>Ga0214919_10000829_pt1 | contig 52422 bp, 53 predicted proteins | sample LL1503_MetaG_FD_177994 | JGI IMG/M metagenome (GOLD analysis project Ga0214919, IMG submission 177994) | Freshwater microbial communities from Lake Lanier, Atlanta, Georgia, United States - LL-1503 | ecosystem: Environmental > Aquatic > Freshwater > Lake | place: USA: Georgia | collected...
ATGGAACATTTACCGCCACATAATCTGGATGTGCGTTATACCAAGGCACAAAGTCTGCAGCTGAGATTAATCCAGGTAGCTCTTCGCCAGGTATGCCTAGGGTTTTTCCTAAAGATGAGCCAGTTGCAATAATGACAGCATCATATTTCTCTTTTAATTGCGCAACAGTAATATCACTGCCAATTTCAACGTTTGCAAAGAGACGAAAGTTAGAATCGGCTGCAATTTTTTCAAATACTTTGGAAACAGTTTTAATTTTTGGGTGATCAGGCGCAACACCACTTCTTACTAATCCCCATGGTGTGGGAAGACGCTCAATCATGTCGATAGAAAATTTAAGTTCTTCGGTTTCGGCATTTTGTAAAGCTTGTGCGGCGAAATATCCCGCTGGCCCAGCTCCGATAATTGCTATCCGAAACATTGCCATCGGATAACTCCAATCTATTTACTGGCGGAGACGAGAGGATTTGAACCTCCGATACCTTTAAGGGGTATACCTCGTTAGCAGTGAGGCGCACTCGACCGGGCTATGCGACGTCTCCAAGTGGTGGGCTTAGTTTACAGGTCTATCTACTAATGAATCTCCTGATTATGTTCAGCATCTGACGGCAATAGCCATGCGCGCTGAAGTATCCTGCATTCATGAGTAGTGCTACCTTCGATAAAAGCCCAGAACAGCAAGCTGCTGAAGATAAGGAGAAAGGTTTGCGAACCCACGACATCCCAACTCCCGAAGCGCTAACTGAATTTATGAAAAAAGGGTGGGCGGAATCACCGCTAACCGGAATTACGCCCTCTCGTGCAATCACTTTTTGCAAAGTTCGTCGAGAAAATCTTTCCAAGAAATTTGCCGGTGTGCGATTAGTGTTTCCATCTGGTTCGTTAAAAGCAAGAAGTAACGATTCTGATTACCGGTTCCGTGCGCACTCTGCTTATTCTTGGTTAACTGGAATAACAGCAAGTGACGCAGTTCCAGATTCGGTTCTAGTTATGGAACCAAACGGTTCTGGACACGATGCTCTGCTATTTATACATCCTAGATCGCCTCGCAACACTGATGAGTTTTATCGTAATTCCAAACACGGTGAATTCTGGGTTGGTCGCCGAATGACATTAGAAGAAACACAGACAATGTATGGTATTAAAGTTGTACAAATAGAAAGTATCGCTGAGTTCTTAGGTGATAAGAAAGAAACTTTAGTAGTGCGCGAGCAAGATGCAAATATAGATAAGTTAATCCCAGCTCACGCTCGTGAAGAAGAGTTTTTAAATGTGCTTTCAATGAGCCGAATGGTTAAAGATCAATATGAAATAGATGAAATGCAGAAAGCGATCGATGCAACTGCGCGCGGATTTTCTGACATGGTTCGGGTATTTCCTGCAGCGACTGCAACACCACGTGGCGAGCGCGTAATTGAAGGTGCATTCTTTGGCCGTGCTCGACTTGAAGGTAACGACATTGGTTATGACAGCATTGTTGCCGCTGGATCACACGCTTGCGTACTGCATTGGATTAAAAACGATGGTGATGTAAAGCCAGGTCAGATGATTTTGATTGATGCCGGCGTTGAAGTTGAATCTCACTACACCGCAGATATCACACGTACTTTGCCAGTAACCGGCAAATTTACCGCGGCCCAAAAGCAGATTTATATGATCGTTTATCGAGCGCAACAAGCGGGAATCGCAGCGGTAAAGCCTGGTGCTAAATTTAAGGATTTTCATGCTGCGTGTATGGAAGAGATTGCAAAAGGTGCTGCTGAATTAGGCGTGTTACCGATGTCGCCTGAAGAATCTTTGAAACCTGAAAATGGTTTGCATCGTAGATGGATGTTCCATGGATCAGGTCATCACCTAGGTATAGATGTTCATGATTGTGCGCAAGCGCGTAAAGACCAATATGCAGATGCAATTTTGGAACCAGGAATGATTCTTACTGTTGAGCCTGGTTTCTATATCCAACCTGATGACGAACTATTTCCACCTGAGTTCCGTGGTGTTGGAGTTCGTATCGAAGACGATGTTGTTGTTACTGAAACTGGATGTCGCGTAATGAGTAGTGGGCTACCAAGACATCCCGATGAAATTGAAGTTTGGATGGCTAAGTTACTTAATTAGCCAATAATTTTTTCGGGGCCAACTTGCAGGTAAACACAGGCGTGATCATTAGCTGGATCGGCTGAAACGACTGTTACAACGCCATTACTTGTTGTGATGGTTACGGTGGCTCCAGAAATCTCTGTCACTTTTTTATTAAGGCAGAAGTTCATTACAGAGATATCACCAGCCGATGCGCCTTTAACGGTCCAGGTTAATAAGCGATTTGGTGAACCGCCCGTTGGCGCGCCTGGAGTAGGTGTAATTACATAAGAGTTAGTGACACGTTTGGCAAAAATTATCGCACCGCCGCCGCGATCATCAAACCCTCCCATTGCAAAGAGTTCGGTACCGTCGGCTAGGTCTAAACGCTCTGGATCTCCTGCTTTTGGATATGAAATTGCCTCACCATAGGTAGTGCCGTCGCCAATCTTTGTCTCAACACCTCTACCTCCAGGCCACATCCATTCAACTTTGCCATCTTTATTAAGATAAATATTTGGGTTCGTTTCAACATCAATGGTGCCGCCATAAGACCTGCTTTGAACAGGGGTCCAGGTTTTCCCATCGGGAGATGTGGCAACACATGCCCAGCGCGCATAATTAGGTCCTGTGTTACCAACACCGAATCCTTGTGCGTGCAATAACCAAGTGCCATCGGCTAGCTTCACAATGGCTGGATCACCGAGTGGACCAAATGCAACACCTGTTGTAGTTAAGCATTTATTTACATCCAACCCAGGAACAGAAATTTCAGTGAAGGTTAATCCGTCAGAAGATTCTGCGTAGTACATATAATCTTTTCCAGGCGAATGTCCCCAACCCCAAGCTTGAAATCCGCCGCCAGCTTTTGGTAATACTTCAACTGGAGATGTGACTTGCATCCGCACGCCAGACTCAATCGTCCAGGTTTTTCCACCATCTTTAGAGATCGCCGAGTGAACAAAATTATCGAAACCCGTGAGTTTGGCTCCTGAGTCGTTACCATTTTTAAAATAAACTCTGATATCTCCGGTGCTAGTTTGGACTAACGCAGCATCTGAAACGTTTCCAAGACCATTACCACTATTAATGACACTTAAATATCCCCAGGGTGTTACTACGGTGGTTGAAGGATTATTTGAAGTTCCAGACCCCGATGGTCCCGATCCTGCATATGGTTGCCATTTAGCGCTACTACAAATCATCTGACCACCGTTTAGCGGTTGGATGTCGCCCTCTTTGGAACATTTACCATTTGGTGTCACAACATCCGCAGCGCTTGGTGATGGTGAAGGCGCGGCTGATGGAGTTGCGCTAGCTGATGGAGAGGGAGTTGGGGTCGCACTCTGAGTCGGGCTCGGTGTTGGTGAAGGAGTAGGTGTTGGCGAAGTAGTAGGTGTTGGCGCAACTGGAGTTGAAGCTGGTTTAGGAATTGTTACACCTTTATCCCAAACTAATTTCTTGCCAGATTTAATACAAGTAAAAATCTTGCCGCTTGCAGTTGCGGTTAGTCCAGCTTTGGTGCAAGTTGCGCCAGCTTTAGGAGTTGCCGCAATTGCTGGAGTTGTTAATCCAAAAACTAGCAAAGAGAGCATGGATAGCAAGGTTGGTATTGATTTAGAGGCTATCTTCATTGGTGTAATTTAATTTTAAAGAGATCTTAAGTCAATAATTTAACTATTAAATACTAGCTCCGAGAGCGGCAGCTCCAAATCCAAGGAAGAGGTTTAACCCGAGGTTAGCCAAGAACTTTCGCTTTTCACCTTGAGTTAACTCTTGATCTAGCTCCAACGCTAGCGCTGACCATGTTGTAAATGCGCCACAAAATCCCATCCCTAGAAAAGCGCCAGTTGCTTGATCGTTTGCTAAGAAAATTGGTAGTAGGAATGAACCAATAACATTTACAACTAATACCCCGGTAAAGAATTGTGATTTAGATTGGAATAATCGGACAATTAGAAATCTAAGTGGCGCTCCGATTGCGGAACCAAAAACAAATAGCAGTGATCTCATTTTTTAGCCTTTGGCCGCAGTACTGTAAGTACTAACATGCTTATTACCAACATTGCCGTTACATAAATACTGGAAGTAACGATTGATTCTTCAGTTGAAATCAGAGCCAGCGAAGAGAATGTAGTAAAGCCGCCAGCAAACCCAGTTATCCAAAATAATTGTTTTGCCTCGGTCGCCTTCATGCGATAAGCAGCTACTCCGGCTACTAATACGCCAAGAATGTTTACTATGAATACACCTATCAATGAACTGCCTACTATTTCGATTACTTGCCATCTTGTTACTGAACCAATTATTCCGCCCAGTGAGACGGTAAGTAGATCGATTAAAATGTTAGCGCTGCTTAATTATTTTTCGGGAAAACCCAGAAACAAAACTAATTATCAGCGCAGCGAGTAAGGCAGACCGAAAATTATCGATAGTTAATACATCGCTCCAGCGATCAGTAAGTTGCAACATTCCTGCATTAACTACAATAAGAAATAGCCCGAATGAAACTAGGACTGCGGGCAGTGTTAATAATTTAATTAAACTGCCGAGGAAAGTATTTATTAGACCAAAAAGCGCTGCAATCCAAAAATAGTTCCAGACACCTTCTTTAATATGCACTCCGGAGATTGCGGATGTTGCTACCCAAACTGCAAGAGTTAAACCCGCCCAACGAAGCGCAAGTTTCATTCCATGCCTTCGCGTTTGCGAATCTTTGAACCTAACCATCGAATTGGATCGTACTTATTATCTACAACTCGCTCCTTCATAGGAATGATCGCGTTATCGGTGATGCGGATATGTTCTGGGCAAACCTCAGTACAGCATTTTGTAATGTTGCACATTCCTAGGCCATGTTCTTCTTGTGCGGTACGTTTACGGTTTCGTAACCGATCAAGTGGATGCATATCTAGCTCTGCAATTCGGATAAAGAATCTTGGGCCGGCGAAAGATTTCTTATTCTCTTCGTGGTCACGGATTACATGGCAAGTATCTTGGCAAAGGAAGCATTCAATACATTTGCGGAATTCTTGGCTACGTTCCACATCGATTTGCGCCATACGTGCTTCGCCAGGTTTTAGCTCTACTGGGTGTTCGTACGCCGGAATTTCCATAGCTTTTTTGTAATTAAAGGAAACATCGGTTACTAAATCTTTAATGACTGGGAATGCGCGTAGTGGTGTGACTGTGATGGTTTCATCATCGCCATAAGCAGCTACTTGGGTCATACAGGCAAGGCGTGGTTTTCCGTTGATCTCCATAGAGCAAGATCCGCATTTACCAGCTTTACAATTCCATCGAACCGCAAGATCGCCCATCTGGGTGGCTTGTACGCGATGAATAACATCGAGCACCACTTCACCCTCGTTGGCATCTACAACAACATCTTGTAAGCCACCGTTATCTGCATCGCCCCGCCAGATTCGAAGTTTAAGTTTGCGAGCCATTATTTGGAACCACCTTCCGCAATTTCTTCGGTCGTCATGTACTTCTCAAGTTCATGCACATCGAAGAGATCGAATAGTTCTTTAGGAATCGCAGGAAGTGCTTGCTCGCGCACGCTTACTTTGCTGCCGTCAAAACTTGAGATGTGGTTTACCTGGCGCCATTTGCTGTTCATACCCGGGAAATCATCACGAGTATGTCCGCCGCGAGATTCTTCTCGCTTAATTGCAGATTTCGCAGTGCTTTCGGCAACTAATAACATATTGTCTAAATCAAAAGCAAGATGGAAGCCAGGGTTAAATTTGCGGCCACCACTAACTGAAACGTTCGCACTTCGTTCACGAATTGCGGCAATTTTTTCAATCGCAGTTTTTAATTCTTCGCCGGTGCGAATAATTCCAACTAAGTTATGAGTTACTTCTTGTAATTCGGCATGTAGCGAATATGAATTTTCGCCACCACTTCGACTAAATGGCGCTTCAATTCTTTCCGCCGCAGCTCTTATTGATGATTCGCTAACTGGATTAGAACTGCTCTTCTTTACATATTCGGATGCGCCCATTCCGGCGCGACGACCAAAGACCAAAAGATCAGATAGTGAATTCCCACCAAGACGATTTGAACCGTGCATTCCTCCGGCAACTTCACCCGCAGCGAATAAACCAGGAACGCCAATGGCAGCAGCGGTGTCTGGTTCAACCTCAACGCCACCCATTACGTAATGACAAGTTGGGCCAACTTCCATCGCCTCTTTAGTTATATCTACGCCAGCTAATTCATAGAACTGATGCCACATAGAAGGAAGCCGCTTTTTAATTATTTCGGCTGAAATTCGTTTTGAAACATCAAGAAATACACCACCGTGTTCACTGCCGCGACCTGCTTTTACTTCAGAGTTAATCGCGCGTGCTACTTCATCGCGCGGTAATAATTCTGGCGGACGACGGTTATTATCTTGATCGATATACCAACGATCTGCTTCCGCTTCATTATCGGCATATTTATCTTTAAATACATCTGGAATGTACTTAAACATAAATCTTTCACCTAAATTATTGGTGAGAATTCCGCCTTCGCCACGAACTGATTCCGTAACTAAAATTCCGCGCACTGATGGCGGCCAAACCATTCCAGTTGGATGGAATTGTAAAAATTCCATATCTACTAAGTTTGCACCGGCTTTAAGGGCAAGCGCATGGCCATCGCCAGTACCTTCCCAAGAGTTAGATGTAATTTTGAAAGTTTTTCCAACGCCGCCGGTTGCAATAATCACTGCAGGTGCTTCGAATAAAACTTCCTCGCCGTTTTCGCGCCAGTAACCATAAACGCCAGCAACTTTTCCATTCTCTTTAATAATTTCAGTAATAGTTAATTCAGCAAAAACTTTAATATGACTTTCCATGTCGCCATAATCTCGACCGTCCTTTTGTTGCAGCGCAACAATCTTCTGTTGCATGGTACGAATTAATTCAAGCCCAGTGCGGTCACCAACATGCGCCAGGCGTGGGAATTCATGACCACCGAAATTACGTTGTGAAATTTTTCCTTCTTTAGTGCGATCAAATAACGCACCCCAAGTTTCTAGCTCCCAAATGCGGTCTGGTGATTCCTTTGCGTGCAGCTCTGCCATCCGATAATGGTTAAGGAATTTTCCACCGCGCATTGTGTCGCGAAAGTGAACCATCCAGTTATCGCCAGAATTTACGTTACCCATTGATGCAGCAGCGCCGCCTTCAGCCATAACGGTATGGGCTTTGCCAAATAACGACTTACAAATAATGGCAACTTTTAAACCAGCTTCGCGCGCCTCTACTGCAGCTCGAAGTCCAGCTCCGCCTGCACCGATGACAACTACATCGTATTTATATCGTTCGAGATTCGCCATGATCGCTCTTTTTAAAAGAAGTAGAAATTGGTCCAGGCGCCTGATGCAACAGCGCGAATGTAAATGTCGGCAAATGCCACACCAAATAATGAAATCCAAGCAAATGTCGGATGTTTATGATTTAAAACCGATACCCAACTCCATAATTTATAACGCACTGGGTGTTTGGAGAAGTGGCGCAATCTGCCGCCGAGTGTGTGGCGACATGTGTGACAAGAAAGTGAATAAAGCCAGAGTAGAACTGCGTTGTTTAACAGAACTAAGGTTCCGACGCTCATGTGGCCCCACTCGCCATCGGCATTTTTAAATGCCAAGAAAGCATCATAAGTAAGTAGTACATTAAAAACTAATCCCGCGTAAAAAAACCAGCGATGCCCGTTCTGTAAAATTAGTGGTGCACGAGTTTCGCCGGTGTATTTTGAATGTGGTTCTGCTACTGCACAAGCAGGTGGTGACATCCAAAATGCTCGATAATAAGATTTGCGATAGTAGTAACAAGTCATTCGGAATCCAAGTGGGAAAATCAAAATGAAGAGTGAGGGTGAGATACCGATTCCGAAATATTTATTGTTGAATGGTTGACCTAGCAGTGATGTGCCTTCAATACATGAACTCGAAAGGCATGGTGAATAAAAAGGCGAGACTAAAGGTTCTGCGAAATAATATTTGTTCTCAAATGCTCGGAAAGTTGCATAAATTACAAAACTAAAAAGGACTCCAAATGTAATTGCTGGCTGTAACCACCATCGATCGGTTCGGAGCGTGCGTTCTTTAATGGCTGCGCGAGATTGAGAAAATACGCCAGTATCCATAGCTACGGCTCCTCGTCCCAGTCCTAAAATCCCTGAGACCAGTTTCCTATCCTCATAGAGATCGCGCTAGGTAGATTAAGCGTATTTACTTATGAATTCGAGCACATGACCGATAGAACTTAAAAAATGGCGGAGGGCGTGGGATTTGAACCCACGAAACTTTCGTTTGCCGGTTTTCAAGACCGGTGCACTCGGCCGCTATGCGAGCCCTCCGTGGAGAAACTTACCTTCTAAACGAGGCTCTTCAAAATTACGCGGGAAGTTCTAGTAACTCCTCGATAACGATTGCGACACCATCTTCTTGGTGTGGCAACGCAACTGATTTCGCATATTTTCGAGCATCTGGATGACCATCGGCCATCGCCCAAGATCTGCTTGTCCATGAAAGCATTGAAAAATCGTTTGGATTATCGCCAAATGAAACGCAATCATCGGCGGTTAGCCCTAATCGCTCCGCAATTTTTGCAAGAGTTGCACCTTTACTAACGCCGTGCGCCGAGATTTCTAATAAAGATTCTTTGGGGTTTGAATGAGTAACGTTTACTAAATCGCCAACTTCTTTAGTTGCAATCTCCAACATCTCATCTGAGGTAAATTCATAATCTGAACAACGTGCCAACATCTTCATCATTGGCTCAGTCATGGCTTCTTCAATTTTCGTTACACCTTTATTATCTACACCGACATCCCATCTTGGAATATAAGCAACCTCGCGGTGAAAATTATCGTGTGTTTCGATGGCAAATGAGATTGGTGGGATTGCATTACGAAGTCTTTTTACGGTTTCTTTTTGAGCTTCGATTGGAATTAACCACTCTTCTAAAACTTTATGATTTTGAATATCAAAAAGTAGTGCGCCATTCCCGCAGATTCCAGTTCCAAAACCAAACGCTTCCTTTATTTCTGGCATCCATCGGGGTGGTCTTCCAGTTACGAAATAGATGTGAATCCCCATCTCATGCGCTCGACGAAATGCATTAATCGTCCGGTCAGTAATAGCGCCATAATGTGCAACCACGGTTCCATCTAAATCACTCGCGATTAATTTAGGTCGTTTTTGCAAACCGCTCAATTTTTCACCGGCAGGAATTTGTCGGTTCCTAAGAATGGGTGCAGTGCTTTCGGAATTTTTACTGAGCCATCAGGTTGTTGATGGTTTTCTAATATCGCAACAATCATGCGCGGGATTGCCACCAAAGTGCCATTTAAAGTAGCAATTGCTTTTGTGCCTTCATTATCTTTCATTCGGATATTTAATCGGCGCGCTTGAAATTCAGTGCAATTAGAGGTGGAGGTAACTTCCCGATAAGTTCCTTGAGTGGGTATCCAAGCTTCACAGTCAAATTTACGAGCGGCGCTAGCGCCTAGATCACCGGAAGCTACATCAATAACTCGATAAGGAATCTCCATCGCATCTAGGAAATCTTTTTCCCATTGCAAAATTCTTAAATGTTCAGCCTTGGCATCTTCTGGTTTGCAGAATGAAAACATTTCAACTTTATCAAATTGGTGCACCCGGATAATGCCGCGGGTGTCCTTACCGTAGGTGCCAGCTTCGCGGCGGAAACAAGAAGAGTAACCGCTATAGCGAAGTGGTAATTTATTTGCGTCTAATGTTTCATCCATGTGATACGCCGCAAGCGGAACTTCACTTGTTCCTACTAGATAAAAATCGTCTTCTTTTAGATGGAAAACGTTTTCTGCCGCTTGACCGAGGAAGCCGGTTCCTTCCATCGCTGCCGGTTTAACAAGCACCGGTGGGATAACAGGTATGAAACCATTTTTACTCGCGCTAGCGATCGCATAATTAACGAGCGCGAATTCCAACATTGCACCCATCCCGGTTAAATAATAAAAGCGCGAACCTGAAACTTTTGCACCGCGCTCAACATCAATAGCACCAAGGATTTTCCCAAGTTCGACATGGTCTTTTGCTTCAAATCCTTCTTTTTTAAAATCGCGCGGCGTTCCAACTTCTTCAATAACTTTGAAATCTGCTTCGCCGCCAACAGGTGCAATCGGATCAATAAAATTAGAAAGCCCCATTAGGGTGTCCTTGGCACGCACCTCTGCTTCGTTCTTCTTTGCTTCGGCGTTTTTCACAGATGCGGAAAGTGATTTGGCTTTCTCGAGCAATGCCGCCTTTTCGTCACCTTTTGCGGAAGCTACCGATTTAGAAATTACATTTTGTTCCGCTCGCAATAATTCGTATTCAGAAAGTGCGGCTCGGCGAGCATCATCCGCCGCAAGGACTGCGTCAACTAAATCTGGGTTTTCGCCACGTACGGTTTGCGATTTCTTCATAACTTCTGGGTTTTCGCGAAGAACCTTCAAATCAATCATGTTGTGAGCCTACCGACTAAATCTTTTTTCCTTGGCGAACTTCAACCAACCATGCCGATGCGCTTTGAAATGAAGTATCGGTTGTCGCTTTAGTAGTTGTTGGCGCAATTTTATCGGCGCGCGGATATGAACCTAAGAAACGAACATCTTCGCAAATTCGGCGCAACCCCATAAGAACATCGCCTACTCGCTCGTCATCTACATGTCCTTCGGCATCAATAATGAAATGGTAGCTTCCAAGTTCGCGGCCAGTAGGCCGTGATTGGATGAAAGTTAAGTTAACTCCACGAACTGAAAATTCGGTAAGGATTTCCAAAAGTGCGCCAGCGTGATCTGCGCCGATAAAAGCTGCTAACGATGTTCGGTCATGGCCAGTTTTAGCCGGAATTTTTCCAGGTTTACCTACAAGCACAAATCGCGTAACCGCTGCGGTGTTATCGCCAATATTCTCAGCAATTATTTCTAATCCGTAATGTGACGCCGCAATTGGTGCCGCGATCGCGGCATCATAATTTCCGTTAGCTAAACCCTCTGCTGCTGCTGCAGTAGACGCTGTCGTAATTACTTCCGCGCCAGGCATATTTTTTGCGATATACGCGCGGCATTGAGCTTCGGCATGTGGATGGGTAGCAACGGAATTAATTTTTTTACTTTTATTCCCGGCGAGAACCATTAACGAAAAACTTACTGGGAGTGTGGTTTCTTGGATTATCACAAGTGGTTCACCGATTGCCAATTCATCAAGCGTCCGCGCAACCACCCCTTCAACAGAATTTTCGATTGGGACAAGCGCGAACTCCGCTTTATTACTTCTAACCGCGTCTAGCGCTGCAGTTACATTGGCGAACGGAATTAATTGATCAGAGTTCTTACTGATTTTTTTGAGCGCGGCTTCAGTGAATGTCCCGGCCGGACCAAGATAGGCATACGTACTCATTGGTTAAGAATAGCCGAGCACATTCTTTGCTCGCGCCGGATTATCTGTAATTATCCCAGCAACACCGTTCCGTGCGCAGAACTCCATATCTTCCGCTTCATTTACTGTCCAAACATAGATTTTCTTGCCGCGTTTATGTGCTAACTCAATTAATTCTGGTTTCGCTTTAAGAAGGTTGATATATACACCATAAATTTCTGCGGGTAGGTATTTTATCTGTGGCGCCTTAGCGACTAAATATACTGGTGTGAATTGCTTAGAAATTACAATTCTTTGAGTGGCAAAAAATGAGAACGACATAATATTAATATTTATGCCACTTTTTTTAATATCTGATTTTCGTTTTTTTAACTCTTGTAAAACAAGTTTTTCAATTAATCCTTTATTTGGAACCGGATGTTTTGTCTCCACCAACAAATCCCTTCTAGAATCAATGGAGATTTGTAACAATTCTAAAAATGTTATCGGTCTGCCTAAGTTCCCTTCGTTTTTAATTTCTAGCTTTAAAAGATCTTTCATTGGTGTTTTTGAAATCAACCACTGTTTATCGGTAAGGCGATTGGTGTCGTCGTCGTGCCAGCAGATAATTTCGCGATCAGCAGTTAATTGCACATCGCATTCGAAACCGTCTGCGTTCTGTGAAATCGCGCCGGCGTAGCTCTCATAGGACTGTTCGGCAAAATCTGCACTAGCGCCGCGGTGCGCAAATATTTTTGGTCGCATCTGCCGTTGTTAAGCGCGGGGAACCCTAGCGCCAGTTCCTATCCGTTAAACGTCGCGTTAGGCTAGCCATATTAGGTTTTTCCATAACATAACCTTATCGAGAGAAGTCGGAGAAAGTTTTGCGTAACTTCAACTTCTCTCCTGTAATCGCAAGATCTGAACTTGGTTTAATCCGTGACGGTAATGAGGATTCCGGATTTGTTTCGCAAAATTTGATTGCGGTTGCCGATGGCATGGGTGGCCATGCCGGTGGCGAAGTTGCTTCGAAAACTGCAATTAAAACTCTGGCCGCGTTGCAATCTTTATTAGCAGCACCCGAGGTTGATTTGGATTCCAAAGAGGATTTATATCTAAATATGGTTCATGAGATGGATGGTGAAATCGCCGCCGTTTCTAGAGCTAATTTGGAATTAGAGGGAATGGGCACAACGATTACCGCTCTTGCTATTCTTAATGAAAATGTTTCGCTGCTACATGTCGGCGACTCGCGCTGTTATCGAATTCGCTCTGGGAAAATTGCACAAATCAGCACCGACCACACTTTGGTACAAGAATTGTTAAACCAAGGGCGCATCACACACGATGAGATTGCAGATCATCCGCAGCGCTCAATGCTCACACAAGCTTTGATGGGAAATGAAAACATCCAACCAGTACTCATTGAGTATCCGGCTATTGATGGCGACATATACCTTCTTTGTAGCGATGGCCTTTCTGGAGTACTTTCTGATTTAGAAATTTTGAACATTGTGAAGCAGAACCCCTTAGAAGTTGCTGTGGGTTTATTAATAGATGGTGCATACAAGAAGGGCGCGCCAGATAATGTGACTGTGATTCTCGCTCAAATAAGTGGTTCGGTTGAAAAGTTTGACGCAAAGTTTATTGGTGCCGCTAATGAATAAAAAACTTTTAGGTAACCGTTACGAATTAGGTGAAATGATCGGTACTGGCGGTATGGCTGATGTATATATTGCTGAAGATAAAAGATTATCAAGGCAAGTCGCGGTAAAAATATTGCGAAGTGATTTAGCACGCGACCCATCTTTTATCGCTCGGTTTAAAAAAGAAGCGTTAGCTGCGGCTGGGTTAAACCACCCCGGGATAGTTTCAGTATTTGACTCAGGCGAAGAAGTTAATGAAACCCAGAATACTTCTTACATAGTTATGGAATATGTAAAAGGCCATACTTTGCGCGCCATCTTGCAGAACGGTGATCGGCTCTCGTTTGAGAGGGCGATTGAGATAACAGAAGGAATTTTGGCAGCTTTAGATTATTCGCACCAACACGGAATAATCCATCGCGATATAAAGCCGGGAAACATCATGCTAACTAAATCAGGTGCAGTCAAAGTGATGGATTTTGGTATCGCAAGAGCGCTCGATGATGTCGGCGCAACCATGACTAGCACTTGGAATGTTGTGGGAACTGCGCAATACCTTTCACCCGAACAAGCAATTGGCGACCAAGCTGACTCCAGAAGCGATTTATATTCAGTTGGCTGTCTTTTTTACGAATTAATCTCTGGCAAACCGCCATTTACCGGCGATACACCTGTAGCAATTGCTTACCAACATGTTTCGGGTGTGGTTACTCCCGCAACCCAATTACAGCCAACTCTAAATTCGATGGTTGACAACTTTATTTCAGTTGCGCTAGCAAAGAATCCAGATGATCGATATCAAAGTGCAATCGCGATGTTGGATGATTTAAAGCGGTTAGCTCGCGGCGAAGCAATCACTCGGGAAATCCCAAGAACTAAAAAGCCCGCCAAGCGATTAAAGGTGGTTGCAACTATTTCCGCAATTTTGTTGGGGTTAGGTGTAATTGCGAACTTCACTATATTTTCTAAAACTAACTCATCATTAAGCGCTGGTCTGCCAAACGTAGTGGGTTTAACTGAAGCGCAAGCGCGCGAATTATTAGTTGGTTTCACAATCACAATTAATCGTGCACACGATCCTAGAATCCCAACAGATCGCGTGGTTTCACAACTGCCATTGGCGACTTCTAAAGTTTCGGCTGGAAGCAGCGTTACGTTGACGTTATCTGATGGCCCAGGTGATGCCATTGTTCCAGTTGGTTTAATCGGAAAATCACTTGAAGAAGCTCGGATACTTTTAGTTCAATCCGGTTTAGTTATATTGCGAACAAACCCAGTTGATTCAGAACAAGCGCCTGGCACAGTTTTAAGTGTGGCGCCAAAATCTGGGGAGAGCGTTAGGGCCGGTAGCGGTGTGGTTCTTGATATTGCGAGCGGAAATGTACAAGTTCCAAATCTTGTTGGGGTTAGCGAAATTCAAGCCCGTACATTATTAACCCAGGCTGGATTCCTGGTAAAAATTGTTGATGCTATCGATGCGAGCCAACCAGTTGGCGTTGTGTTGGCGCAGGCACCTGATGCTGGGCTAGTAAAAACGATTGGAAGTTCAGTAACTATCACGATTAATAGAGCGGCTACAAACTAACCTCTTGCAACTATTGGATTAAAGCCTTCAGATCTTTTTCTTGCGTCTTGATCACCACATTGGAGTAACCAATTGCCCATGATTTGATAACCGTGTTCGGTTAAAATTGCCTCTGGGTGAAATTGCACACCCTCTATTGGGAGCGTTCTATGTTTTATCGCCATAATTATTCCGGATTCACTTTTTGCAGTAACTTCTAATTCTTGCGGTAACGGATTACTTTTAATTATCAACGAGTGATACCTGGTAGCGGTAAAAGGTGAAGCAATGTTTTGGAGCACGCCCACATTGTTATGGGTTACTTCCGAAGTTTTTCCGTGCAACAACTCCGGTGCACGTTCCACAATCCCGCCGAACGCAACTCCGATTGCCTGATGGCCTAAACAAACACCAAGAAGTGGTTTTCTCAATTCAGCGCATTTTTTTACAACATCGATGCTTACTCCGGCGCCTTCTGGGGTTCCCGGGCCTGGAGAGATTAAGACTCCGTTGTAATTTTCGATTTCAGAGATATTAATTTGATCGTTATTCAAAACAGTGCAATCAGCACCTAAACGTTTTAAGTAGTCGACCAGGTTAAATACAAATGAGTCGAAGTTATTTACAACCAATATCTTCATTTGCACCCTTTCTGGCTATTTCTAACTACTCCCGCTACCCAAATCTAAAGATTCAGGTGTAATCTGAGCCCATGCCTACATCAAAAGTCCGCAAGAAGAAGAAAGATAACTACATTCCAGCTGAGATATTGGAACAGGAATCTGGTCCGGTCGAAAGCCCAGCTTGGTTAGCCCCTGTAATGGTCGCCGCCTTTTTGCTTGGATTGCTTTGGATTGTGGTCTTCTACATCTCGCAGACCGCCTACCCGATTCCTAATATCGGCGCTTGGAACATGTTGGTCGGTTTTGCATTTATTGGCGTTGGATTCTCGCTCGCCACTAAATGGCGCTAATACCTATTTATTAATTACACTGTTGTAATTCTCCACAGTGTGGATAAAGCTGTGTATAACTTTTAGCGCTTTCTCGTGTTCTGTAAAAGCCAAGTTACTGCTGCGCCGCCAAACAAGCCGCCTAGGTGTGCATGCCAATCAATTCCGCTCATCATAAATCCGAGTGCAAAGTTAATTACCACAATTGTCCCAATGCTTCGGAAATCTACGCCCATTCGTTTTCCACCGACTGCAAGCGCGCCAAATAACCCGAAGATCGCACCAGAGGCTCCGATTGAATAAACATAAGGTGGGTTAAATATGATTGAAGTTATTGAGGCGGCTATTAGTGATCCGATGAAAATCGCAAGGTAGCGACTTTTACCGAAAAATGCTTCAACTGGCGAGCCCAACAAATGTAGTGAGTAAAGGTTGAAACCTAAGTGAAGTAGTCCGCCATGTAATAGGGCAACGGTAAGAATTCGGTAGTACTCGCCGCTTAGAACTGGATCTTTAGCTAATAACAATGCGGCTTCATACCCGGGAATAATCATTTGCAATAAATAGCTGCCAGCAATAATTACAAGGATTAAATTTGTTAACGAATCTGTTGCAAATCGTTTCACGTTGTTAAATAACAAAATTAACTTAGTGAAACAGAATTAATCTTTACCGCTTCGATTGGTCGATCTTGTGCGCCAGTTGCGGTAGTAGCGATGGCGTCAACAATCGCTTGGCTTGCAACATCGGTGACTTCGCCAAATATGCTGTGTTTGCGGTTCAACCAAGCGGTTGGGGCAACTGTGATAAAGAATTGTGAGCCGTTGGTTCCGGGGCCGCTATTGGCCATTGCTAATAAGTATGGGCGATCAAAATTTAATTCTGGGTGAAATTCATCAGCAAATTTATAACCTGGTCCACCAGTTCCTTGACCAAGTGGATCGCCACCTTGAATCATGAAACCTTTAATAACGCGATGAAAAACTGTGCCGTCATAAAGTTTTTCTGAAGTTTTATATCCGGTTCGTGGATCTACCCATTCGCGAGAACCACTAGCTAGCTCGACAAAATTAGCTACGGTTTTTGGTGCATGGTTGGGAAATAAATCAACAACAATGTCACCTTTATTGGTGTGCAAAGTTGCTTTTGTGTTTGGTGTATTAGTCACGTGGAGACCAGGGGAATCGAACCCCTAACCCCCGCCTTGCAAAGGCGGTGCTCTACCAATTGAGCTAGGTCCCCAAACTGCATTAAGTACTTGCGTTCGGCAAAACTATTTCGTAGGAGTTTAAAATGCAAATCCTAAGAAACCTCGCAGTTAACGAGTGTGGGCCTAAGTGGACTCGAACCACTGACCTCTTCCTTATCAGGGAAGCGCTCTAACCAGGCTGAGCTATAGGCCCTTCTTTTCGCCCTGACCTAGATCAGTGCGAGGCGCAAGATTACCCGAACAATTGGTAGCGACCAAAAATCCGTTATTCCTCGCTTACTTTGGTTAACGAAACGACAGTTATCCCATCATTTAAATTCACCAAACGAACTCCCATTGTGTCGCGACCGGTTTCACGTACTTGTGAAACTTCAGTTCGCATAACGCTGCCACTTGATGTGATTGCTAAAATTTCATCAGTTTCATTAACAATTAAAGCTCCAACTAAAATACCGCGCGAGCCTTCATCAATTTTTGCGGCTTTTACACCTATTCCGCCACGCCCTTGAGAACGGTATTCAGCAAGTGGAGTTCGTTTCCCAAATCCGCCATCTGTAGCGGTTAATACATATTGTTTTGCGTCTTCGGTGTTTTTTGGAATCGAAACCATTGTTAATAATTCGTCGTCTTTTCGGAACTTCATTCCAATTACACCAGTTGCAGAACGTCCCATTGGCCGCAACGAATCATCATCTGCGGTAAAACGAAGTGCCATACCTTTTCGTGAGATTAATAAAATTTCATCGGATGAAGTAATTGCCGAAGCAGATACGACTTCATCGCCTTCTCGAAGTGAAATAGCAATAAGTCCGCCGGTCCGATTTGAGTCATATTCAACCAACGGACTTTTTTTAACAACACCACTTCTGGTAGCGATAACTAAATGCGGTAGCGATTGATAATCTCTAATTCCAATTACAGATGCGATGGTCTCGCCTGGTTTGAACGCTAATAAATTCGCGACATGTTGACCACGAGCATCTCTACCGGCGTCCGGTAATTCATGAACTTTTGCACGATAGACCCGGCCTTGGTTTGTTAAGAAGAGCAACCAATCATGGGTTGACGCGGTGAAAAAATGTTCAACAATGTCATCTTGTTTTAATGCAGCGCCACGAACACCTTTACCGCCGCGTTTTTGGGCTCGGTATGCGTCAGCTTTGGTTCGTTTTGAATAACCCCCGCGCGTAATAGTTACCACTACATCCTGGTCTGGGATTAAGTCTTCGACTGATAAATCAGTGTCACCTACGATAATTTGGGTACGACGATCGTCTCCATATTTCTCGGCAAGTTCAAGTAGTTCGTTTTTAATAATCGAACGTTGTTTGGTTGGGCTAACCAAAATTTCATTTAATTCAACAATGTCGGACATTAAACTGTCGTATTCGTCAATAATTTTTTGGCGTTCTAAAGCCGCAAGGCGGCGAAGTTGCATATCCAAAATTGCATTTGCTTGGATCTCATCAACTTCAAGAAGTTTCATTAAACCTTCGCGCGCAGCATCAGAGTTAGCGCTGGCGCGGATCAGCGCGATTACAACATCTAGCGCATCTAAGGCTTTTAGATAACCACTTAAAATATGTGCGCGTTTTTCTTTTTCACTTAATCGGTATTTAGTTCTACGGACAATAACTTCGATTTGATGGTCAATGTAATACCGGACAAATTCATTTAATTTAAGGGTTCGTGGCACGCCATCCACCAGCGCCAACATATTTGCTCCGAATGAATCCTGTAACTGGGTTTGTTTATAAAGATTATTAATTACAACTTTTGCAACTGCATCGTTGCGCAGCACAACTACTAAGCGTTGGCCAAGGCGTTCATTACCTTCATCTCGAACATCTGCAATTCCTTTGATTTTCCCATCTTTTACCAGTTCGGCAATTTTCAACGCTAAATTATCAGGGTTTACTTGATATGGGAGTTCAGTTACAACTAAACAGGTTCGTTTATTAATCTCCTCAACTTCAATAACGGCGCGCATGATTATGGAACCGCGACCAGTTCGGTAGGCATCTTCAATGCCTTTGCGGCCAACAATTAAACCTTTGGTTGGAAAATCTGGACCTTTAACGATTCCGAGCATTGCAGTTAAGGAATCTTCTGGTGTGGCATCTGGATTATCCAAAGCCCATTGCACAGCACCGCAAATTTCGCGCAGATTATGCGGTGGAATATTAGTAGCCATACCAACTGCAATTCCGGCAGATCCGTTAACTAATAAATTTGGAAAACGACTTGGAAGCACAACAGGTTCTTGTGATCTACCGTCGTAATTAGAAACAAAATCAACCGTGTCTTCATCAATATCTCGCATGATTTCCATGGCGAGTGGATCGAGCCGAGCTTCGGTGTAACGCATTGCCGCGGCTGGATCATTTCCAGGCGATCCGAAGTTTCCATTTCCATCAACAAGTGGGTAACGCAACGACCAATGTTGCGCTAACCGAACTAAAGTGTCATAAATCGCGCCGTCACCGTGTGGATGGTAATTACCCATGACGTCACCAACGATGCGTGAAGATTTGTAGTAACCCTTATCTGGGCGATAACCAGCGTCATACATTGCGTAAAGCACTCGGCGATGGACTGGTTTTAAACCATCTCGAATATCCGGGAGCGCGCGACCGACGATAACACTCATCGCATAATCGAGATAGGAACGTGCCATCTCGACTTGTAGATCAACTACCTCTACGCGATCAGTAACCGGTGCTTGCTCTTCCAATTTTTTCTCCTGGTTTCGTTTATTTAAATATCTAAGAAGCGAACATCTTTAGCGTTGCGTTGGATAAAATTACGGCGTTGTTCAACATCTTCGCCCATTAATACTGAGAAGAGATCGTCGGCTGCGGCTGCATCTTGTAAAGTTACTTGCATTAACACGCGGTGCGCTGGATCCATTGTGGTATCCCAAAGTTCTTTTGCAGGCATTTCGCCTAAACCTTTAAAACGCTGGATGCCATCTTCTTTTGGTAAGCGTTTGCCAGCGTCAAGACCAATTTTAATTAAACCGTCGCGCTCTCTGTCGGAAAATGCATACTGGACTGGTTCTTTCCCACCCCATTTAATTTTATAAAGTGGTGGTTGTGCTAAGTAAACAAAACCTTGTTCGATTAATGGCCGCATAAATCTAAATAATAAAGTTAATAAAAGTGTACGAATGTGTTGTCCGTCGACATCAGCATCCGCCATTAAAATAATTTTATGGTAACGAAGTTTTGCAACATCAAAATCCTCATGGATGCCAGTTCCAAGTGCAGTAATTAAGGCCTGTACTTCGTTATTTTGCAACACTCGATCAATCCGTGCTTTTTCAACGTTTAGAATTTTCCCGCGGATTGGAAGTACTGCCTGGTTTCTTGAATCTCGTCCGCCTTTAGTTGAACCACCGGCTGAATCCCCTTCAACAATATAAAGTTCGCATTTTTCCGGTTCGGTCCATTGGCAATCCGCTAATTTTCCAGGCATTCCGCGGCCTTCTAATAAACCTTTACGGCTTCTTGATAAGTCTCGAGCTTTTCGCGCAGCTACTCGGGCTGCTGCGGCATCAATACATTTACGGACAATTTCTTTTCCTTCGGTTGGGTTTCGTTCAAACCATGAACCAAGGTTGTCGTTTAGTGATTTTTGAACGAAAGATTTCGCTTCAGTGTTTCCTAATTTAGTTTTTGTTTGGCCCTCGAATTGCGGCTCGGCCATTTTTATCGACACTATTGCGGTTAAACCTTCACGAACATCATCTCCGGTAAGACGATCTTCTTTCTTTTTAATATAACCCCAGTCTTCACCGAATTTATTTATTAGTGAGGTTAGTGAAGTTCGAAATCCTTCTTCGTGGGTTCCACCTTCTTGAGTGTTGATTGTGTTTGCAAATGTGTAGACCGACTCAGTAAATCCAGTGTTCCATTGCATTGATATTTCAAGCGACATTTTTTGTTTTAAATCTTCGCCGCCAAAAGAAATAATGGATTTATGGCCTTCGCCTTTTGTTAAATTTAAATGTTTTACAAAATCTGCGATTCCACCAGGGAAGTTAAATTTAATGAATAGTGGTTCGCCGTTTTCGTCCACATGGCTTGGGCGTTCGTCTTTTAAAGATAGCGTTAAACCTTTGTTTAAGAAAGACATTTCACGGAATCGTGCCGATAAAGTCTCAAAAGAAAAGTCAGTGGTTTCGAATATTTCTTCAGATGGCCAGAATGTAACTTGGGTTCCGGTTTTATCAGTGGCCTCACCTTTTTTGAGTGAGGCTTGTGGCACACCTAGTTTGTAATTTTGATTCCATATGAAGCCATCGCGTTTAACAATTACTTCTAAGTCTTGGCTAAGCGCATTTACTACCGAGACACCAACACCGTGTAAACCGCCTGAAACTGAGTAACCGCCATCGCCAAATTTTCCACCAGCGTGTAAAACTGTTAGCACAACTTCTAAAGCTGGTTTTTTTTCAATCGGATGCATGTCGACTGGGATGCCGCGTCCGTTATCAATTACTTGCACGCCGCCATTTGCTAAAAGTGTTACTGAAATTTCGTCGCAGTAACCAGCGAGAGCTTCATCAACTGAGTTATCAACGATTTCATAAACTAAATGGTGTAGCCCGCGCTCTCCAGTGGAGCCGATGTACATACCTGGCCGTTTGCGAACCGCTTCAAGCCCCTCAAGAACTGTGATCGCGCTAGCGTTATACGCTTTTGCGTTCTCTTTTTTTGGGGTTTGGGTTGGCACTTAAACGCCTTTCGTTCTGGTTCGCCGTGCAGGTGGTTTAGGGCTCAAACCTGTTATAGCCAAACCTCGTCAGTTTTGGCCGGGGTTCAACCCGTAATCCTAGTGGGTTTTTGAAACTGTGATAGCCCAAAAAAGCCTTCTGTGGTGGGTTAGGGCGATTAGTGAGCGAAAGGTGAGGTTCCCTACTTGGTGGTTAACCGTATGTGTCTCTTGGCCCTTTAGCTCCACGGATGGTGCGCAGCCCACGCTTCCAAGAAGGCGCGTGTGGGCCAATTACAACTAATTCTTCAACTAATGCGCCTGGCGCGCTTTGTTGGAGTGTTTTTAAAAGATCGTTTGAAATTAACCTAAGTTGAGTCGCCCAAGCAGTTGATGAAGTTTGAATGGTTAATTTTCCTTCTAGCAAAGTTATTGGAGTTGTGTGTTGTGCAATATCTTCGCCTACAACTTTTTCCCAATCACTAAATAAATTTCCTTCTGCGATTCCTTGGCGCCAATCTCGGTTTGTAATAATTTCATTAAAAACCGAACTTAGTGGTTGGGGGTCAGAAATATTTATTCGTTCTTCTGACTCAATAATTCTCTTGGGTTTTTTTATTTGAGTTTTATAAGATCTGAAAAGTTCACGAGCGATATCCCGTTTTGGTTTAGGCTCACTCATAATTTCTTTACCGTTCCAGATTTAACTAAATACCGAACCCCATTCAAGCTTTTTGGGAGATCACTTTCCACAGCTACTGTGATAAATGTTTGTTCTGCTTCCTCCGCTAATTGCACTAGTTTTTCTCGACGGGCCTCATCTAATTCTGAAAATACATCATCTAAAATTAAAATTGGTCGATTACCTTCTTCTTTTAATAATTGGAATGACGCTAATCTAAGAGCTAGTGCAATAGACCAAGATTCTCCATGACTGGCATAACCTTTTACTTGATGGTCTCCTAGTGATAGTAAAACATCATCGCGATGCGGTCCTACTAATGTGATGCCGCGATCTCGCTCTTGCTCTCTAACTTCTGTAAGTTTGGTTTTTAATAAGACTTGGTTTAATTCACGATTGTTTGAAAGCTTATCGATATTCGATTTATAGTTGATTCCTGCTGGTTTTTTCTCAGCTAAATTTTTGTAGGCGTTAATAAAATAAGGTTGTAGGACTTCTATTAATTCAATTCTGCTGGCTATTAGTTCTGAGCCAAATTTAATAAGATGTTCGTCCCAAGGTTCTAACGTTTGAAAAGAGGCTCGGCTTTTAAGTAGCGCGTTTCGTTGTTTTAAAGCTCGTTCATAATCGGTTATAACCCCAGACATTCGTGGGTTTCTTTGGATTAATAATTGGTCTATAAAAGCTCGGCGTTCATTTGGATCGCCTCGAACTAGATCTAAATCTTCTGGAGAGAAAGCTATTGCTTGGGTGATCCCAAGTATTTCTTTCTGACTTCGAACTGGGTTTTGATTAACTTTTGCGCGGTTTGCTTTATTTGAATTTATTTCCAACTCAATTAATTGGGTTCGTTCATCTTGTAAAACTTTTGCGCGGATATACGCTTGTTCTGCACCTAGTTTTATCAGTGGCACATCTTGTGAAACACGGTGGGAAGAAAGTAAAGACAAATACATAATCGCCTCAATAATATTAGTTTTGCCTTCGCCGTTCTCCCCGATAAAAATACTTTGTTTGGTTTCTAACGGTAACTCTAAAACTTTATAAGATCTAAAATCTTGTAAAGAGAGGTGTGTTATGTGCACGGTAAATTAAGTATGCGGGAGTTATGACGCGTAACGCATAGGCATTAACAAATACCGATAATTTTCGGTTGTTGGGCCATCTTTCTCGTGTTTGCCAGACAGCACTGCTGGTTTGTTTGATCCAGTAAATGCAATATGTACAAAAGGAGTTCCGACTGCGTGTAAACCGTCCATTAAAAAAGTTGGGTTAAAAGCAATATCAATAGCTTCACCGTTGTAAATAATGGTTAATTCCTCAGTTGCTTGCGCTTCTTCGCCCGCGCCTGCTTCTAGTTGCAGTTTGGAATCAGCAAATCGCAACCGGAGCGGCACGGTTTTGTCGGTCACTAACGCAACCCGGCGTACTGAATCTAAAAATGGCGCAACTTCTATGGTTGCTTGCGCAATGCTTTCTTTTGGAAGTAGGTGTCGGTAAGGCGGGAAAGTTCCATCCAACATTCTTGATGTCATAGTTTTCGCTTCACTGGCAAAACCAACAAGTCTTTCGGTTGCGGTGATTGGTGCAACCGCTAATGAAACTTGAGTTACACCCACAAGGGATTTTGCGGCGTCGGCAAGTGTTCGAGCCCGCAATAAAGCGGAGGTTGCAATATCAGTGTTGTTTGGTTGCCATTGAATTTCACGCACAGCTAATCGGTATCGATCGGTTGCGGCTAATGTGATGGTTTCCTTATTTATATCGACGTGAATTCCGGTAAGAGTTGGGAGTGAGTCATCTTTGCCGGCGGCGATGGCAACTTGGTTAATTGCGGTTGCGAAAACATCACTTGCAATAAATCCAGAATTTTCTGGCATAGTGGGTAGGTTTGGATATTCATTTATTGGTAAAGTTGGAAGTGTAAATTTTGCGGTGCCAGCTGTTACTAATACTCGGTTGTTATCTAACATAAATGAAACTGGTTTGTTTGGTAGCGATCTAGCTATCTCCGCCAATAACCGTCCTGGCACTAAAACTTTTCCTTTTTCTTTAATATCAGCATTAAATGAAGATTTTGCGGCAGTTTCTAAATCAGAGGCGGATAGTGTTATTTCATTACTTACATCTATAACAATTCCTAATAACGCCGTCATTATTGGTCGGGAGGAAAGGCTCCGTGAAACCCAATTAACACTCTCTGTTAATACATTGCTTTCAACTGTGAACTTCATAAAGTAAACCTAATGTGCGATGGTGGTTCGCGCACAACCCTTTCTCTATATATAAAGATATTCGTAGTAACCAGAGTAGATTTCTGTGGGTAACCCTAATAACCGCAGGTCAACCAAGATATCTTCACCGTTTTCACTTGTGGGTGGTGGGTGGATAAAAGGTGGATAACTATTCCGAAGCGGTTTCTTCGAAAAAACCCACCTAATACACACACCTAATAACTGCAGTTATCCACAGTTATCCACAAGTTACCCCCAGGTTGGGGGTATGCAGAGTTACCCCCGCGATTGCTGTTTAATCCGGTTAGTTAGTTCTGTAACCTGATTAAAAATTGAACGGCGCTCGGCCATTAACTGTCGGATTTTTCGATCAGCGTGCATAACCGTGGTGTGGTCACGGCCACCAAAAGCTTGTCCGATTTTAGGAAGCGAAAGTTCGGTTAATTCCCGACAGAGGTACATTGCGATTTGGCGGGCATTAACTAAAACCCGAGATCGGGAGCTACCACATAAATCCTCAACACTAAGGCTGAAGTAAGCCGCGGTCTGGGCCATAATCGTCGCGCCAGTTATTTCTGGGCCTCCCTCACTAGGAATTAAATCTTTTAACACAATCTCCGCAAGCGAAAGATCAACACCTTGTCGGTTCAAACTAGCAAAAGCCGTCACACGAATTAACGCGCCTTCTAACTCGCGAATGTTTGTTGAAATTTTACTAGCGATATATTCCAACACATCATCCGGCGCATTTAATTTATCTTGCGCGGCTTTTTTCCGAAGAATTGCAATTCTAGTTTCTAACTCCGGCGGTTGGATATCTGTAATTAAACCCCACTCAAACCGGCTACGCAGCCGATCTTCCAAAGTTGTTAATTGTTTCGGAGGCCGATCACTTGAAATTACGATTTGTTTATTAGCGTTATATAAAGTGTTAAAGGTATGGAAAAACTCTTCTTGAGTCCGCTCTTTATTTTCTAAAAACTGGATATCGTCAACCAATAAAATATCTAAATCACGGTAACGGCGTTGAAAGACCGAAGCTTTATCATCTCGAATCGAGTTAATAAAATCATTTGTAAATTCTTCACTAGAGACATAACGAACTCGAAGCCCGCCATATAATTCTTTTGCGTAAGCGCCAATAGCATGCAATAAATGGGTTTTTCCCAACCCAGATTCACCATAAATAAATAGCGGGTTATAAGCTTTTGCTGGCGCTTCCGCTACCGCTACCGCAGCCGCGTGCGCGAACCGGTTAGATGCACCGATTACAAAAGTTTCAAAAATATATCTAGGGTTTAATTGTGATTGTTCGTTAGTTTTATTTGGAGTGGCGTCAGTACGCCCAGTTCCAGCGCGAGGTGTAACTGGATCTAAATCAATCTCAACTTCTAACGGTTGAACCACATCCAAATTTTCCAACTCTTCATCTACGGTTACCGCGATACTGATTCGTTCACCAGTTTCATTTGAAAGAGCTTCATTCAAAACCACCCGGAGCCGGCTCTCTAAAACATCTTTAGCAAAAACATTCGGCGCAGCAAGTAATAAATTTGATCCACCATCACTTTTAATTAATCCGAGAGGTTTGGTAAGTGTTAAGAACGCCCGGTGTTGCGGTGCGTCGGTTGATATTTTTTCAATCACAGCACCCCATAAAGATTTAAGGTCTAATTCCATCTCTTGGCCCGTGCTTTGATTTGTGACCAACACCTAGCTACCTCGATATCCACATAGTTATCCACAGGCTGTGGTCTAAACCCAACCTTTACCCTTTATTAACCCTCAAAAACCACCCTTTTCAGCGGTTCCTGTGGATAGAGCCGAAAACTAGAGGGGAAACTGAATAAAAGCAAGTGGTTATCCACACCAATATTGGCGATCTGACCGAAACGCCCCAGTTTGACCATAGTTATCCACGACCTTTACCGTTACCCCCTGCTGTGGCCCCAAAAAAGGTCGGTGCATTTCGACCCGCTTGGAGTGGACGAAAGTCAGAAACTTTAGAGCTTTAAATTATCAAAGGAGCAAGAAATGACAAAGCGCACTTTTCAGCCGAACAATCGTCGGCGCGCAAAGAAGCATGGTTTCCGCGCACGTATGGCAACCCGTGGTGGTCGTGCAGTTCTTGCTGCTCGTCGAGCCAAAGGTCGCGTTCGCATCTCTGCATCTGCGTAACTCGTGCTTGCGTCATTAAACCGACTCACTTCTAGCACCGATTTCGCTCGCACTACAAAATCCGGAGCTAGAGCTTCTACGCGGACGCTCGCTGGTTACATTATTGCCGAGCCTACGCTACCTGAAACAAAAATAGGTTTTATCGTTTCTAAATCAATTGGTGGCTCAGTTTCACGCCATAGAGTAACTCGTCAACTTCGTCACCTTTCCAAAGAACAATTTCACCTACTTCCCCAAAAATCATTAGTTGTGGTCCGCGCTATCCAAAACACTAAAGACTATTCAAGCGACACAACACAGTTGTTTAATAAATTATCTGAGAAGTTCAATCCGGGTTCGGTGGTGAAATGAGACGCTCATTAATTTTTTTAATCACCGGTTATCAAAAATGGATCTCGCCCGCATTTGCGCCACGCTGTAAGTACTACCCTTCTTGCTCAACCTACACAATGAACGCAATCCAACAATTTGGCTTTAAAGGTTTATTTTTATCGTTATGGCGCTTTGTTCGGTGTAACCCATGGTCACACGGTGGCGTCGATTACGTACCAACCAATTTCACTTTTAAAACACACCACGAAAACCCGGCAAAAAACCTTGATTTATCAAGAGAATCAGCAGGAGTTAACTAATGGGATCAATTCTTAATCCACTTTACATCGCAGTATCTGCGGTAATTATGGCGATCCATAAAGTTTTAAGCCCAATTTTTGGAACTGACAGTGGTGTAACTTGGACGCTCGCAATTGTTGGTTTAGTTATTTTAATCCGTATTATTTTAATTCCATTGTTTGTTAAGCAAATTAAAAGTCAACGCGCACTCACAGCGCTACAACCACACATGAAGGCGATTCAAACAAAATATAAAGATGATCGTCAAAAACAATCTGAAGAGATGATGAAGCTTTATAAAGAACACAAAACAAACCCATTAGCTTCTTGTTTTCCAATACTTGCACAAGCCCCAATCTTTTTTGCGCTCTTTACAGTATTAAACGGAATTGGAAAAAATCCGCCACAAAAACATGGTGTACTAACCCAAGACGATGTGGTATCTGCGGCCGCTGCTAAATTCTTTGGCGCTCCAATCTCGCAAACATTTTTAGGATCAGATATCACAACCGTTAAGGTTGTTACTGTCATTTTAATTGCCTTTATGTCGGCAACAACATTCACAACCCAAAAACAGTTGATGACAAAAGGCATGCCAAAGATGTCAACCCAAAACAACATGATGTTGCAACAGCAAAAAATAATGCTCTATTTATTTCCAGTAATATTTGCGGTATCTGGTGTTAACTTTCCAGTCGGAGTTTTAATTTATTGGTCCACAACAAACCTTTGGACTTGGGCGCAACAATTTTATGTAATTAAACGAAACCCAACCCCAGGGTCACCGGCCTATGAAGAACTTCAAGCAAAAAAAGCTAAAAAATCTGGAATTACCCCAACCGAAGAGATTGGCGGCGGGGTAGCGGTTGAGGAACCTAAGAGCCAACGCCAGCAACCAAAACGAAGTAATAAAAAGAAGAAACGGAAGTAAAAGCGACAAATAGTATAAAAACTATCAAATCGCCCAGAGATTTAGTACCTAACGAAAGGTAAAACCATGGCACCAAATAAGGAAGCAGTAGTAGTAGATACAGCTGAAAAAACTGAGGAAAAAAGTTTAATTGCTCGTTTAGAAGAAGAGGGCGATGTCGCTGCGGATTATTTGGAAGGGTTGTTGGATATCGCCGACCTCGATGGCGATATCGAAATTGGGATGGAGAACGATCGCGCCACGCTTTCAATTGAAGGTGGCGAGTTAAACCACCTAGTTGGCCGCGAAGGTGAAGTTCTAGACTCAATCCAAGAGTTGACCCGGTTAGCAGTCCAAACAGCTACTGGCGAACGCTCTCGTTTAATGCTCGATATTGACGGCTTCCGCGTCAATAAAAAAGAAACCTTAGCCGAACTAGCGCTAAAGATCGCCGAAGAGGTCAAAGCTTCCGGGGAATCAGTGAAACTAGCCCCAATGAACGCTTTTGAGCGAAAAGTCATCCACGACACCATTCAAAAGACTGGGTTGAGCAGCGAATCCGAGGGCGAAGACCCAGATCGTTGCGTGGTAGTCCTTCCCGCTTGAGCGTTTCACGTGAAACTTTAACTCAGACCTATTTCCCAAAAAAAGGCCCTGAGTTAGCCCGTTACGCCGAACTCCTCGAAACCGTGGCGGTTGAGCGCGGGATCATTGGCCCAAGCGAAGGGCCAAAAGTATGGGAACGCCATATTGAAAACTGCGTTCCAATAACCACCCTTTTTACTGAAGGCGCAACAGTGGGGGATGTCGGCTCTGGTGCTGGGCTTCCTGGAATCATAATTGCGCTCGCTCGCCCAGATTTAAAAATTACCCTAATTGAACCGCTACAACGCCGGGTCGATTTTTTAAACGAGGTTATTGCAGAGCTTGGATTAGAGGTAACAGTCCATCGCGGTAAGGCCAAATCTTTAACAAAACCCTTTCATTACGTAACCGCCCGTGCAGTCGCACCCCTTGCCCGGCTAATTCCATCCACTTGGCACCTGGTTCGACCCAATGGCGCACTTTTGGCGATCAAAGGGGAGTCAGCGGCGGCCGAATTGAGTGAATCGATCCTGCCAAAGGGTGCGACCGCACGAATAATTGAGTTAAATATCGGAGAACTGCCCGTCAGCCGCATAGCTGAGGTCATAAAGGCTGGTTAACTACCGCCGTGGCTGATTCACGTGAAACAAATTCCGAAAAGCGCGTAATCGGAATCAAACGCCTCAAAGAGCCGATGCCAAAACCGATTAAAACTCGGATTTTCACTGTCGCCAACCAGAAAGGCGGGGTCGGCAAAACTACCTCCGCAGTCAATATTGCCGCCGCGCTTTCGATGGGTGGCCTCCGCACTTTAGTGATTGATTTAGACCCACAAGGAAATGCAAGCACTGCGTTTTCAATTGCGCGCGATGATGTTGCTGGAATGTTTGAAGTAATTACACGCGATCTTCCAATGAGTGAAGTTGTAATTAAAGTTGCTGGCTATCCGCATCTTGAATGCGCACCAGCAACACAATCGTTAGCAAACGCAGAAGTTGAACTTGTCCCAATGGTTGCGCGCGAACTTAGATTAAAAAAAGCGTTACAAACATTATTACTAGAACGCGCAAATAAAGGCGAACGTATTGATTATGTAATTATTGATTGCCCACCAAGTTTAGGTTTATTAACTATTAATGCACTTGTAGCAGCAGAAGAGTTAATGATTCCAATTCAATGCGAATATTATTCTTTAGAAGGTTTAGCGTTATTACTTCACACTGTTTCATTAGTACAAGAACATTTAAATCAAAATATCAAACTAACTACAATTGTTTTAACAATGTTTGACGGTAGAACTAGATTAGCAAATGATGTGGCCGACAGTGTGCGCGCACATTATCCAAAAGAATTAATTGATATTCCAATTCCACGAGCGGTTAGAATTTCAGAAGCGCCTTCATATGGCCAAACTGTTATGACTTACGATCCACTTTCCATCGGCGCGCAGTCATACATGGCCGTTGCGCGCGAAATCGCGGTTCGTGGCAGCGCGGTCAATCCAATTCAACAACAGGAGATTAGTTAATGAACGCGCGCAAAGGCGGGCTTGGCCGGAATTTAGATTCATTAATTCCAACCGCCATCAAACTTCCAGGAAACGAAACTGTAATTGCGGACCGAGATGAAGTTTTATTATCTGCAATTAAACCAAACCCGAAACAACCAAGAACAGTTTTTGATGAAGATGCTTTAAAAGAATTAGCTGCTTCCATAAAAGAGGTTGGAGTATTACAACCACCCGTGGTTAGAAAAAGTGGCGCAGATACTTATGAATTAATCATGGGTGAACGCCGAGTTCGCGCTGCAAAACTAGCCGGCTTAACTTCAATCCCGGTGATTATTCGCCAAACTCCCGATAACGAATTACTCCGCGAAGCAATCTTAGAAAACATTCATCGCAGCCAACTAAATGCGCTAGAAGAAGCGGCTGCATACAACCAACTACTTACAGATTTTGGTTATACCCACGAAGAGTTGGCCACAAAACTTGGAAAATCACGTCCGTTAATTTCTAACACAATTCGTTTATTAAATTTACCGCCATCAGTACAACGCCGGGTGGCTGCCGGAACAATTTCAGCTGGCCACGCGCGTGCGCTACTTGGATTGGCTGATCAACATGAAATCGAAAAACTCGCGAACCGAATTGTCGCCGAAGGATTAAGTGTTCGGGCGGTTGAAGAGATTATTTCACTCGGTAGTAAGAGCAAAACCACTACGACTAAAAATAAAACAACCACATCACCTGAAATTAAAGAACTCGGGGTCAGGTTGTCAGATGCGCTAGATACGCGGGTAAATATTGAGATGACTCAAAAACGTGGCAAAATTGTTATTGAATTTGGATCTCTGGAAGACTTACATCGAATTATTGATGTTATAGATTAATTAAGCGCAATCCCACCACTACGTCGTTCCATCTCCTGCTCAACCACACTACCCAAAGATTTAATACCTTCACGAATTCTTTCTGGGGTTGGATGGCAATAAGAAAGCCGCATCGACCATGAACCCAAACCGTCAGCATAAAACGCAGTTCCTGGAACATAAGCAACTTTTGCAACAATCGCTTTTGGCATCATCGCTTTAGTATCAATCTCTGGCGGCAAATTAACCCAAACATAAAAACCACCTTGCGGTTTTGTCCAAGTCGCGCCTTTAGGAAAATATTGATCCAAACTCTCTAACATCGCATCTCTTCGAACTTTATAAAGCTTGCAAAATGCGGTGATTTGATCACGCCATGGTTGGTCAGCCAAATAGCTAGAAATCGCCATCTGGGTGAAGTTCGAAGGGCAGAGAATCGATGATTCACTCGCGATTACTAACTTTTCCCGCAACGCCGCCGGCGCCAACACCCACCCAACTCGAAGTCCGGGCGCAATCGTTTTTGAAAACGATCCTAAGTAAATAACATTTTCAGAATCTTCTGCCCGCATTGCATTTGGCGATGGCCGCTCAAAACCTAAAAGGCCGTACGGGTTATCTTCCACCACCATAATCTTTTCTTTCCGGCATATTTCTAGGATTTCAGTGCGGCGATCTGCTGGAAGCAATACACCGGCCGGGTTTTGGTAGTTGGGAATCAAATATAAAAATTTAATTTTTCGACCAGAAAACCGAATTGTCTTAATCGCCTCACGTAACGACTCGGGAACTATGCCGTCTTGATCTAACTCGACATGGACCACTTGCGCTTCATATTGTTTGAAAGTTCCGAGCGCCCCAACATAAGAAGGTGCTTCAACTAAAACCACATCACCTGGATCAATAAATATCCGGGAAATTAAATCAAGTGCTTGTTGCGAACCGGTAGTTACAACAACATCATCTGGGTTTGCGCGAATGCCTTCCAACGCCATCACATCACAAATTTGTTCGCGCAATTTCGGATGGCCTTGTCCGCTGCCATATTGCAACGCTTCTTGGCCGTGTTCAGTAATTAATTTTCCAATTAAACCAGCCATCATCTCCATCGGTAACGCTGAAAGATTTGGCATACCACCAGCAAGTGAAACAATTTCTGGACGAGAGGCAACCGCAAATAGCGAACGAATTTCACTAGCCTGCATACCGCTTGCTCGGCGCGCAAACCGCTCATCTAAATTCTCAGGCTCGTGCGTATGAAAGCGCGTTACATCTGTCATTTAATTATTCTGCCACATTTAACGTGAATGCGGTTTGTAATTAATTTCATTACCGTCTAATTCCCGCACGCCGCAAATCTTCTATTCTAAGCGTGCCGGTTTTTGCATCATCTTCAGCGGCTAAATAAAGGCGCTGTATTGCGATAACTAACGCTTCTGCGATCAAATCTCTAAATTGTGGATCTCCGAGCCGCTCCGCATCGTGCGGATTAGAAATATATCCCAAATCTATTCGAACAGTTGGCGCTTTAATCAGCCGCAACATATCCCAAGTTTTTGCATGAGTTCGACAATTGTGTAAATCAGTTCGTGCACAAATTTCTCGCTGCACTAGCGTTGCAAATCTTTCGCCAACCACAGAGTGCACGCCATGTTGATCGCTACCATAAAAGTAAGTTGCAACACCTTGTGCGTTTTCATTCTTGTAACTATCAACATGCATCGAGATAACCAAGTCTGCAGCAACGCTATTAGCAAAATCAATTCGCTCTGGTTCTAGCGGCGACCTTGTTTCGTTTCGAGTTAGGAAAACGTTTACCCCGAGTGCAATTAACCGACCTTCAATTCGTTGCGCAACATCGAAAACAATTTCAGCTTCAGTCAATCCGTTAACAGCTCTACCAACATCTTTTCCACCCCAACTTGGGTCGAGCACAATAATTTTGTCAGCTAATACCGGACCACGTTTTTCGCGGATCGCCTGATCTCGCAATAGCGTTGGCGCACCACCAGAAACCGTTCGCAACAACCGCATTAGAGAGATGACGGTGGCCGGTCCACAAATTCCATCCGCAACTACCCCAGCAGATTTTTGAAATTCTTTTACCGATGTTTCAGTGCGAACTCCATAAATTCCATCAACGCGACCACAATCAAACCCCATATCTATTAAGCGGCTTTGTAGCGTTGCAACATCGTCGCCGCGAATCAATAAACCGCTATCGTTTTTCTTAAAAACTAAAGTTCGATCACCCAACTTCCAACGCGCTTCATCTAACGCACGTAGCGTCATTGGGTTAGCAACTCCAGTTGCAGTCAACCCGCGCTCTTGTTGGAATGCTTGTACTGCGGTTTCGACCGAACCATCATAAATATTGGTGGGCGCGGCTAAATATCCAAGGCGATGCAGAGTGTTTGTAATTACTGTAACAAGATCGCCACGGTCACCCGGGTTTAATTGCTCAGTATCCATACTTCAGCGTAAATGAATTATCGTGAATTTAGGAAATAAATTGTTCAAGATCTTTCAAAAGTGCTGGTTTTGGCTTAGCGCCAACGATGGTTTTCACAATTTGGCCACCAACAAATACATTCATAGTTGGAATTGAGGTGATGCCATATTGCATTGCCAAAGCTTGTTCTTCATCGGTATTAAGCTTCACGATTTTAATTTTAGAGCCATGCTCTGCTGCAATTTCAGCCAAGATCGGCGCAACCGCGCGGCAAGGGCCACACCACTCGGCCCAGAAATCAACCAAAACTGGTGTTGTGCTCTTCAAAACCAATTCATCAAAATTTGCTGCAGTTACCGCTACTGGTGCTGACATTACCTTCTCCTTTTATCGCTTCTTTTCTTATCTTATTGTTATTTGAACTTTAATGTCCCGCTAGGAATTTTTCCGCATCTAGAGCAGCTTGGCAGCCCGAACCCGCCGCAGTAATCGCTTGTCGGTAGGTGTGGTCAACTAAATCACCGCATGCAAAAACACCTTTTAAGTTGGTGCGAGTGGATTGGCCATCCACTTCTACATAACCTTCAGAATTTGTCTTAATTTGGCCAAGCACCAATTCACTTCTAGGCAAATGTCCGATCGCTACAAATAACCCGGTGAAATCTCGAACGCTCTCAGCCCCCGAAACTGTATTGCGCAATTTCAGCCCACTAACTTTCTCAGCTCCCAACACATCAATAACTTCGGTATTAAATAGAAATTCAATCTTTGGATTTGCTTTTGCGCGCTCGGCCATAATTTTTGATGCGCGCAACGAATCTCTACGATGTATCAACACAACTTTGGTTGCAAATCTAGTTAAGAAGTTAGCTTCTTCCATTGCCGAATCGCCGCCACCAACTACTGCGATCTCTTGCCCACGAAAGAAAAACCCATCACAAGTTGCACACCACGAAACACCTCGGCCTGATAAACGTTTCTCGTTTTCAATTCCAATTTCTTTATATGCAGAACCAGTTGCCAAAATTACGGAACGAGCTAACAAAGTATTGCCAGAACCATCTTTTAACGTTTTAACTTCACCATCTAATTTCATTTCAACAATATCGTCAGTAATTAATTGTGCGCCAAATCGCGCAGCTTGCTTACGCATTGCATCCATTAAATCTGGTCCCATAATGCCATTTTCAAAACCAGGGAAATTTTCTACCTCAGTGGTGTTCATTAGCGCACCGCCAGCAGTTACCGAACCTTCATACATAACTGGGTTTAATTGGGCGCGCGCAGCATAGATAGCCGCGGTATATCCAGCAGGGCCAGAACCAACGATTACTACTTCATGCACTTTTGTTTCGCTCACTTGCCCACCTTATCTAGAAAATCACAGACCAATTACTTACGACGCAAAATCAATTTCACCGTCTGTGCTACCTCTTCTATTCGGAAGAGTTTTGCCAGTCCCAAGAAGGCAAAATCAGCAACAACGATAACAACTAACAATGAAACAATATTCCCACCAGGAATTAAGTCAACGCCAACTAAAAATCGAAGTGGTATAAAAATTATAAGCGATACCAAAGCCAACAATACGTAAAGCTTTCTATATTCTGAAGTTGAAATAGATCCGGAATGACGAGCCAATAATTTAAAGGTAAGCGCGTTACCCACCCAATAACTAAGTGTGAATGAAGCTGCTAACCCGACAGTGATCCATTCAGTTGGAAACGTTAAATAGGCTACCACCGAGAAACCAATCGAAACTACATTTATTAATAAATTTGATATTACTTGGGATTTAGTATTTTCAAATGCGTTTAAACCACGAATTGCAATCAAGTTTAAACTTAACGGTATCGCAGCAAGTGCAAACCCGCCTAAGACTTTTCCAATAAAAATTGCATCGTTATCTGATATTCCAAAAAATAAAACTTGAGCAATTAATGGACCAAAGAATAGAAAGAAGAATGCGCTTGGTACTGTAACTATCCCCACCAACCTAATAGCTTTTACAATTTGTGCACGTAGCTCTGCTAATTTATTATCAATTGCGAGCTCGGAAAGTTTAGGGAGTAACGCTGTTACAACCGAAATTGTGATAATCGAATGCGGTAGCAATAATATTAAATAAGCGTTGCTGTAAGGCGTATATCCAACTCCGTAAGAAATCCCTTCAATAATTGCAGCTACTGAAGTTCTAGTGGCTAGGTTTACTGTAATTAAATAGCCAACTTGAGAAATTAAAACAAATAGAAAAGTCCAACTGGCTAACTGGAGGGATTTACCAAGTCCGGCGCCGCGCCAATCAAAACGAATTCGTAATGACACCCCGCTCCGCTTTAACACTGGAATTAAAACCAGAGCCTGGGCAACTATGCCCAGCGTTGTACCTAGCCCCAGCGTCTGGATTTGGGAGTTAGTAATCCCGCCAAACTCGAGATTTGAAACTGAAGCCAAGAAATAGCCGAAGATCGCAATCGCGATCAAGTTATTGAGTATCGGCGCCCACATCATCGGCCCAAAAACCCCACGAGCATTTGCGATCTGACCGAGCAGCGCAAAAATTCCTAAAAAGAATATCTGTGGCAAGCAATACCGCATAAATGCAACCGTGATATCAAGAGCGCGACCACTAAATGAAGGCGCATATAAGTGCACCAGCAGCGGAGCTATCAGCATTGCAATCGCAACGATTATCAAGAGCGCTGCGCTAGTGGCCGTAAAAAGCCTTGATATATATGCGCTTCCTTTATCAGGTTCACGCGCAGCTCTAATAATTTGCGGTACAAAAACTGCGGTTAGTGCGCCACCAACTAATAAGTTATAAAGAATATTAGGCATGGTATTTGCAACGTTGTAGGTATCACCCAATAGCGCTGTTCCTAAAACCGCAACCAATAATAAGTTTCTAACCAAACCAGTAACTCTTGAGATGACCGTGCCGAGCGCCATGACCGCAGAGGAGCGAATTAATAGCGCGTCATCGCTCATAACTAAACCCGCTTCCGTTTAACTCGGCGAACGCTCTGCACCACACCAGCTAACAAAAGAATTATGGCAGAGCCGGTTGTGAACCATGTAGTTATTGGGCTAATTACCGAGAGCGTCAACGGCAACTGCACTGGTTCCTTTAAAAGAATCCCTTTTTCAGATTTTATTTGGGTTAATAAAATCGTGGAACCAGAAGCCATCACTCGAATCGGAATCGCAACTTGCAATTTTGAATTAGGAGCTAAAGTCAGAACCGGAAGTGGTGTAGCAATAACCTTCCCATTAAGTGGGGTAACCACAAGTTTTATTTTTAACTCAATATCAAAATCATTAACTAGTGTGACTGGGATTTTTTCACGTTCGGAAGTTACCCGATATTTCCCAACAATTAACCGTAACTTATTTTCGAACGCCGCAAATTGTGGACCGTAAGTCGCAGCAAGATCAAGTGAATCACTTCTATTTAACTCTGGATTAGTTAAGCCAGCAATTCCCAATCGATAACTTAACAACGTTTCTTGAGGTAGCACGGTTGCTAGCGCAAATATTCGCTTCCGAGTTAAGGTGTAACTAACTTGCACATCCCGCGGAATATTTGCTTTTGGTTGGCCTGGGTAGGTATCAACACTTGCAACGCTACGACCAAAAAATTCAGTGCCGCGCGAGAGTGATTGCGATTGATAAAACTTTAATTCGTTTGGGGCGGCATCTTTCAGCCAGATAGAGGATGGTGAACCATAAGGCAAGACCGAAATCAAATCCCGTCGCACACTTGTTTTTAACGCCGCCAACCAAGCTTTTGCGACCGAATCTCCAACACCAGGTAACGTTTCGCGTTTTGGATTCTTTTTTGTTTTATCCAAAGGTTTGGCAACTTCATAACCGTTACTCATGGCAATTACTTCATCAACCAATGCGATATCTATAATCCAACTTCTACCACTCTTAGGGCTGGCATAAACTAAATTACCTAGCCGCCCTTCAGGCTTTAAAGCAGTTGCAAGTTCGTCATTAAAAAAAACATTATCCAACCCACGATGGCTAGGTTCCGAGAGTAAAACATAATTATTTTCAGCGTTGGCTGGCGCCGGCACTATTAGCAAAATTAACGCCATGGGAAGCAAAACCAACAAACGTCTCATCCGTTTAACTCGCCAGATCGGGCAATTAATTTCTTTTCGTCAGGGTATGCGAGCTTTTCAACGATCTCATTAAGTGGGAACCAAGCCACATCATCAACTTCAGTCACTTGCGGCGCTAATTTTCCGCCCGTTTCTTTAAACAAAAAATGGTGCACAGTTTTATGAATTCGCTTTCCGCCGGCCATAAACCAGAAATCAATCACACCTAAAGATTTTGAAATTTCACTTTCTATCCCAGTCTCTTCCGCTACTTCGCGAAGTGCAGCTTGTTCTGGAGTTTCACCTTCTTCAATATGTCCCTTTGGCAGCGACCAAAGTAATCGCTCTTGAGTTTGATCTTTAATATCGCGTCGCCCGATTAGCAAACCTTTTGTTCCAGTTGAGTCAATAACTAAACCACCAGCACTAACTTCATCTACGCGTTTTACATAGTTTTGCTTTTGTTTCCGCGGCGTATTTTTATTTTGTGGCGCCGCAGTACCTACCGCTGTATCGGTATTGCCTTTTTTTCGTGGGGGCCGCCTACGTCGACGCTTTTTACGCGTATCTTCGCCGCCCGCACTTGGTGCCGGGGTCATGGGGTAAGGGTAGTGCTTTAGCCTTATCCATCATGAACACTCCAACTAAAGCCGCAGCAGAAATTGCGATTTCTACGCTTTCGGCACGCGCACCACACGCGCAATCGTTGGCTAACGCATTTGCAAAAGCAGGTTTCCGATTAGCCCTAGTGGGTGGCCCAGTGCGTGATGCGATTTTAGGAAAGTTATCTACGGATTTAGATTTCACAACTAATGCACGTCCCGAGGATACAAAAAAGATTTTAAATTTATGGGCAGATTCAATTTGGGATACTGGAATTCAATTTGGAACTGTTGCAGGAAAGAAAGATGACATCACAGTTGAAGTAACAACTTACCGTTCTGAAAAATATGATGTAAATAGCCGCAAACCAGAAGTTAATTTTGGTGACGATATCGTGGGTGATTTAGCGCGTCGCGACTTTACGGTAAACGCTATGGCTTTAGAACTCACCACCAAAGAACCCGAATTCATCGATCCATTTGATGGTGTAATGGATTTGGCGAAAAAAGTTTTACGAACTCCTAGAAAAGCCGAAGAGTTATTTACCGATGATCCACTACGGATGATGCGAGCTGCGCGATTTGCAAGTCAACTTAATTTCGATGTTGATCCAACAATTATTACCGCAATTGAAAATATGGCAGATCGAATTTTAATCGTTTCTGCCGAACGCGTCCGCGATGAATTTATAAAAATATTAATGTCAGATAATCCCCGCATTGGAATCACAATGATGGTTGATACTGGGCTTGCGGACTTGGTAATTCCAGAAATACCTAAACTCCGCTTAGAAGTTGACGAACACCATCACCATAAAGATGTGTATGAACACACTCTTACCGTTCTAGAACAAGCAATGGCAGACGAAGAACGCCTCGGTGGCCCTAATCTAATTATTCGGTTAACTGCATTAATGCACGATATTGGGAAGCCAAAAACCCGAGAGCTAATACCAGGCGGCGGGGTTTCATTTCACCATCATGAAGTTGTCGGAGCTCGACTAACTAAGGAACGGCTCCGCAAAATGCGTTTTGATAAGGAAACAATTGAAGCGGTCTCCGAATTAGTCTTTCTTCACCTCCGATTTCATGGTTATGGCAGCGGCGAATGGACCGATTCTGCAGTGCGTCGATACATTCGCGATGCCGGTGCATATTTAGTGCACCTTCATGTTTTAACGCGCGCTGATTGCACAACCCGAAATAAACGAAAAGCCGAAATTCTTGCGCATACCTACGATCAACTTGAGATTCGAATCTCAGAATTAATGGCAGCAGAAGAACTTTCAAAAATTCGCCCAGATTTAGATGGTAATCAAATTATGGAAATTCTTGGCGTTAAAGGAAGAACTGTTGGTAGCGCATACCAACACTTATTGGATTTACGAATGGAACACGGCCCACTTGGTGAAGAACGCGCTAAAGCCGAGCTACTTAATTGGTGGCGTGAACACCAGCGCGGAAATTCTTAGCTTTAAGAAATACTAATGCCATTGTTAAATAAGTAACGCTAACTACAAATGGTAGCAACGATCCAGCGCCATTAGCGGGTAACAGCATTGCAGCAATAACGGCACCAGAAACAATTCCGCCATTAATCATTACATCATAAACTGCGAAAACTCTGCCGCGGTATTCGTCAACTATTTGAGATTGCACCAACGCATCGTTTGTGACTTTCAAACTTTGTCCAAATAACCCAACAAAAAATATTACAAAAATCAAGATCGCCTCAGTTTGAGCAATCGCCAACAGAAATGGAAAAAAACCACAGGCTATTAACATCGATCTAATCCACTTATGTCTACCGAATTTAGCTACCCCGAACGGCGCAATAATCGCTCCGATAGTTATACCAACCCCAGAAAGTGTGATTGCAAATGCAAACCCAACTAATCCTGCTTCTGGATTTGCTGGATCATTAAAAGTATTACGCATTAACAAGAGTGCCATCAAAGTTATAGCGGTTGAGCCACCTCGTTGAATTCCAGTAGCGGATATCCCAAGAAAACAATCTCGGTGGCTACGTAAAAGCCGAAAGCCGTCGCGCATTTCGCGGTATCCATCGATAAAACTGCTTTTTTTAATCTCATGCGCGAGCGGGCCAATTGAATGCTTTGGTAACAACAACGCCAATAGCGCGGCAATCGTAAAACAAGCCGATGCAAGCACAATTAAATAACCGTCTGCGCTATCTGCGTTTATTTGGGAATCTAATAAATGCCTAAACCCAATCCCAGCTCCACCACCGAGAACTACAAAAACCGTTCCACCTGTAACCGCAACTGCGTTATAAGAAATCAATTGCTTCTTATCTATTAATAATGGCAACCCCGCGCTAAGTCCGGCCAGGATTAAACGATTGACTCCGAACGCCACTAAAACAAAAATGGTTAGTTGAGCGCCAGTGACACCATTTCTAATTAATACAGCGATAAAGATTAATGTGATTGCGCGAAATAAGTTAGAAGCAAAAATAATGCGTTGCCTTGAGAATCGATCTAATAGGGTTCCCACAAATGGTCCAATAAGTGAGTACGGCAATAAAACCACGCTAAAAGCTAAAGCAGCGGTACCCGCACTTGGTTGGCGTTCTGGCGAGAATAAAACAAAGGAAGCCAGCGCAGATTGGAAGAGTCCATCGGTAAATTGCCCCATCCACCGAACGGCAAATAATTTTTTTACCACTTCATCATGCCCAACTCTTAACTAATTTACTGATGTTCTCTCTTTGAGTATTTAAAAATTCGATTCGGTAACGCTCAACTTCCTTAATTGAAATCTTTTTATTCAGCGCTTCAGCAATCAACTGAGCTCCGCTTACTAAATCTGTAAAAAGAGTTACAGAATTAGGATATTGCCTTGCCACATCCCTACTCCCACTATTTTCAAGAGAAACTACGGCACACCCTTGTAATACCGCTTCGCGCATTGCCATCCCGTAACTTTCTGCTGGCGCCGCAGAGAGTAAAACTGAAATAGCAGCCCATTCATTTTTTAATTCGCTTTGAGTCAATCGTCCAGTAAACCCATACGGAACACCTATTTTTTCCACTTCTTCTTCGAAATGTTTTCTTAGCGGCCCGTCACCAATAATTCTTAAAGAGAAATCTGAATTCTTTGCTTTAAGCGCTCTAATAGTCTCAATCCAAAGATTAACTCCGCGTTCATTGTGGAGCCTTCCCACAAAACCAATTGTTCTATTAGGACTTCGCTTCGGTAGATCAATGAAATCAAGGCTGATAGGAACTGGGGCAACAACAATTCTTTCACTTAATATACCAAAAGCGGTTTGTGAATTCCTGATCTGATCTTCAAGCACCAAACGTATTGAATCAACACCCTTTACTAGAATTCGAAATAACAGATTGCCAAATTTGGCCTTTATAGATGGCCCAAAACCCGATTTACTTATTTCTCCATGCAAAGACACTTGAATTCTTGATTTAGTAACTTTAAATGCGCGGAGGCTGCGACAAATAAATAAACCTCGGAATGGATCACCAGCAATTAGAATTCTTGGATTTATTACCCCACTTCTAATTAATGAAGATACGTAAATCAAATACCTAATTAAGCCAAACTTATTAAGCTCTTTGACATGTAAATTTAGAGATTTGTATTCCAGATGATTAAAATTATTTTTATTTGAAGTTCCACAAACAATGTTCAATTTTTGATCAGGATTACCAATTAATTTAGAATAAGCAGACCCATAACTATCAAATCTAGAAAGCAGATCTTTAAGTGAAGTATCCACGCGATCAATATTAGGAAATACAAAAACTGGATTTGATATTTTTTTATCCATCTATAACCAATTTTAAAATCTTGTTAAAATTGATATTCATGTCAAATTCATTCACGGTCACATCCCGCGCTAAAGTTACGGCCGAATTACAAAAATTAGGATTCTCAGATGCATATTTTAAAGCGTCAAATATAGTCATTCCAGTTTCTTCACCACATAAAATCCCATCTTTCATATGAGAGATTACTTCAGCGCTACCAGTGTTCGCATTAGCAATGGAAAATACACCACAAGATCTTGCTTCAAGTAGTGAGTAAGAAGTGGCTTCAAAATTGCTATTAAGTACGAAAAACTTAGAGCTTTCATACAAGTGAGGTAATTGCTCCTGGCTGATCTCGCCTAAAAATTGAACATTTGCATTTAAAGAGCCAGCAAGGGTTTTTAAATTGTCCATTTCAGGGCCGGATCCAGCAATCGCAAGGCTCAGGTTTAACTGTGAACAAACCCTTACAACTTCATCTAATCCTTTCCAGGGGACTAACCGGCAAACAGAGAGAACATCATATTTTTTATTGGCATTAGGCTCGAATTTAAATCTAGAAGTTGAAATTGAGTTAAAAATCAAATGGACTTTTTCAGATTTAATACCCCAATTTAGCGCCATATTATGTAACTGTGTTGACGGGGCTATCACCTTTTTAGATCGCTTTAACGAATAAGAAAACGCTTTTCTAAATACCTTGTATTTAAACGACAATTTAGAAGTTTGAAAACTTTCTATATCTAGTGAAGTTCTACCTGAATTCCTGGCTCGCTCCCAAACTATGTCCCCAGGTATTTTTGTAAAATATTTTCGTCCACCCAACAGTGATGCAAGAGCGGTTTCTAAAAATAAACCATTTGCCAAGATTTGTATTTTTGGCGAAGAGTTCTTCCTTATTGCTATTGCGGTATTAATATAACGAAGAACTAAGTTTTGACTCCGCGAAATTTTTACTATCCGAATTCCATCGACAATTTTAGAACTTGATGCGCCATCAGTTAAGGTCACGACCGAAACTGGAATATCTGTATTATCTCTTACCCATTTTGAAAAAGTAGCTGTGAATTTAGCTGGCCCACCACTTTCAGGTGGATAGATGCCAGAAGTAAGACATATTCCAGCCACTTTACCCATAGCGGAATCCTAGTTTTCTTTTAGGCTTTATTCTTTACCCATGTGGTCGCAACGGGCTTATGTTGATTTCGCGCTGAAAAAGCGCGCGACCTTATCCGCGCTATTTCGCGGATTGAATACTGCATCCGATGCTTGTGATGCCGATCCTTATTTAAGACGAGCTGCCAAATTTCATGGGATGCCGGCCGATAGAAAATGTCCGGTCTGTAAAGGTTTAAAAATGAAAGAACTCTGTTACACATTTGGTGATCAACTCGGGCAATACTCGGGTCGCCTTAAATCAATTGAAGAGTTAAATGAAATGCAATCTGAGTTTGGTGAATTCCGTGTTTATGTAGTGGAAGTCTGCTTGGAGTGCGGATGGAATCACCTCTCGACCTCATATCTACTGGGCGATGGCACAACTCGTAAGCCACCGCGGAAGACGCGAACTCTCGAAGATGATGATTGGGTAAAGCGGTAACCTTCGACCGTGGCCGATATTCGTAACAAATTCTTCCGTCTTGGCTTAATTCTTGGCGGATTCATCTTTGTTGTAGGCGCAACTGTCTTTGGGATTGCGTATTTTACGGTGCATATTCCAGACCCAAATTCTTATGTAAATAGCCAAGCCACAATTATTCAATATGCCGACGGTAGCGAGATTGGTCGAATCGGTGCCCAAAATCGAACCATTGTTCCGTTAGCAAATATCCCGATGCAATTACGGCGAGCGGTACTTGCAGCTGAAGATAAAAATTTTTATTCTAACCGAGCTTTTAGTATTACTGGAATTGTGCGAGCTGCGTTTAATAATTTGCGCGGTGGATCGTTACAAGGTGGATCGACAATTACCCAACAATATGCAAAGACCGCTTTCTTAACTCCTAACCGCGACATTAAACGTAAACTCAAAGAGTTAATCATTGCAATTAAATTAGAAAATCAATTCTCAAAGGACCAAATTCTAGAAAATTATTTAAATACTATTTATTTTGGCCGCGGTGCGTATGGCGTAGAAACTGGTGCACAACTCTACTTTGGAAGAAGCGCTAATCAATTAACACTAGAACAATCAGCAATCTTGGCTAGCATTTTGCGCTCTCCTGGTTATTACGATCCAGATTACCGAGAGGGCAACCTTGAGCGGTTACAAGCACGATTTAAATATGTGATCGACAATATGCATAACGAAGGTTGGATTAGCGATAAAAGATATGCAAATATTAAATTTCCAGAAGTAAAAGGCCGAGTTCGATCCGGTGCGCTTGCTGGTCCTAAAGGTTATTTAATGCAAGCCGTACAATCTGAATTGAATGCGCTCGGATTTACCGACGATCAATTGATGATTGGTGGGCTAGTCGTTAAAACCACCCTTGAAAAATTGGCGCAACAAGCTGCGGTAGATGCAGTTGATAAAGAATCACCCGCAAAAGCCCCAGATAATCTTCATATTGGGATGGTTTCAATTCGCCCCGGAACTGGTGAAATTGTCGCAATGTATGGTGGCAAAGATTATTTAGTTCGCCAATTAAATGATGCAACGCAATCAATAGCTCAAGCAGGATCTACCTTTAAACCATTCGCGCTAATTGCCGCGCTACAAGCCGGAATCTCACTTTCTAGTATTTGGAATGGCGACTCACCAAAAGTATTTGATGACGCTGGAAAACCATATGAAGTTTCTAATTATGGCGATAAATCTTTTGGTGATTTGCCGTTGTTGAAAGCAACTGCAAGTTCGGTTAACACTATTTATGTGCCGCTAGGAATAAAAGCTGGTTTAGATAGCGTAGTAAACGCGGCTCGAGCTGCTGGCATCCCACAAAGCGTTGCCTTGATGCCAACTCCTTCGATCGTGCTTGGCGTTGCGAGCCCCCATGTAATTGACGTTGCCTCTGCATTTGCAACTTTTGCAGCACAAGGTGTTTATGCAAAACCATTTTTGGTTAAAGAGGTACAAGGTTCTAATAAAGGCGTTTTATATGAAGCTACGATTCAACCCCAAGAAGTTTTTGATAAATCAGTAATGGCGGATTTAACTTACGCGCTAAGTGAAGTAACTCGAGCTGGTACCGCAACCGCCGCAGTTTCAAAACTTGGTCGAGTTAGTGCAGGTAAGACTGGAACTAGCCAGAACAATGCATCGGCATGGTTCTCTGGCTATGTGCCACAACTTGCAACATCAATTGCTTTCTTCCGCGATGATGCAACCCAATCGTTAAACGGTATCGGTGGCTTAACTTCACTTACTGGCGGTTCATTCCCCGCGCGAATTTGGACTGCGTACATGAAAGCCGTTCTAAAAGATATTCCAGAAGAAGCTTTTCCAGAACCGGCTTACATCGGCGGAACTACACCAGCACCAATCGCTGATCCAGTTCCTACCTTGCCGCCATTAGAGCCAACGCCATCACCAACGCCATCACCTAAACCAACAGCAAAGCCAACTAAGAAGCCTTAATTTCCGTGAAAACTGTAAGTAAATCGCTGATTTTATTAGCGGTACTTGCGTCATTGCTTTCTTTTGTGAAATTTAATCATTGTCGCGATGTTGGGTGGGGCGCGCCTGATGTATATGTGCACGCTTGTTATTCCGACATCACCGCGCTTTATAGCGACCGCGGCATGGATAAACACGTATTTCCTTATTCATCCGCCACAAACGCCGTTGAATACCCGGTAATTACCGGTTTAGTTATGTGGGGAACTTCTTATTTAGTTAGTGACGAGAAAAATCCATACCGAAATTACTTTGATATAAATATTGCTTTACTAGTTCTACTCTTTATCGGTTTAGTAATTACCATATTTAAGATAAATCCAGAGTTTGCATATTTACTTCCAGTAGCGCCAGCTGTAATCGCTTCGCTATTTATAAATTGGGATTTGTGGGCGGTTATTACAGCTGCGCTTTCGATCTATTTCTACAAGAAAGAGAAACCCGATTTATCAGCGCTCTTTCTTGGGATTTCAATTGTAACCAAATTCTTCCCGATAGTTTTTTTATTTCCAATTCTTTTAATTTCCATTAAGTGCGGCCGATTAAAATATTTTCTGCGTTACTTCGCAATCACAGTAATTACTTGGCTAGCAATTAATCTCCCAATTGCGCTTACAAATTATCAAGGTTGGTCGCGCTTCTACAAAATGAACTTCACCCGCACCGCTGATTGGGGATCGATCTGGTACGGCATCACTGCGTTAGGTGGGAAAGTTTCCGCGCTAAATTATCTCTCTATCTTAATAACTTTAATTCTAATTGCCGCGCTAGCAATTTTCTATATTGATATTTCAGAAACTCGCACCCATCACCAAAACTTAACGCTAATGATTTTCTTAACAATGGCAGCATTTACCTCGGTTAATAAAGTTTATTCACCGCAATACATCCTCTGGCTGACCCCGTTTGCAGTATTAGCAATGACAAATAAAAAAGAGCGCACCGCATTCTGGGTTTGGCAAGGCGCAGAATTGATTTATCATTTTGCAATCTGGCAGTACTTTGCGGGATTTTTAGGAGGAAAATTCGGACTTCCCGAGAATTGGTATGCCCTGACGATTTTCATCAGAATCGCCGCGCTCCTCTATTTCTGCCTGACTCTGGCCCGTACGGCACTTGCAGCACGCTCCACAACCCAGCGGTTATCCCGAGGTTCACTCCTTGAATTTCTCTCTAAAGCAACTGACGGTTACGCTTAGCCCTCTTCTTCACAGAAGAACGTGTAAGCCCTCCTGTTACGGAAATGCCGTAACCGATTAGTCCAAAGGAGGTTGGGTTAACGCATGCGTCGATATGAATTAATGGTCATCCTAGATCCAGAACTCGAAGAACGCACAGTCGCACCAAGTCTTGAGACTTATCTCAAGATCATCAAGGAATCCGGCGGAAAAGTAGACAAGCTCGATATTTGGGGCAAGCGCCGTATGACTTTCGAAATGAAAAAGAAATCAGAAGGCATCTACGCCGTTGTTGATATGCACTGTGAACCTGCCGCAATCAAAGAGTTGGATCGTCAACTTAATTTGAATGAAGCAGTGCTTCGCACAAAAGTTGTCCGTCCAGAATAACTTTTACAAACAAACTAAAACAAGCATCCAACTTAGAGATATAGAAAAGTAGAGAGAAGCAGAAAATGGCAGCAGGCGATACACAAATCACAATGATTGGTAATCTCGTTAACGACCCTGAACTTCGATTCACACCATCTGGTGCTGCAGTCGCTAAGTTCACTGTTGCGTCAACACCACGTTACATGGATAGAGCAACTAATGAATGGAAAGATGGCGACACTCTTTTCCTGCAATGCCAAATTTGGCGTCAAGCTGCTGAGAACGTTGCAGAATCTTTAACTCGCGGAATGCGCGTTATTGTTTCTGGTCGTTTGAAGCAACGCTCTTACGAAACCAAAGAAGGCGAAAAGCGCACTGTCTTTGAAGTAGAAGTTGACGAAGTTGGTCCATCACTACGTAACGCCTCCGCAAAAGTTACTAAGACTGCCCGTCCAAACGGCGGCCAAAGTAGCGCCGGCGGCTTCTCCGCTGCCCCAGCATCTGAAGATCCTTGGGCATCATCTACTACTTCATCTAACGCAGGCGGTTGGTCTTCACCAGCAGCTGCAGATGAACAACCACCCTTTTAACCACAACAATCCATTCTCGAAATAACTTTCGAGGCACCCGAAAAGGAGCACCACAATGGGAGCACGGTCTAATAAGACCTTTAAGGTAAAGCCAAAGTTGTCAAAAGCAGCTGCAGCTAAGAAGTTCAAAAAGAAAGCGAACCCCCTTAAAGGCGTCGAGTACATCGATTACAAAGACATCGCACTACTTCGTCGATTCATTTCTGATCGCGGCAAGATTCGTTCCAGCCGCATCACAGGTGTAACCGTCCAACAGCAACGTCAAATTTCTGCTGCGATTAAAAACGCACGCGAAATGGGACTTCTGCCTTATTCGTCTTCAGCAAGATAAGGGGAGTTAATAATGAAACTCATCCTTACTCGTGAAGTAAACGGACTTGGACAACCTGGCGACGTTGTAACTGTTGCTGATGGCTATGCCCGGAACTTTCTACTACCAAACGGAAATGCAATTGCATGGTCCCAAGGTGGCGAAAAGCAGATTCAAGGAATTCGTCGTGCGCGTACCGCTCGTGAAATCCGCGATCTCGATCATGCGAAGCAGATCAAATCCTCACTCGAAGCAAATGAGATCACCGTAAAGGTGAAGGTTGGTAGCGAAGGACGTCTATTCGGTTCTGTAACTGATAAAGATGTTGCCGCATCAATCAAAGCCGCAGTCGGTGTAGATGTTGATCGTCATCGCATCAAGATGGATAAGCACATCAAGTTAGTTGGTAAGTATGTTGCCAAAGTTTCATTGCAAGGCAGCGTTGTTGCTGAAGTAACTGTTGATGTGGTTCCTGCTTAATTAACCGAATTAAATTAATAAGCCCACTGGAAACGGTGGGCTTTTTTAATTCTGACTAAAATATTCTGCAGTTCATATTATGAGATTTCGAAAAAAAGTTTTACCCACAGGCCTTTAAGCTCCTGACCTGCGCTTTACCAAGAAAAACTGCACTTACCCACAATTCATCCACACCTCTTCCACAGAGATAGCGCTGCTTATCCACCAGAAAAAGTAAGTACTCCACATCTTTAACCCATCCCCAATCGAGCTCATTACCCACTTGTCAGTGCTCGGCGAGAAGATACGCACGTGAGTATCGCCGAACTTCCAAGCTACGGAAATCAATCTCGTGGCGCGCGCGAAGGTGGCACCGAATTCGAACGCACACCACCGCAAGATTTAATTGCAGAACAAGGCGTGCTCGGCGGAATGTTATTAAGTAAAGATGCAATCGCAGATGTAGTTGAAATTATTCGCGACCGAGATTTTTATCGACCAGCACACGAATTAATTTACGATGCGATTGTTGATCTATATGGTCGTGGTGAACCAGTAGATCCCGTAACTGTTTCAGCAGAGCTAACAAAACGTGGCGACATTGCACGTGCTGGCGGCGCACCATATTTACATACATTAATTTCATCAGTACCAACTGCAGCTAACGCCGGTTACTACGCAAAGATTGTGCGCGAACGAGCAATCCTCCGCCGCCTGGTAGAAGCTGGCACAAAGATTGTGCAACTCGGTTATTCAACCGAAGGCGAAGTCGACGACGCGGTTGACCAAGCACAAGCTGAGGTTTATTCAGTAACCGAGCGCCGCGCAAATGAAGATTATGTACAACTAAGTACCTTGTTACCTGCAGCTCTTGATGAAATTGAAAAGATTTCTCAAGGTGTAATGGGTGAAGGTGTTAAGACTGGTTTTAAAGAATTAGATTCATTAACAAATGGTTTGCATCCGGGCAATATGATCGTACTTGCTGCTCGTCCTGCAGTTGGTAAATCAACACTCGGTTTAGATATAGCGCGTTATGCATCGATTCACAAAGGTGATACTTCAGTTATCTTTTCGCTTGAAATGTCGAGGAGTGAAATCACAATGCGTATGCTTTCAGCGGAAGCTCGCGTTGCGTTAAATAATATTCGCGCCGGAACTTTAAACGACGAAGAGTGGGCTCGATTGGCGCGAAGAATGGGTGAAATTTCAGAAGCCCCGCTATTTATTGATGATTCACCAAACCTTTCCCTCATGGAAATTCGTGCGAAAGCACGCCGTCTAAAACAGCGCCACGATTTGAAATTAATTGTTATCGACTACCTACAGTTGATGACTTCTGGAAAACGCGTAGAAAATCGCCAACAAGAAGTTTCCGAATTCTCCCGCCAACTCAAGTTGCTTGCAAAAGAATTAAATGTGCCGATCATTGCAATCTCACAGCTCAACCGTTCCCCAGAACAGCGCTCTGATAAGAAGCCGATGCTCTCTGACCTTCGTGAATCTGGTTCGATCGAACAAGACGCCGACGTTGTTATCTTGTTACACCGCGATGATCTATATGACAATCAAAATCGCTCGGGCGAAGCAGATTTAATTGTGGCTAAACACCGTAACGGCCCAACTCGCACCATCACGGTATCGGCCCAACTTCACTTTGCCCGCTTTGTGGATATGCCACCTACATACAGCTCTAAAGAAACTTATCCAAAAGAAAGTTAAATTATCTTTTCTAACTTCCCAGTTTTCACATCGTAAACCGCACCTATTACCTCAAGATCTTCGCTCAATAGTGGAAACGTTTGAATCCGTAATACGTCGGTCTTAAGCGCTGCGATTTGGTCTTTAACAGTTCTAATTTCAATACTCCGAGTATCAATCCCGGAACTTTCCATTATCGAAGCATGAATAGAATCTTCATCACCACTAGCCATTCGGCAATCGGTATGTGGCATTACTAAAACTCGCTTTACACCTAATAAATGCGTTGCTAAAACCAAAGTACGAAGCACGTCTTCAGTTACTCGGGCGCCCGCGTTACGCAATATTTTCGCATCCCCAGCTTTTAAGCCAACAACCTTTAGCGGCTCAATTCGCGAGTCCATGCATGTGACAATTGCCAAACCTTTAAGCGCAAAACCAGTTAAATCTTGAGATTTAAAACCAGCTTGAAAATCACTATTTGCTGCAAATAATTCGTTAAATTCGTTGCTCATTTAATAGCTCCTGCTGCGTAGCGCGCTTTATCGGCTAGGTAAATCCCAATAAATACTGTAACGCAGCCGATTAACTGAATGGCGTTAAAACCCTCACTTAACCACCACCAAGCAAAAATTCCAGCAAAAATTGGTTCCAACATTCCAATAACCGAAGTCGTAGAAGCGCTTAGAAGTAGTAACCCACCAATACAGAATAGGTAAGGCAAGATCGTCCCAACCACAATAATAAAAAGAATCAACCAATATCCACTAATTTGTTGGCCACTAAACCGTCCAAGCAAATCAGATTTGCTAGTTAAGTAAGCGAACGGAAAATTCCACCACGGAAAGAGCAGCGCCCAAACTACAGAGGCAACTCCAAGTCCCCATAAAGTTAGAACCCCGCTAGAACGCTTCTTTCCCAACTTCTCACCCATTAAGAAATAGAAAGCTAACGCAAATGCATCCGCAAATGCTGCAGCAACGCCCCATTTATCTAAAGTGAAACCTTTCCAAACTTGCGCAATAAGTAGCAAACCGCCAAAACAGAGCGCAAGTGAAATCCACATCGAGCTACTTACTTCTCGCTTTGCGATGAACTTTAAATAAATTAAAATCCAAATTGGCGCTGTGAATTCAATTATTAACGCAGTGCTTACATTCATCCGTCCGATTGCGAAGAAATAAAATGACTGCACAATTGCGATTCCAATTACTCCGAATGCGATTAATTGCGGAATCTCTTCTTTAGTTACATGAAGTTGATCACGCTTAAAGAGTAAGAAATAGGTGAGGAGTATTAGGAATGCTCCGGTGGCGCGGATTTGGGTCATCTGCCAAGCGCTTAACCCTTGATTTACCGAACTCATTGCGACCTTGGAGATGATGCCATTAGCCGCAAACATGACAGCAGCCGAGATTAGAAGTATTTCACCGCGATGAGATTTGAGCACTCGCGTACTTTACTGGGTTACTGATGCGTTAAAACGCAGACTCCGACAACTCCATAATCGCGCCATTTTCCGCTTCTACGATTGCTCGCTCTGCTGTGATCAAGGGCAAGAAGTTGTAGACGAAGTATTTGGAGGATGCAATTTTCCCGTTATAGAAATCAACATCCTTACCAGTCGCAGTTGGTAATTTAGCGGCAGCGATATCGGCTTCACGGAGAAGCAACCAAGCGATTATTACATCTCCGATTGCCATAAGTAAGCGAGAAGTATTCAAACCAACTTTGTAAATTTCATCTGATTTTTCTTGGGATGCCATGGCGTGGCCGACTAACACAGCGATAATGCCGTTTGCATCTTCCAAACCTTTTGCCAGAGCTTTCTTTTCGTCGGCGTTGTTACCACCGGTTTCAGCAAATTTCCCAATTTCTTTTGCGAGCAATCCAATTGCGCGGCCACCATCTTTAACAATTTTGCGGAAGAAGAAATCTAATCCTTGAATTGCAGTTGTACCTTCATACAAAGTATCAATCTTGGCATCGCGCACATATTGCTCGAGTGGCCAATCTTGGGTGAAACCAGAGCCACCAAATGTTTGGAGTGATTCGGTACCAAGAAGCGTCCAAGATTTTTCAGAACCGTAGCCCTTAACAATTGGGAGCAATAAATCAT
>Ga0214919_10000830_pt1 | contig 52361 bp, 48 predicted proteins | sample LL1503_MetaG_FD_177994 | JGI IMG/M metagenome (GOLD analysis project Ga0214919, IMG submission 177994) | Freshwater microbial communities from Lake Lanier, Atlanta, Georgia, United States - LL-1503 | ecosystem: Environmental > Aquatic > Freshwater > Lake | place: USA: Georgia | collected...
TGTATCAGCGTGGTTATTTCACAAAAAAGGATATTTCGCGCTTCGTTTTGGCCAACCTTAGATTTCGTCTAACAGGTAAAGAAAATAGAGAAGAGATTCAACGCTTTCAAGATGCTGCCACGGATTTTATCGGCGGTCATAGCGTTGAAGACATATTAAAGATTGCGCAAGAGATCTATGATCAATATGTATCACCTGCTCTATGGCAAGGAACAATTGATATCGCGCAAAAACATTTAGCTGCAGGTGAAGAAGTGTGGTTAGTGACTGCAGCACCTGAAGATATGGCAGTACTGATGGCAAAGAGGTTAGGTTTTACAGGAGCACTTGGCAGCAAAGCTGAAACTAAAGATGGTAAATACACAGGCAAAATGCTAGGTCTCTTATTACATGGAAAAGAAAAAGCAGTTGCTGTCCGTCAACTTGCCGAGCAAAAGGGTTTGATCCTAGAGAGTTGTTACTCCTATTCAGATAGTCATAATGATTTTCCATTATTGCAATGCGTGGGGTACCCATCAGCGATTAATCCAGATGCAATCTTGTCGTTGCGTGCAATGGCAGAAGGGTGGCCAATCCATGATTTCCGCCGTGCCCGCCATTTAGCCAAGATTATCTCCCCTGTTGTTGTCAGAGTTGCTGCCCTGGGAACATGGTTGACCCCGCGCAAAAAACGAGGTTGATTAACCATTAAACGCTAAATGCCAGTAATGTAGGCAAGTTATGGAAATGCGCTCATTCGCCGACTACTTACGTAGTGTCGATGATGCCACCTTTCTAGAATTGTTTTCTGCGCGTCCAGATTTAGTAACTCCTGTCCCGCCAGATATTGCATCCCTTGCCGTGCGTGCATGCTCACCGCCTAGTCTGGCTCGTGCGATTGATTCACTCAATAAGTGGCAGTTCCAAGTATTGGAAGCTGCAGCAGCTATTAATGAGCCTTTTTCTTTAAAAAGTATTGTTGCGATAACAGACAAGGCTGCATCCTCAGCGTTAGATCACTTGATCTCAATTGCTCTGATTTACCCCTCCGATGATGGAATGCGCCTTCCTTCACAACTGCGCGATGTGATTGGTAATGAACCTGCAGGTCTTGGTCCTTCATCAGTTGCAAAAATCAAAGTTGCTGAAGTTGAAAAAGCACCACCTGAAGCTAAGAAAGTCTTAGAGAGATTAATTTGGGGACCTCCACGCGGAAGCGTTGGAGATATAAAGAATCCTGGACCGGGAGTTGCTTGGTTACTGGAGCAAAAGTTTCTTGTGCCTCTTGATCAGCGAACAGTTCTCTTGCCTCGTGAAGTTGCCATACATCTTCGCGGCGGCAAAGTTCATAAAGAAAACTTTATTGTTCAGCCGCAATTAAAGGGCTCAAAGCGTGATGAAAAACAGATCAATCGTGCAGCCATTGCCAATATCTCTACAGTCTTGCGTTGGGTAGAAGAGCTACTCAACTTCTGGGCTGATGAACCATCCGATGCACTACGTGCAGGTGGTTTGGGAGTGCGTGATTTAAAAATTCTTTCTACTCACTTAGGTGTGGATGAATCCTGCACAGCTTTTATTACCGAGCTTGCATACCTAGCTTCACTTATTAGTTTTGACCCGCAAGATCGAATAATGCCTAGTAATAAATTTGATATCTGGTTGATGCAAACTCCTGCTGATCGTTGGCAAGCTCTTGCTTCGCAATGGCTGATTACTTCTCGAGTCAGCGGATTAGTTGGCCGCGCAGAATCTAAAAACGTTGCAGCCCTGGGGCCTGAGTTAGACCGAGTAAATGCATCAAAAGTACGCGCTTTAACTCTGGCCATTCTCAATGAGAATCAGGGAATTGCCCCGGAGCTTGCATCCTTTAATGAAGTGATTGCTTGGCGTGCTCCTGTGCGTCGTAACTCATCCCTGCAAGAAGAGTTAGCTAGTTGGACTCTGCGGGAGGCTGAATGGCTTGGAATTACTGGGCAAGGTGCAATCTCTAAGTACGGTCTTGAGTTTTTAGGCGGTGAAGATATAGCGATCATTAATGAAGACCTACCTAAAACCGTTGACCATATTTTGATTCAGAGCGATAACACCGCAATTGCACCGGGTCCACTAGAACATGAGATTTCACAGCAACTTGCCATGATGGCCGATATTGAAAGTCGTGGAGGTGCAACTGTTTATCGCTTTAGCGAAGCAACGATTCGTCGTGCACTTGATCATGGCAAAACTGGGGATGAAATTAAGGTCTTCTTAACTAAGACTTCTAAGACTCCCATGCCACAACCCTTGGAGTATCTCATTGCCGATGTTTCTAAAAAGCATGGCAAATTGCGTGTTGGAAATACATCGGCATTCATTCGCTGCGAAGACACTGCTCTCATTTCTCAGATTATTAATGATAAGAGATTAGAGATTCTTGAACTGCGCCGCATCGCACCTGAAGTTGTCATCTGTGATCATGATGCGACAGACACTATGCGTATTTTGCGTGAAGCTGGTTATCTGCCTGCAGGTGAATCAGCAACTGGAATTATGCTCACAGGCCCACGATCTAACCGTGCAGTGACTAAACCTCGACCTCCTCGTGTAATTGGTGAAATTGAAATAACAAGCGAAGAGAATTTACAGGCTGCAATCCGAGCAATTCGCACTGGTGAAAAATCAACTCACAAGCAAACTCATTTGCGACAAGCTGCCAATGAAGCTTTGGGTGCCCTGCCTCGCACCACAGCAAATGAAACAATGGATTTAGTGAATAGATACATCCTGGAGGAGAAATCACTTTCTATTGGATATGCCGATAACAATGGCGCGGTCACTCATCGCATCATCGATCCAATACGTGTAAGCGCAGGTGCCTTAATTGCTCGCGATCACGCAACCGGTGAAGTCCAGTCCTTCAGAATCCCCCGCATCACCGGCGTTGCGCCACTATAGGATTAACCCGTGTTGGCCGCCCTTGAAGCTCTGGTTAAGTTGGAATCACCAACTGAAGATCTAGCGGCATGTCAAGAGGTAGTGAGATTTGCAAGTGATCTTGCAACAACAATTCTTGGAACTCCTGCACAAATCCGTGAAGTAAATGGACGGCCAGTTTTTTGGTGGGGCGCAGAAAATCCTGAGATAGTTGTGTTGGCGCACTTAGACACAGTTTGGCCTAAAGGCTCTTTCACTCCACTTTGGAAGGTGGAAGGTAACAAAGCAACTGGCCCTGGAATTTTTGATATGAAAGCCGGATTTATTCAGGCCCTCTATGCAATGAAGGGCATCAATGGTTCTGCTGCATTAGTTGCAACTACAGATGAAGAAACTGGAAGTGCAACAAGTAAAGAGTTTATCAAGCAAATTTCTGCCCAAGCTAAAGCCGTTTTAGTTTTAGAGGCCTCCCTCAACGGAATGGTTAAGACCGGCCGCAAGGGCACAGCTATGTATCAAATAAAGATTCACGGCAAAGCATCACATGCGGGCCTTGAACCAGAAAAAGGAATCAACGCAACCATTGAGATTGCTCATGCCATTCTTGCAGTTGCTGCCCTTGAAAATAAGGAGCATGGGACAACTGTTGTTCCAACCATGGTGCGCTCTGGTAACACAACAAACACTGTTCCAGATTTAGCTGTGCTTGATATAGATATTCGCTCATATTCAATGGATGATCTCAAGCGGGTAGACGCAGCGATTAGAAATCTCAAGGCTGTTAATGCCGATGCACGTTATGAAATCAGTGGTGGCTTTAACCGACCACCACTTGAAACCTCTTCAACTATGGCTCTCTATGAGCGTGCTGAGAAAGTTGCTAAAAAATTAGGAATGTCGCCTCTGGGCCATGTATCCGTTGGTGGAGCAAGTGATGGCAACTTCGCAGCAGCAGCTGGCGCGCAAGTTCTAGATGGATTAGGTGCAATAGGTGATGGCGCTCATGCTGCCCATGAATGGGTTGATATCAGCGTTCTTGAGATTAGAAGCACGTTACTGAACGCCTTGATTAAGGATTTATTAGATGAGTGATGGACCGTTAATCGTCCAAAGCGATAAAACGCTGCTGTTAGATATCGATCATCCGCTCTCTACAGAGTGCCGGCGTGCCATTGCACCATTTGCTGAATTAGAGCGCTCCCCAGAACATATTCACACATATCGTTTAACTCCTTTGGGTTTATGGAATGCACGTGCAGCAGGACATGATGCTGAGCAAGTAATCGATACTTTAATTAAGTATTCACGCTACGCCGTGCCGCATTCAATATTAATTGACGTTGCAGAAACGATGTCTCGCTACGGACGTCTTCGCCTTGAAGCAGATCCAGTCCACGGGCTAATTCTTGTTACAACTGATTCTGCAGTTCTAGAAGAAGTCATTCGCGCCAAAAAGATTCAACCATTACTGGGTGCTCGCATTGATAAAGAGACAATTGCTGTTTTGCCAAGTCAGCGCGGACAGATTAAACAATCATTACTTCGCCTTGGTTGGCCAGCAGAAGATTTTGCTGGATACGTTGATGGTCAAGCACATGAAATTGCACTCAAGCAAGAGGATTGGAAGATTCGTCCCTACCAAGAGTTGGCCGCTGAAGGTTTTTGGCATGGTGGTTCGGGTGTGGTGGTTTTGCCGTGCGGTGCTGGAAAGACAATTGTTGGCGCAGCAGCCATGGCACATGCAAAAGCCACCACTTTGATTTTGGTAACAAACACTGTGGCTGCAAGACAGTGGCGCGAAGAGTTATTAAAGCGAACATCACTCAATGAAGATGAGATTGGTGAATATTCAGGTGCCAAGAAAGAGATTCGCCCTGTAACTATTGCTACATATCAAGTGATGACAAAGAAAAAGAGCGGTGTGTATGCCCACCTTGATCTCTTTGATTCATATGACTGGGGCTTAATTATCTACGATGAAGTTCACCTATTGCCTGCACCTATCTTTCGCTTCACCGCAGATATCCAATCACGCCGTCGATTGGGTTTAACTGCCACTTTGGTACGCGAAGATGGAATGGAAGGTGAGGTCTTCTCCCTCATTGGCCCTAAGCGCTTTGATGTGCCTTGGAAAGAAATTGAATCGCAAGGATACATCGCACCGGCGGAGTGTATTGAGGTGCGAGTAAACCTGACTGAGACCGAGCGTTTATCTTATGCAACTGCTGAAGTTGAAAACCGCTACCGCCACTGTGCAACAACTCGCACAAAGCGTGACGTCGTTGAAGCACTCGTTAAGAAACATCAAGGCGAACAGATTTTAGTTATTGGCCAATATATTGATCAATTAGATGAACTATCTGAAGTTTTGGGTGTGCCCTTGATTAAAGGTGAAACTCCCGTCAAAGAACGAGAAATACTCTTTAATAAATTTAGATCAGGTGAAATAACAACTCTTGTAGTTTCAAAAGTAGCTAACTTTTCTATTGATTTACCTGATGCAACTATCGCTATTCAGGTCAGTGGAGCGTTCGGCAGTCGCCAAGAAGAAGCACAACGTTTAGGAAGAATACTGCGTCCTAAGTCTGATGGGCGCACGGCAAAGTTTTATTCCGTAGTTTCCAGAGACACAATTGATCAGGACTTTGCTCAAAACCGCCAGCGCTTTTTAGCTGAACAGGGTTACTCTTATAAAATTATTGACGCTGACGATGTTTTTCAAGGCAAGATTTAAACCGTTTAGGATCAACTCTAAAGAAATCATGGTGAATTCCATCGATATGAATTACAGGGACTTGTTCACCGTATAGCTTTTCTAACTCTGTATTTGCCTCAATATAAATCTTTTCTATTTCAAAATTGAGTTCAGTTTGCATTCCTTCAAGAACTTCTACTGCCACATCACACAAATGACAACCATGTCTACCGAATACGGTTATCACTGTCATTGTGCCGGCTCTTTCTGTCAGTTTGCTTAGAGAGTTGCTTAATCCAACCCTTGGGTTAGGAGGCAATCATCTCACCTTGGTAGTGTGCGCCTATGCAGAAAATCCTCTCGAAGAAGGCGCGGGCCAGCGTTATTGCCCTTGCCCTTGTTGCTTCGATTTTTTCTGCGCCAACTGCAGAAGCTCTTTATAAATCTATCCCTGCAACTCAATGGGCTCATATTTATGCAGGCACTGCAACTGATATAAAACCTGAAAAACGTGGGTCGGCAAAGAATCTGCAAGCACAATCTAAGTTTGAAGTTAAATACAACAACTTCCCTGACTGGGCTAAAAAAGAGGTTCAGGCTGCTGTGGATGTGTGGGCTGCAAATTTCGCCTCCACCGTGACTATCCATGTTGACGCATCGTGGGGTCGCTCAAGTTCTTGGGGAGTTTTAGGCAGTGCGCGGCCAACTAATTTCTACTCAGGTTTTTCAGGTGCACCTGATCCATCTCTTTGGTACACCTCAGCATTAGCAAATGCTCTAGCAGGAAAAGATTTAGATAAAGCTAACCCAGAAATGATTATCCAGGTTAATTCTTCTGCTGCGTGGAACACTCGTGGGGATGGTATGCCAAGCAATAATGAATATGACTTGGAATCTGTTTTCTTGCATGAAATTGCACATGGATTAGGTTTCCTATCAAATGATGCATACGACTCTTTCTATGGCATCGCAAGCCTTGATCAACCAACTCCATACGATGCATATGCACAAACATCAGATGGCAGACGACTTGCTGATTTACCATCACCATCACTTGAACTTGGGCAAGCACTTACTTCTTCACTTGTCTGGTCAGGTCCTCTTGGAATTAAAGCTAATAACGGTGTGAAGCCAAAGCTCTACACACCATCTCGCTATGAATCAGGATCTTCAACTAGCCATTTAGATGAGGCAACATTTTCAAAGACTGGTTTGGATTCAGTGATGACTCCTAATTTAGATCCAGGTGAGATTTTCAAAGAGCCTGGACCTTTGTTATTGGCGATGATGGAAGATATGCGCAACAAGCCACCTGCTGGAATTGCTACTGGTTTGCCTGAATCAGCGCGCAATGTTCAAGCATTTATAGGTGATTCCTCTGTGCTTATTACATTTGATCCACCAGTAAATATCCGTACCGCCCAAGTGAGTGAGTATGTGGTGAAGAATCTAAAAACTGGGGTTGAAAAGAAGGCACTATCAAGTCCAGTTGTAGTTGCAGGCTTAAAAAACGGGGTCTCCTACTCATTTTCTGTCGTTGCAAAAAACTCATTAGGCGTGTCGGCTGCAGCAACAAGCAAAGCTGTTACTCCACAAGCAGGCTGGAGAAGCTCAGTTCTTGATGCAACGGCAGATGGAAAATCTGTTGCAAGCACAGTTTTTAATGGCCAACCAACTATTGCCTATACTGATACAAAATCCGGTTATTTGAAACTCGCTGTTTACGATGGCAAGGCGTGGAAGAAAGTAACTGTCGATGGTGCAGGTGGAACAAGCGGGCGGACCACACACCCAATTGCTGGTCAGATATCTATGTGTGTCAATGGCAGCGGTACAAAGCAGACCCTTCACCTTTTCTATAGCGATTCAACTGATAAGGATCTGCGCTATGCCTCTTATAACGGCAAGAACTTTGTATTTGATGTAGTTGATGGAGATGGCCTATCAGTTAATGATTATTCAGATCCTGTCCGTGTGCGCACATCAAGTGATGTCAGTGTTTCAAATGCATGTGTTGCAACAGCTTCTGCTATTCAGGTTTTTTATCGTGATGAAAGCCAAGGAGTCTTATTAGGAGCAGTAAAGACTAAGGCTCCTGGTTGGACCTATGAAATGGTTGATGGGGATCGTAAAACTGATGGTCGAACAACTGGTGACGTTGGTTTTCATCTCCAAGCAATCTTTGATGGAGTTAAAACTTATGTTGCTTATGATTCAGTTGTAACTATGAATCAAAAGAAAGAGATAACTTCTGGGGCAATCCGTGTGGCAACGCGCATAGGTAGTGATGCAAACACGTGGAGCTATCAAACCCTTGATATCGCAACAGATGATGCAACTGTCTTTGGTTATGATGTTGCAATGTCTAAGGTAAACGGGGATGTTTTTATCACGTGGTTAGCTACTTCAGCTGCCACCTTCCCAAAGCCAAACCAACTGCGCTGGGCGATGCTGAGCAAGCCACTTGAGATTTCAAAAATCACTACTGAAAACTTTGGAACACCAGGTGAGTACTTATCTACAGATGGGAAAACTATTCTCTTTAATTGCCAGGAGCGTTTATGTGCAGTGGATACAACAAAGAAAGATCTGGGCCAATCTGCCATCACTTTAATTAGAAGCACCCAAGGCTCTGAACCAACTCAGAGCACCTGGGTGATAGTTAACAAAGTTAAGTATGTGCTTGCCACTGTTAATGCCAAGCTGGGCTTACTAAAACCGTAATTACTATTTAGCGTTACGGCGCTGAATGCGAGTCTTCTTGAGAAGTTTCTTATGCTTCTTCTTCGCCATGCGCTTGCGTCGCTTTTTAATTACGGAACCCATATGTCACGCTCTCATTTCTTTAATCGTTAATCGTGAGGGAGTTAGGTTACCGCTAGTTGAGGGTATAAATCGAAACGGTTTCTGCGCTTGAAGTGATACATAAAGGACCTAAATCCTTGGAAACAAAAAACCCTAGTACTTCTCTTTGCTGGGCTGGGGCGCTGTAGCCGGCGGTAATGACACCTTGGGCATCAAAGCTAAGGAGTAAGGCTTGTGGGTTCTTAGGTGCCCAGTTGGCTAACTGTGTGACCCCACCCTTTGATTGAAAAAATGCAAAGGAAGATCCTGCTGTAAAGGTTTTGCCCGTGGAAGCAAATCTATAAGTCCATGACGGGACATATGTACGTGAAAATTTAGTTACCGCACTCTCCACCTTAGGACCAGTAATTACCTCTCCACCAAGTAAAAAAGAATTAGTTGCACTGAGCCATTTTCTTGAAGCTTTAGGTTCGCTGCTTCGCACAACTGAAACTAATCTGCCCACTTTAGAGATTTTAATAATTACTCCATCAACTTTTCCTACCAGTTTTTTACCGCCTAAAGTTTCACTACTTGATCCAACTACAGTGAGTGACCCATCAGTGTTTTTCACGACTGACTCAAAAACAGTTGATTCTGTGCCAATGACTATTGGTTTAGAGATACCGCCTGCAACATCAGCGTTAATAATTGTGCCAGAGCTTCCAACTGCAGTTATTCCATTTTTAGCTTCTGCTATTGAATTAATTAAGATTGGTGCACTTAACTGCAATGTGTATTGAGCAAGTGCTTGTGTTGTGGGATTTAGAGACCATAATGAAAAAGCATCTAAGTCAGCATTAAATATTTCAGCAATAGGGATTGTTTTATCCGGATTGAGCACAGAAGCAGATGGAGAAGGCGTAGGCGTTGCACGCGCTAATGAAGTTGAACCTGCAAGCCAAATATTTCCGCTGCTATCTACTGTTGCCGCTGTTGCTACTGAAGGCGAAGCCTTATCGAGCTCAAGAGTCCAGAGCTCTTTGCCAGTTAGATCCAGGGCTTTAGCAAATGATTTATCACCTTTATTGCCATAAACAACGATGGTTTTGCCGGAAACTACTAAGCCTGCAAACTCATCAGCCGAACCAACTGTTGCGAGTAATGTGAGGGGTTTAACGACAGGCTTTTTAGGTACAGCATTGGCTTGTGGCGTAAATAAAAGTGAAGAAATAACAAAGAGTGAAAGTAGGCGTTTCACGCTAATTCCTGCGAGCGATCGCGCGCAGCTTTCATAGCATGGGCAACTACATCACCTAATTGATGTGATTCAAAGGAAGCTAGCGCTGCGGCAGTTGTGCCATTGGGGCTTGTAACATTTTCCCGCAAAGTTGTAGCGTTTTTGCCTGATTCATCAAGCATTTTTGCTGCACCAACAATAGTTTGAATTGTAAGAGTAGTTGCATCGGCATCAGATAATCCAAGGGCTTTAGCCCCATCCACCATCGCTTCAACAAATCTGAAGAAGTAGGCAGGACCTGAACCGCTGGTTGCAGTTACTGCATCTTGAAGATCTTCACCAACTTCAATGACCTTGCCAGTAGCAGCTAGAAAACCTGAGATAAAGGCGGATTGCTTGGCACTTACTCCTGCCCCCAGTGAGATTGCTGCCATTCCCGCACCCACCAAAGTCGGGGTGTTTGGCATGACACGAACAACAGGATTACCCGTTCCAAGTCCCTGTTCAATAAATGAGATCTTCTTACCTGCTGCAAATGTGATGACAACGGCTGATTTATTAATTGATCCCTTGATTTCATCTAAGACTGAGGCCATATCTTGTGGCTTAACAACTAAAAGTAGGGCGTCGGCTTTTGAAACATTAGTTGCTACATCTTCAACCTTAATTCCATAACGCATGCGTAGCTCATCAGCGCGCTCTTTGCGCTTTTCTGAGATGGTGATGGAGGCTGGCGAAGTGCCATAGGAAATTAGGGCGCAGATAAGGGCTTCGCCCATTACACCTGCCCCAATTACTGCGACTTGTTTCATGTAATAAGCCTACCTTTATGCCTGTAGGCTCTGCGACTATGTCTGAAATAAAACCAGGGTTTGCGCGTGATTGGGTTGAATTTAGCGACCCCAATGACGAAGAAGAAATCTTCAAATGTGACCTCACATGGTTGACCTCTTATTGGACCTGTATTTATGGCGATGGATGCCAAGGAGTATTTAAAAGTCAGCCATTTGGTGGTTGCTGCACTGAAGGTGCGATGTATAGCGATGACGAGGATGAGAAGCGCACAGAAAAAGCTGCTGCTTACCTAACTCCAGAGATGTGGCAGTTCTATTCACAGGCTCGCCCTAAGAAGCCTGGTGGGCCGCTTCGTATTTCTGAAAAAGATGAAGATGGCGAACGCAAAACACGACGTATTGAAGATGGATGTATCTTCTTAAACCGTAAAGGATATGAAGCTGAAGGTTTCACTGGTTCCTTTGGTTGCGTATTGCACCACTTAGCAATTAAAGAAGGTAAGCACTTTGTAGATACAAAGCCAGATGTCTGTTGGCAGTTGCCTTTGCGTCGTAGTTTTGAAACTCGCGAAGTCGGCGAGCGCCAATATTCAATTACTGTTATCGGTGAATACGAGCGCCTTGCATGGGGTGATGGCGGAGAAGATTTTGATTGGTACTGCACAAGTAATCCTGATGCCCACATAGGAACGCAGCCGGTGTATATCTCCAATAAGTATGAACTCCAGAAACTTATGGGCGAACAGGCCTACGCCGAGCTGGCACGCCTGTGTGATATCCGCATTGCAGGTATTAAGGATGCTGCGTCCCGTTCACTTCCCCTCTTTGTCATCCACCATCCAGCAACACTTGCTGCCCAGAAGAAATAGTCAGTCCTTCGTTCTAGGCTCTACCCATGGCCAAAGTTGAGAAAGATCCATTCCGCTGCAGTGAGTGCGGTTGGAGCTCGCAAAAATGGGTTGGCCGCTGCGGAGAATGCCAAGCATGGGGCTCTGTTGAAGAGTTAGCGGCACCTAAAAAACTCTCACTCGTTCCTGGCAATGTCACAAGTAAAGCAACTCCTATTGGCGATGTTGATCTTTCTGCAGCACATGCACGCCCAACAGGGGTATCAGAACTCGATCGCGTACTTGGTGGTGGATTAGTTCCAGGTGCTGCAATCTTATTAGCCGGTGAACCTGGAGTTGGTAAATCAACGCTACTGCTCTCTGTCGCCGCACAAACTGCAGCTAAGGCAATTCCTGCCCTCTATGTCAGCGGTGAAGAATCAGCATCACAAGTTCGCTTACGTGCAGAGCGCATTAAGGCAATTGATCCCCAGTTATTTTTAGCATCTGAAACAGATCTCGGCGCAGTCATTGCCCATATTGACGCAGTTAAGCCACAGTTACTCATTATTGACTCAGTACAAACTATTGGTAGCGCCGCAGCAGATGGTTCACCTGGTGGTGTGACACAAGTGCGCGAAGTTGCTGGTGCACTTATTCGTATCTGTAAAGATCGTGACATTACTTTGCTTCTAGTTGGCCATGTGACTAAAGATGGCTCTATTGCAGGTCCCAGACTTCTGGAACATATTGTTGATGTTGTTTTGCAGTTTGAGGGAGAGCGTCATTCACGCCTTCGCCTTATACGTGCAATCAAAAACCGCTTCGGTGCATCTGATGAAGTCGGTTGTTTTGATTTAAGTGATACAGGAATTGAATCTGTTCTTGACCCAACCGGTCTTTTCACTTCACGACATGCAGAACCAGTGCCTGGAACGTGTGTGACTGTAACTCTTGAAGGTCGCCGTCCATTACTTGCAGAGATTCAAGCGTTAGTAAGTCAAGGGCGTGAGAATGATTTTGGAAATGCTCGTCGTGTTGTCTCTGGCCTTGATTCTGCCCGCACATCAATGACTTTGGCAGTTCTTGAACTTCGTGCAGGTGTTCGAGTGGGTGGCCGCGATGTTTATGCAGCAACAGTCGGTGGGATGAAAATGTCAGAGCCGGCTGCTGATTTAGCGTTGGCATTGGCTGTTGCATCTGCTGCTAAAGGCTTAGCCCTTCCTTCTGATTTAGTTGCTATCGGTGAAGTGGGTCTAGCTGGTGAAATTCGTAAGGTGAGTGGCGTTGATCGCCGTCTGCAAGAGGCGTTTCGTTTAGGTTTCAAACGCGCACTCGTTCCTGCGGGATCAGAGACCAAGATTGCCGGTATGGAGATTGTTGAAGTTTCACGTCTTGATCAAGCACTCAAACGGGTAAAAATCACTGGCGAATGAACCAGTTAGAAAAGCCGATAGTTTCCTGGTTTAAGAAAAACAAGCGCAATCTGCCGTGGCGAAATACCACGCCTTGGGGCGTGATGGTCAGTGAATACATGTTGCAACAAACTCCAGTCAATCGCGTTCTACCTAAATGGGATGAATGGATGAAGCGTTGGCCAACTCCTAAAGATTTAGCCAAAGCAACACCAGCCCAAGTTATTACAGCGTGGGGACGTCTTGGCTATCCACGTCGAGCCCTTCGCCTACATGCTGCAGCACAAATCATTGCCGAAGATTTCAATAACCAAGTCCCAGAAGATCCTGCCACCCTACAAACTCTTCCCGGCATCGGTGAATACACCGCGGCTGCAATTGGCGCTTTTGCTTTTGAAAAACAAACTCTGGTGATGGATGTGAACATCAGACGGTTGTTAACCCGCATCATCGATGGCAATGAACATCCAAAGCCTGCGCCAACGAGTAAAGAGAAAGCTTCGCGCCTTGCTTTGCAACCGCCAAAGAATGCTCACATATGGTTTGCAGCAACGATGGAGCTTGGCGCACTAGTGTGCACATCTAAAAACCCCTTTTGTGAGCTGTGCCCAGTCATTGGCCAATGTAAGTGGCGCAAAAATGGTTATCCCAAAACAGATTTAGTTCGTAAATCTCAAGACTGGCACGGTACCGATAGAAAGTGCCGTGGCACCATCGTGCAAGCCCTGCGTGAGAATGAATCATTAACTGAGAACGCAATCAAAAAACTCTGGCCAGATGAGTCACAAGTTGAAAGAGCTCTTAAAACTCTGCAAGCAGATTTACTTATCGAAGCCATCCCCCGCAAGCGCTATAGACTGCCCGCATGATTCGCGTTGCTATAAAGCAAGATGCCCCGCGCATCCTTCAACTGATTAAAGATTTAGCTGAGTATGAAAAAGCTCCACTAGAGGCAAAGGCAACGTTGCAACAAATTGAAGAAACAATCTTTGGTGATAAGCCAAGCGCTTTCTGCCATGTTGCCGAAGTGGATGGGCAAGTAGTTGGTATTGCAATTTGGTTCTTGAACTATTCAACATGGCTAGGAAAGCCAGGTCTGTATTTAGAAGATCTCTATGTTAATCCTGCCCATCGTGGAAAAGGTTTTGGAATGGGATTTCTAAAGACACTTGCAAAGATTTGCGTTGAACGCGGCTATGAAAGATTCCAATGGTGGGTTCTCGATTGGAACGAACCATCAATTGAGCTCTATAAATCCATAGGCGCAGTTCCCATGGATGAGTGGACAGTTTTTAGGGTTAGCGGAGATGCACTGAAGAAACTTGGTAGTTAATTAAGCAGTTGGTGCTTCAGCAAGATCTTCAGGTGAATCAGGCATTTGCGCCTTAGCAGCACCCTTGAATGTGAAGACCGCTTCTGCATCTACACCCTCAACATCAACAACGATGATTTCACCGGCCTTGAGTTCACCGAACAAGATGCGCTCTGAAAGAGCATCTTCGATTTCGCGTTGAATTGTGCGACGAAGTGGACGTGCACCAAGAAGTGGGTCATAACCACGGGCAGCAAGTAGATCCTTAGCTGCAGGAGTTAATTCAATTCCCATATCTTTTGCTTGCAGGCGATCATCAAGGTTCTTGATCATCAAATCAACGATTTGAATAATCTGATCCTTGGTTAACTGATGGAAGACGATGACATCATCAATACGGTTGAGGAACTCAGGGCGGAAGTGAGACTTCAGTTCATCACTGACCTTGCCCTTCATACGCTCATAGTTTGTTTGATCATCATCGCTATTAGCAAAGCCAAGGCCTAAGCTCTTTGAAATATCACGAGTTCCAAGGTTTGTAGTCATGATGATGACAGTGTTTTTGAAGTCAACGGTGCGACCTTGCGCATCTGTTAGGCGACCATCTTCAAGAACCTGCAATAACGAGTTGAAGATATCTGGGTGTGCTTTTTCGATTTCATCGAAGAGAACAACAGAGAATGGGCGACGGCGAACCTTTTCGGTTAACTGCCCACCCTCGTCATATCCAACAAATCCTGGAGGTGCGCCGAACAAACGAGATGCGGTGTGACGCTCTGAATATTCAGACATGTCAAGTTGAATGAGGGCATCTTGATCACCAAATAAAAATGATGCAAGGGTGCGAGAGAGTTCAGTCTTACCAACACCTGAAGGACCAGCGAAGATAAATGATCCACCTGGACGGCGTGGATCTTTTAGACCTGCGCGTGTGCGGCGAATTGCTTGTGAGAGCGCCTTAATTGCTTGGTCTTGTCCAATAACTCGGTTGTGTAGCTCATCTTCCATACGAAGAAGTCGTGCAGTTTCTTCTTCTGTAAGTTTAAAGACTGGAATACCCGTTGAGATTGAAAGTACTTGAGCGATGAGTTCTTCATCAACTTCAGTGACCTTATCTAGATCAGTTGCTTTCCAATTCTTTTCAGCTTCATGCTTTTCAGTGATGAGGTTCTTTTCTTTATCGCGAAGTGAAGCTGCTCTTTCAAAATCTTGACCATCAATGGCAGATTCTTTTTCCTTGCGGGCATCTGCGATTTTGTCATCATATTCTCGAAGCTCTGCCGGCGCTGTCATGCGCTTAATACGAAGGCGTGAGCCTGCCTCATCGATTAAATCAATTGCCTTATCTGGCAAGAAGCGATCTGAGACATAGCGATCAGCAAGGTTTGCTGCCGCAGCTAGCGCACCATCTGTAATAGAAACGCGGTGGTGAGTTTCATAGCGATCGCGAAGACCCTTCAAGATTTCAATAGTGTGAGCAACTGATGGCTCTTTAACTTGAATGGGTTGGAAGCGGCGCTCAAGGGCTGCATCCTTTTCAACGTGCTTGCGATACTCATCCAGTGTTGTTGCACCGATTGTCTGTAGTTCGCCGCGAGCAAGCATTGGCTTCAAGATGCTGGCAGCATCAATAGCACCTTCTGCAGCTCCTGCGCCAACGAGAGTGTGAATTTCATCGATGAAAAGAATAATGTCACCACGGGTTTTAATCTCTTTTAATACTTTCTTCAAGCGCTCTTCGAAATCACCGCGGTAGCGGCTTCCGGCAACAAGTGCGCCAAGGTCGAGAGAGTAGAGCTGCTTATCTTTCAAAGTCTCTGGAACATCGTTCTTATGAATTGCTTGTGCAAGACCTTCGACAACTGCAGTCTTACCAACACCTGGTTCACCGATGAGAACTGGATTGTTTTTTGTGCGACGTGAAAGTACTTGCATTACACGTTCGATTTCATTTTCGCGACCAATAACTGGATCAAGCTTTCCTTCACGGGCTGCTTGTGTGAGGTTGCGACCGAATTGATCTAGAACTAATGATGTTGATGGTGTGCCCTCTGCTGGTCCACCTTGTGTAACTGCTTCCTTACCTTGGTAACCAGAAAGTAATTGAATGACTTGTTGGCGAACTCGGTTAAGGTCTGCGCCAAGCTTTACGAGAACCTGTGCAGCAACGCCTTCGCCCTCGCGAATAAGTCCCAGCAAAATGTGTTCTGTGCCGATGTAGTTGTGACCCAATTGCAGGGCTTCGCGAAGTGAAAGCTCTAGAACTTTCTTTGCCCGTGGCGTGAAAGGAATATGACCACTTGGTGCTTGCTGACCTTGACCAATAATCTCTTCTACTTGTGCGCGAACGCCTTCAAGTGAAATACCCAGTGACTCAAGACCCTTTGCAGCAACGCCTTCGCCTTCATGGATCAGTCCAAGCAAGATGTGTTCTGTGCCGATGTAATTGTGATTGAGCATGCGCGCCTCTTCTTGAGCCAGCACAACGACTCGGCGGGCTCGATCTGTAAAGCGCTCAAACATGGGTAGGACTCTCTTCCTTTTTCTCTTCTCATTAGCCTAATACCTACAGGCTTACGCTCGCACGGTGAACAGCTACTGCCTTTTACAACCCAATAGCTAGGTCATTTATGCCCGGTGAAGGCTATATCTAGGCCAGTTTCTTGAGCATTCGGGTGTTGCCCAGGGTATTGGGCTTGACCGATTCAAGATCTAAGAACTCTGCCACACCGGCATCATAGGAGCGCAAGAGCTCGGCATAGACCTCTGAATCTACTGGGGTGCCCTCAATTACTTCAAAGCCATGGGCTCCAAAGAACTGCGTTTGGAAAGTAAGACAGAAAATCTTTTCGACTCCCACTTCACCTGCCCGCGCAATGATTGCTTCCAGAATTTTATGACCGATGCCTTGGCGGTTGAACTCTTTCTTAACTGCCATGGTGCGAACTTCAGCTAAATCTTCCCAAAGAATATGTAGTGCTCCGCATCCAACTACTACGCCATCTACTTCAGCGACAATGAACTCTTGAACGCTTTCATACAATGTGACAGTTTCTTTTGCCAGCATTTGACCAGGGGCAGCATAGGAATCAACGAGTGAACGAATTGCTTTCACATCCATAGTTTTTGCAGGGCGAACAAGAACCATTCTTATTCAACCTCAGGTTTTACTAACGGGAACAAAATAGTTTCGCGAATTCCAAGACCAGTCAGTGCCATCAATAAACGATCCACACCCATTCCCATTCCACCCATAGGTGGCATTGCAAACTCCATGGCACGTAAGAAATCTTCATCGACTTGCATTGCTTCAAGATCACCTTTAGCACCAAGGGTTGCCTGCTCGACTAAACGATCTCTCTGAATAACTGGATCAATTAACTCTGAATAGCCAGTTGCTAATTCAAAACCATCAACATAGAGATCCCACTTTTCTGCAACACCAGGGATATCACGGTGCGCACGCACAAGTGGAGATGTATCAACCGGAAAACCCATTACAAAAGTAGGTGTAATTAACTGGTCTTTAGCAACATGCTCAAAGATCTCTTCAGCTAACTTGCCTGTAATCCACTTAGGGTCGATTTTTATACCAAGTTTTGTGGCAATAGTCTTTAATTCGGCAATAGGAGTTAAGGCGCTAACGCTCTGACCAACTCCCTCAGAGATAGCCTCATATAAGGATAATTCGCGCCACTTTCCACCCAAATCTGCTTGGCGACCATCATGGTGGGTAACAACGTGTGAACCCGCAACTGCCATTGCAGCGTTTTGAACAAGCTCACGAGTTAAGTCAGCAATGCTGCGCCAATCCCCATATGCCTGATAGCTCTCGATCATTGCAAACTCGGGTGAGTGAGAAGAGTCAGCACCTTCGTTGCGGAAATTTCGGTTAATCTCAAAGACCCGCTCTATTCCACCAACAACGCAGCGCTTAAGGAAGAGCTCTGGAGCAATACGCAAGTAAAGATCCATGTCATAAGCGTTAGAGAAAGACTTAAATGGACGCGCAGTAGCTCCACCATGCATAACCTGCAACATTGGCGTTTCTACCTCAATAAAGTTGTGGTTGTGGAAAGTTTCACGAAGTGAGCGCATTACTTGCGGACGCAAACGTGCATTACTGCGAGCCTCTGGGCGAACAATCAAATCCACATAACGCATGCGAACACGAGTCTCTTCAGACATTGGCTTGTGATCATTAGGAAGTGGGCGAAGTGACTTAGAAGCTATTTTCCATGAGTTGGCAAGGATAGAAAGTTCACCGCGCTTAGATGTAATGATTTCACCGGTCACAGAAACAATGTCACCTAAATCAATATCTGATTTCCAAGAGTCAATTGAAACTTGACCGATTTTATCTAGTGAAAACATCGCTTGCAGTTCAGTTCCATCACCCTCGCGAAGAGTTGCAAAGCAAAGCTTTCCGGTGTCGCGCTTGAAGATAATGCGACCTGTTAAGGATTCGATATCTCCTGTTGCAACATCTATTTCAAGGGCTGAATACTTTTCGCGTACTTCTTTTAAAGTTTTAGTTCTTGGCACAGAAACTGGATATGGCTCAATTCCACCATCTAGTAACGCTGCTCGCTTTTCACGGCGAATGCGAAGCTGCTCCGGCAGATCCTCTTCGATGGGCGCGTTCTCTATGCTCATAATGAAGGGAAGTCTAGCGAGTTAGGCATTTCGTTCGTGAATTAAACGAAGGCCTATAAGCGTTAAATCTGGCTCGTGATGCTCGATAGTTTCAGAAACGCCAATCATCAGCGGGGCTAAGCCACCTGTGGCGATGACTGTTGGCGCTTGTGAATAGCTTTCAAGAAGTTCGGTTGTGATGCGATCGACTAAACCATCTACTTGTCCGGCAAATCCAAAAATTGTTCCAGATTGAAGAGCTTCGACTGTATTTTTGCCAATAACGTTTTTAGGACGCACTAACTCAACTTTGCGAAGTTGGGCAGCTCGTGCAGCGAGAGCATCAACAGAGATCTCAATGCCTGGTGCCAGTGCGCCGCCCAAGAATTCACCTTTAGGTGAAACTACATCTAAATTAGTTGACGTACCAAAATCAACCACAATTGCTGGACCACCGAAAAGAGTATGCGCAGCCAAGGTATTAACGATTCTGTCAGCACCAATTTCCTTAGGATTATCTACTAACAGTGGCACACCAGTTTTAATTCCAGGTTCAACAATGCTCACTCTTATATCTGAAAAGTAATCATCAATCATGGAGCGAAGCTCGCGTAAAGTCGCTGGCACTGTTGAACATACTGATAAACCAGTAACTTCATACCCATCTACAAGTGAGCGGTATTGCAACCAGAGCTCATCTGCTGTGCTACGAGGATCTGTCTTAACACGCCATGAGCGCACTAATTCATTAGCCTTAAAAACTCCTAGCACGGTATTGGTATTACCCACGTCAATAGTTAGTAACACTTAACGCCCCTCTCCCATTTTTATATTGTCAATCAAACGAACTCCATCTATCCAGCCTGCAATAATTGCGCGTTTGTTACGTATTTGATCAGTTGCTATTTCAAATGAATCTTCATCAATAATTGCTGCATAGTCTTTTTTAAATCCAGCTTCAGTTGCAAGCGTTGAATCAATAATCTCTTGAGCGATAGCAACGCTAGGAGCCAAATGGGCCGCGGCTAAAGCTCTGTGTATGACATTGGCACTTACTCGTCCTTGTTCACTCAAGCGAACATTGCGAGAAGAAAGAGCAAGACCATCAAATTCGCGAACAGTTGGCACGCCAATAATCTCTACTTTGCTCTTCATAGCCTTAATAATTGCTAGTTGCTGGAAGTCTTTTTCTCCAAAGATTGCTGAATCTGGTTTAACAATTTCAAATAAACGATTAACAACAGTTACAACACCATCAAAATGATCTGGACGAGATTGGCCCTCATAGAGTGTGCCTAGCTGGCCTGCACTTAACTTCTTAATCTCAGCTGGATAAATCTCTTCATACTCAGGCATCCACACTTCTGTGGCACCTGCCAATGTTGCTAATCCAATATCTCTCTCAGGACTACGTGGGTAGTTTTCAAGATCATCTGTATTTTCAAATTGAAGTGGATTAACAAAAATGCTCACGACAACTTCTTTGCTCATACTGCGAGCACGCTTAATCAATGCTTGGTGGCCTTTATGCAAGGCACCCATAGTTGGCACTAATACAGTCATCGTGTGGCTCCAGTCCTTTCAGGTACCGGGCAAGATAAGACAAGTTTAGGCTTACTTTGGCAATTGCTCCAAAAGCTGACTTATTTTCCCATGTGTAAGCAGGATGGCATCGGGCTCTATCTCAAACCAGGGCTCTAAAACAAAGCGGCGCTCATGGGCTCTGGGATGTGGCAGTTCTAGTTCTTCACTCTTACTTAGAAGTGAACCATATTGAATAAGATCTAAATCAATAGTTCTTGGTCCCCAACGATTAATTCGCTCTCGTCCCATAGATTTTTCAATACCGTGCAAGAGTGAAAGTAAATCGATTGCTGGTAATTCACTGTCAACAATGCAGACAGCATTCAAATAATCAGGTTGCTCTGGCCCACCCACGGGTGAAGTAGAGTGATACGAAGAGATACTCTTAAAATCAGTAGCTTCTTTCAATAGAGCCACAGCGATATCTAGATTTTCTTTTGGATTTCCAATATTTGCACCCAGTGCAATAACTGCCCTCATCGCTTACGTGTGACCTGCACGGCAATATCTTTTAAAACTGCATCCACTGGGGCGTGTGGCTTATGAACAGTAACTGTGACCATTGAGACTTTAACGTGGTCTTTAAGAATATTCTCAGCAATTCGACCAGCTAACTTTTCAATCAAGTTAACTGGTTCAGTGGTTATGTGAGTTACTACTAGATTTGTAATCTCTGCATAATTGACGGTGTCACTAATTTCATCGCTTTTGGAGGCGACCGTTAAATCCACGGTTAATGCAACATCAACAAAGAAATCCTGACCATTGTGGCGTTCGTGATCTATAAGGCCGTGATATCCAAAACCTGCAATACCGGTGAGAAATATTTGATCGCTCATGAGTGAAGAGCTTCCTTGTGGGGTTTCACAGAGTGAACTCTAACTCCCCAAATGCCAGATGTGGATAGGCGTTTAGTTAGCTCGATAGTTGCCGCTTCGCGCTCATTGGGATTGTCTCCACCGAGAAAACGTTTGCGCGATGCACCAATGAGAACTGGATATCCAAGGGCTACGAATTTATCAATAGAATCAATTATTTCCCAGTTGTGATGGGCATCTTTGGCAAAGCCTATACCTGGATCAATAATCAAATTCTCTCTAGTAATTCCAGCCTCTAAAGCTGCACTTACTCTTTCCTGTAGTTCTGAAATAACATCTTTTACTACATTGCCATACACCGCCCGTGAATTCATATCCTTTGAATGCCCTCGCCAGTGCATTGCAATGTATGGCACACCTAGTCGTGCTGCTGTTGGCAACATATCTGGGTCAGCTAATCCACCGCTGACATCATTTATAATGTGAGCCCCGGCTTCAATAGCAGCAGCTGCTGTGCTCGCTCGCATCGTATCGATACTCATTCGCGCTCTAGCTTTTGATAGCTCTCTAATCACTGGCAGCACTCGAGCTAGCTCTACCTCTTCTGAAACTCGATCAACACCTGGCTTTGTTGATTCACCGCCAATATCGATGATGTCAACACCTTCAACCAGCATTTCATGTCCACGACTTACTGCTGCTCCGAAATCATTATGAAGTCCGCCGTCAGCAAAAGAATCAGGTGTGACATTTAAAATGCCCATGACAATCATGGTGATTACCGAGTTGTAATTAAGCTAATCGCTTCAGCACGAGTTGCAGTGTTTTGTAATACACCCCGCACAGCACTTGTTGTGGTGCGTGCATTGGATTTTTTAACACCACGCATCGACATACACAGATGTTCGCAGTCAATAATTACAATTACTCCTAATGGGTTCAAAATATTAACCATTGCATCAGCGATCTGAGTTGTGAGGCGCTCTTGTACTTGTGGTCTGCGCGAATACATGTCTACTAAGCGAGCAATCTTAGAAAGTCCGGTAATTTTCCCGCTAGGAATATAGCCAACATGTGCAACGCCATGGAAAGGCGTTAAGTGGTGTTCGCAGTGGGAGAAGACCTCAATATCGCGCACAATAACAAGTTCTTCATGGCCAATATCAAAAGTAGTAGTGAGCACATCTTCTGGTGATTGCCACAGACCTTCAAAGTTATCTTTCATTGCTCGTGCTACTCGAGCAGGTGTTTCTTTTAAACCTTCACGATCTGGATCTTCACCGAGAGCTAGAAGTAATTCTCGCACAGCTTTTTCTGCGCGCACTTGGTCATAAGGAGCTGATGCGTGACCATCAGTGACCGTAATTTTACTTATCGTCACTGGCGGGTTTCTTTCTACGCGTTGGCTTCTTTGTTTCAACTGCCACTTCAACAACTCTTTCAGGAACATCTACCGGAGGTTGTGCTGAAGGAATTCGGGTAGGTGAACCTGTCCAGGCTGGGCGTGGTGACACCGCGCGGACTTTTTTAAAGATTTTGGCAATATCTTCCTTATTGAGTGTTTCCTTTTCCAGAAGTTCTAAGACCATCTCATCAAGGATTTTGCGATTTGCCACCAAAATATCAAATGCTTCTTGATGGGCGTTTTCAATAAGGGTGCGAACTTCGCGGTCAACAACGGCTGCAATATTCTCTGAATAGTCACGTTGGTGTCCATAGTCACGACCTAAGAATGGTTCAGTGCTTGCACCCCCCAGTTTGATAGCACCTATCGCTTGCGTCATTCCATATTGTGTAACCATGGCGCGTGCGAGTGTTGTTGCCTTTTCAATATCATTTGATGCACCAGTTGATGGGTCATGGAAAATTAACTCCTCTGCAGCACGGCCCCCAAGTGAATATGCCAATTGATCTAATAGTTGATTCCGCGTGGTTGAGTATTTATCTTCATCCGGCAGCACCATGGTGTAACCAAGAGCGCGACCGCGAGGCATGATCGTAATTTTGTGGACTGGATCTGTATGTGGCAGAGCATGTGCCACAAGTGCATGCCCAGCTTCATGATACGCAGTCACGCGGCGTTCTGAATCACTCATAATCCTTGATTTACGCTGTGGTCCAGCCATGACGCGGTCAATCGATTCATCAAGTTCCTTATTAGTGATGAATTTCTTTTCTTCGCGAGCAGTAAGTAAAGCTGCCTCGTTGAGAACATTAGCCAGATCTGCTCCAGTAAAACCTGGTGTGCGCCGGGCATAATCTAAAAGTTTAACGTCATCACTGAGTGGTTTGCCTTTTGCATGCACAGCAAGAATTGCTTCACGTCCTTTAAGATCTGGACGATCCACTGCAATTTGGCGATCAAAGCGTCCTGGACGCAATAGCGCTGGATCTAAAACATCTGGACGGTTAGTTGCTGCAATTAAAATGACTTTTGTATTTTCCTCAAAGCCATCCATCTCGACAAGTAATTGATTGAGAGTTTGTTCGCGCTCATCATGGCCGCCACCCATACCAGCACCACGTTGGCGCCCAACAGCATCGATTTCATCCACAAAAACAATTGCTGGTGCATTTTCTTTAGCTTGATTAAAAAGATCTCGAACACGCGCCGCGCCAACGCCAACAAACATTTCGACAAAATCAGAGCCAGAGATTGAATAGAAGGGAACATTTGCCTCTCCGGCCACAGCACGTGCAAGCAGAGTCTTACCCGTTCCTGGAGGGCCAAAGAGCAAAACACCCTTTGGAATCTTGGCCCCTAACACGCCGTATTTATCAGGGTTGGCCAGAAAATCTTTAATTTCATCAAGTTCTGCAATAGCTTCATCGGCGCCTGCAACATCTTTAAATGTTGTCTTTGGAACATCGTTGCTTTGGAGCTTTGCACGTGAACGGCCGAATTGAAATACCTTATTTCCACCTTGGGCTTGACCCATCATCCAGAAGAAAAGGAATCCTATGAGTAAGAAGGGGACAATTGACATCAAGAAAGAAAGTAATAATGACTGCGATGGAACTCTTACATTCCAGCCTTTTGAAGGTGGATTACCTGTTAAAGCATCAATCAGTGTGGGTTCTTGACGAGCAACGTATGAAGCTTCCACCTTTGTAGCGCCCTTTATTGAAGAGCCGGGCTTGAGTATTAATCGGATCTTTTGATCCTTATCAACAATCTCGGCAGATTCAACTGAAGATCTGGCTATTGCATCAAGTGCTTGTGAGGTTTCGATTTGAGTATATCGATTTCCAGCAGAACTAATTTGACCAAAGATTGAAACCCCAAAAATGGCAACAAGAATCCAAAACAATGGTCCTCGTAGTATGCGACCAGAACGCGTAGTGGGTTTCTTTGAAGGAGCTTTGCCAGAAAAACTCTTCTTTATCGGGCTCTTCTTCTTTGATTTCTTTGCGTCAGTCATAAGTTAATAGTCTCGTTTCCTGGGGAATGAATTCTTATGAATACATGTGCTTGGCAAGCACAGCAATAAATGGAAGGTTGCGATATTTCTCGTCGAAATCAAGGCCATATCCAACAACAAAGTCAGGTGGAATTTCAAATCCCACATACTTGACATCCACATGCACCTTGGCAGCTTCTGGTTTTCGCAAGATTGAAAGAATCTCAACGCTTCCAACTCCACGTGATTCAAGATTTGATTTAAGCCAAGAAAGCGTTAAGCCTGAATCAACAATATCCTCAACGATTAATACATTGCGCCCAGTAATGTCACGATCTAGATCTTTAAGAATACGAACGACACCACTTGATTTAGTTCCAGAACCATAGGAAGAGACCGCCATCCAATCCATTTCTACATGGCGCTGTAGTGCACGTGATAGGTCAGCAACTGCCATAACTGCGCCTTTTAACACGCCAATGAGTAGAAGGTCTTTACCTTCATAATCTTTATCAATCTGCGCAGCAAGTTCTTTAATGCGTGCTTGCAAAGCTTCTTCGGTGACGATGACACGTTCGATATCGCCTGAGATTGCTGCTAAATCCACGGTGCTCCCTATGGTTGGTGGCGTGAGAGCGAAAGTCTGCCCGAAAAACGCTCAACCTTCACACCACCAGGTAAATGAGCGGGGCCTTGGCCATTCCACGCACAAATCAGAGCCTCAACTGCCCCCACATGCTCAGCGCTCAGAGAACCTAGAGGGGCGCCGGCGGCATATACGGCTCGGCGAATAATTCGAGATCGAATGGCCCTGGGTAGTCCTTGTAGGAAGGTGCAATCTAGATGCTGGAGATCTAACCCAACAATTACTTCTTCTGCCCATTGATCGAGAGCATCTGCATCATCTCTCAGTAGTTTGGCACTACGCACTAATGCATCTGAAATTCCTGGACCGATAGTTTCTTCTAAAATTGGGAGAGTCTGCGTGCGCACTCGCACTCTGGCAAATTGTGAATCTTGATTATGTGGATCATTCCACGGTGTTAAACCAATTTCATTACAAGCGTGTTCTGTTTGTTCGCGAGTAATGCTAAGAAAAGGTCGAATGTATTTACCATTTACTTCTGCCATACCGGAAAGTGATCTTGTACCTGAACCACGAGCTAATCCAAGCAAAACGTTTTCAGCTTGGTCATTATGAGTATGACCTAAAAAGATTACATCGGCTGCCACATTATCTAAAGCACTGTAGCGCGCTTTTCGGGCAGATGCTTCTAAACCCTCTGTATTTTCAACATTTACTTTTACAATAATGCATTCAAGATTAAGTTGTTTCATTTGTTCAACTACAAGATTGGCTTGCTCGCCAGAGTTACTTTGAATTTGATGATCAATTGTCACAGCGCAAAGTTGTAGTGCAAGTTTTTTTGATTCCATAACCAATGCATATGCCAATGCTAAAGAATCTGCACCACCTGAAACTGCAACGACAATGCGATCGCCAGCCACCATTTTTTCTAGAAAAGGGCGGACTGCACTGCGAATGGCTGGCAAATCAGAGTTCATGCCTTAAGACTAGACCCGACCGCCAAATGGCATTAAGCCCTTAATGCTGTAGATATTGGAGAACAACAGGCCTTTGCCCTTGGAATTGGCCTCCCACATCATGCCGTTTCCAGCGTAAATGGTGATGTGGTGAATCGTTGAAATTGTTCCCTTATAGGAATAGAACAAGAGATCTCCGGGAACTAAATCATTGAGTGAAACATGCTTGGTATAGCCTGAATAGAGCGCTGAGTTAAGTCGATCCCAATTTGGCCACGACAAACCAGCAGATTTATATGCGGCATACACCAAACCGGAACAATCGAAAGTGCTTGGGCCTTGAGTTCCCCACACATATGGCTTTCGTGCAAGAACTTGCACCTTGGCAAATGCCACGGCTTTATCTCTTTGCTCCTGGGTAGTTCGAATTGTTGAACGCCCCCTAAAGCCAATATCTGGCCACACACTCTTTTGTCCAGGTGTTTGATCGGCTTGATTTGCTTGGGCTTCTTCAAGCAACGCTAACTGTCTCTGTTGTTCTAGAGTTGTTCTAACTTTTCTTGCACTCATCAACTCTTTCATGAGTGCATCCTGAACCTTTTGCAATTTTGCAACTTCTTTTGCTTGTTCAGCTTTTGCATCATCTGCAACTTTCTTCGCTGCTGCAACCTTATCTGTGGCTTTTTGCTGTGCAATCTTGGCATCATCGGCAGCTTTTTTTGCTGCTCGGGCAATCACCTCTGCAGCTTTAAAGCGCTCGAGTGCAATTGAGTTCTTGGTCCCCAAACTACTCAAGGTGCTGAGTTGATCCATTAAATCTTGTGGCCCATTAGAACTAAGTAATGGCTCAATATCACTCATGCTGCCACCCATGATGTATGCATTTGCTGCAAGGCGCCCAATAACTCGATGTGCTTCTGAAACTGCAGCGGCAGTTTCTGCTGCATATTGTGTGGCTACACGTGCTGCAGCCACTGCAACTTCTAACTCTTTTTGGGCTTTGAGATAAAGTGCTGTAGCAGCGTTGGCTTTTGCAGTTAAAGATCTCAGAGTTTGATTTGCTGCTGCTAACTTTGCAGCCTGTGCTTCTGCGGCTTTTTTCTTTGCAGCTTCGACTTTTTTTGCTGCTTCAATTTCAGCCAACGTTGGTTTTGGGGTCTTTGCCAGAGCCGGCGCTGTTGTGAGCGTCAGACCAAGGGCAAGAGCGAGTGAAATCGCTCGATATTTTTTCAAGTTAAGACCTCCGGGGGAAGGCCATAAGAATAAATGGTATTCCTTAGAAACCCGTGTGTTTAAGCGCTGGTGTCTCTAATTAGCTACATCACGGCGAACAAATAGGAAAGAAGCAATCGTTGCCCCGATTGCAACATAGATTCCACCAACAAGTAGCGCATGTGAATAGTCAATTCCATCAGCGACAGGTCCTACAGCTTTGCCACCAGCTGCTATGGCATTTAATTGACTACCAGGTAGCCAGTTTTGCCATGAGTTCTTAACTGCAACTAATAGATTTTCAACAATTAATAACCAAAGGACACCTATTGAAATAGAACTAATAGGAGAGCGAAGCAATAAGCCAAGCACCATCCCAATAGTTCCAAAGCCAATGACTGAAATAATGACGTTGATAAATGTAGTGAAGATGGCCTGACGCCCATCTGATCCAAACCATAGATCAGTAGAGACATTGGCCCTTGGAGCCAAAATAACTGAAGCGCCAATACTCACAATTGCTGATAAAACAATCATGATGAGAGCAAATAATTTCATAGCAATGAATTTGCCCAGCAATATGCGTAGCCGGCCTGGTTGGCGAACTAACAAATTGCGAAGTGTTCCGTATGTGTATTCCTGGGCGGTTTGTGCAGCAAAAACACAGAGCGCAATAATTCCTAAAAACCCACCCACGCTCGTAAAGCCTTGGACTCCACCAGTTGCAAGTCCTAGTACTTCACGACTTACAACTCTACCTCTATCTGAGTTTCCTTGAGGTGAATCGATTAGGAGAAATAAGAGTGAAGAAAAAAGCGCGCTGAAGAAAACAACTGCGCCCATGGTGCCAAAAAACAAGGTAGGACGGCGGAGTTTGCGTAGTTCAGCAAAAGCTACATTCCACATTATTTCTCACCTGTAATTTCAAAGAAAGTTTCTTCTAAGTTCGGTAACTGCGGAGTGATTTGCGACAAGGTAATTCCTGCACTAAAGGCTGCGCGATTAAACTCGACAGCCCATTCGGCAGGTCCCTGCACATGTACTGCTCCATCACGGATTGTTGCATGGTGGCCAGCTTTTTCAGCAATTGCCAATAACAAAACTAACTCATTCTCCTTTGCGCTTTTAGCGATTATGACTGGCTGTTGGCTCAGCATCAAATCACTCATTTTTCCTGTGAATACAACCTCACCTTTGCGAAGCATGATTAAGTAATCACTAATTAACTCCAGCTCTGAGAGCAAGTGCGAGGAGACAAATACAGATGTTCCATTATTGGCCAGAGAGCGCAGTAATGCGCGGACTTCTTGAATTCCCTCGGGATCCAAGCCGTTGGTAGGTTCATCGAGCATGAGTAATTGTGGGTTTGGCAATAATGCAGCAGCAATACCTAATCGCTGTTTCATACCTAAGGAATAAGTCTTGAACTTAGATTTTCCGCGATCTGCCAAACCAACTTGTTCTAGTAATCTTTGAACGCGATCAGTTGAAAATCCGCCCAAAGTTGCTAAAACATTCAAATTCTCTTTTCCACTTAACGCTGGATAAAATGCTGGTCCTTCAATCATGGCACCAACTCGAGGCAGATACTTCTCTGGATGCTTAATTGATTCGCCCAAGATTTCACCGGTGCCACCGCTTGGAGTAATGAGACCTAAAAGCATTCGCATCGTCGTTGTTTTGCCCGATCCGTTTGGCCCGACAAAGCCACAGATTGTGCCCAATGGAACTTCGAATGTGGCATGAGAAACCGCTACTTGCTGGCCATATTTCTTACTCAGATCAGTAACTGAGATTGCGGTATTGGACATAGGTGTAATCCTGCCACAAATTAATAGGTTATGGTGAATGTGTTAAAGACTAAGAGGTATGAGCGGTAAATACTACGATCATTACTTCTTTAAACAATCTCTAAGTATCTAAGCGCTCAGTTGAGCAGCAACAAGCACAACTGATAATAAACTCAAATAAGTGATAGACCACTGAAAAATCTTTGCGGCAGTCTTACCATAGTTTTCAGATCCTTCTTTAAGTGCAAAAAGTTCCCGTGCAAAAACAAGTCCTAGTATCACTGTTACAACCAGTGACCACACAGGCAGTTGGGCAGAGACAATCAGCCAGATTGAACAGGCGATCATCAGTATGGTGTGAAACCACATTTGCCTGTGGACTCGGACTTTAGGTGCAACAACGGGAAGCATTGGAATACCTGCCGCTGAATAATCCTCCTTGTATTTAATAGCAAGCGCCCAGAAATGGGGTGGGGTCCAGAAGAAAATCACCATAAAAAATGCAAGTGCAGTCATTGAGAGGGAATTAGTGACAGCAGCCCAACCAATAAAGACTGGCATACATCCTGCCGCTCCACCCCAAACAATATTTTGAGAGGTTCTGCGCTTAAGCGCTATTGTGTAAACAAAAACATAAAAAGCTATTGCAAGCAGAGATAGTAGAGTTGCAAGTGGAGTTGTGAAAACCCAAAACACCATTAATGAAATAACTCCAATTAATGTTGCAAAGATAGCCGCATGAGTTTTGCTAATCACTCCAGTAACTATTGGGCGCTTTGATGTTCGTGCCATCAACTTGTCAATGTCACTTTCAATCACCATATTAAAAGCATTTGCACTTCCAGCAGATAACGTACCTGCCACTACTGTTGCAATAGTTAGCGAAAATGATGGAAGACCCTTGGCAGCTAAAACCATGGCCGGCAATGTAGAGACTAGGAGAAGTTCAACTACCCGAAGCTTCATCAGATCCACGTATCCGCGCATAGTTGTGCTCACTGCCTTAGATTACTCAGCATCCTCGTGCATTGTTCCCAGTTTCTTCTCAGGCAAAAGGGCTACTTTGTGGCTAACGAAAGGATTACACCATGACGCCTAATCAAAAGCCTGAATGGTTCCAGATAGCCGATGCAGATAACGCTGCATCCACACGCAAGATATCTAAAGGACTTCCGATTATGGCTCTGGTTGTGGCGGCAGCGATTATCGGAGTTGGCGCAATATTTGCCCAACCACAAGAACAGGCACCGGCCAATGCAACTGAGACTGTTGCACCAGCAGTTGCTGATACAAATCAAACTTCTGCAGAATCTGAATCTGTAGCTCCAGCACTAAGCGATGCACCTGCTGTGACTTCTGCAAAAAAGGAACCAACAACTCCAGTTACTTCAGAACCAGTTGCGCCAAAACCACTAGATCCTGCTGGTGTTGCCAATCCGCTCGCAAAGAAACCTAAAGGTGGCGAACATGAGGGCCGCGAGCATGGTGAACATGAAGGCGGCGAAAATCAAGGCGATGACGACTAAGTAATTTCCATTACAGTTGGGGCATGCGCCGTAACTGTCTAGCATTCTTGTTACTAGTTTCACTCTTTGTCGTAGCGCCAGAGGCACAAAGTGAAGTCATTTCTGCAAATACAAAGTTGACGCTTATAAAGACAATTACTGGTGCCATCTCACCTAAGTCAGTCAGATCCTCTGGCAATGGTTTAGTTAGTGCTCACAACATGATGTACAACCACAGTGTCACCATTTACGATGCGAATACCTTTGTACTTCTTAAGACAATTCCCGACAGTGTTGAGCTCTCTAAATTTGGTTATTCAAAATACTCCACCATGTATAAAGGAGCACCTGTTGAAGGTGCATATTCACCAGATAAAAAGTATCTATATGTAACTAACTACGCAATGTATGGAAAGGGTTATAGCCGAGAAGGTCATGACACCTGCTCACCTGCATCTGGTTACGATACAAGCTTTCTCTATCGCATCAACCTCTCCAATTACGAAATAGATAATATTTATCCCGTAGGTTCTGTACCAAAAGTTGTTGAGGTAACCCCTGATAACAAATATGTTCTTGTTTCTAACTGGTGCTCATATGACCTTAAAGTCATATCTATAGCCTCTCAAAAAGTAGTCAAGACACTCAGGATTGGGCGCTATCCACGTGGCATTGCAGTGAGTAATGATTCCAAACACGCTTATGTTGCAGAAATGGGTGGCAACCGAATCCATGTAATCAATTTGGATGATTTCTCTGTTTCTTATATTCCTATAGGAAGCAATCCCCGTGCAATTGTTTTATCTGCCGACAATTCAATGTTGTATGCGACCATGAATGCTTCGGGCAGAGTTGCTTCGTGGGATCTTCTCACTAATAAGGCTGGTAAATCAGTCAAAACTGGAGAAGCTGCACGAAGCCTTGCAATTTCCAGTGACGGCACCGCTCTCTTTGTGGTTAATTTTGTTAGTGACACTGTGTCAAAGGTGCGCACCAGCGACATGACGGTATTACAAACTGTGAAAGTGTGTAACGAACCGATTGGTATCACTTATGACTCCCCAACTTCACGGACGTGGGTTGCCTGTTATGGGGGCGCTATAAAAATATTTGATAATAGATAACTAAGGTGCCGCTGGAGCTGCTGAGATTTCTGTGGGAATGTTTGGCGCAGCGATTCTCCCAAGTAATCTGTCAATTGCAGCGCGTGCCTTGGCATTTGATTTAGTTCCTCTAGAAATTTCATCGGCTAAGGTGACGAAAATGTACTCACGATCTGTTGATTGCACATAGCCCGCTAAGGTCACTGTTCCATTTAATGTTCCAGTTTTGGCACGCACTAATCCGACTGCACTCGGTGCTGTAGTTAAAAATCGCGAACGTAAAGTTCCAGATACTCCTCCAATGGGAAGGCAATCATATAGAAGTGCATACTTTGGATCTTTACGGAGTTGATAGAGCAGTTGACCCATCATGCTGGCAGTTATGCGATTTTCTTTTGACAGTCCACTTGCATCTTTAGTAACTAATTTGCTGGGATCAATGCCATGTTCCAGCAGTAGAGCAGCAAATATTTCAGACACACCTTTATCACTAAAAGAATTCCCAGCTGCTCGCGCTGACAATCGAGCCAATCGTTCGGCTAGATTATTTTCACTCCATAGCAGCGTGTAATTTAAGATTTCAGAGAGCAAGGGAGATTGATCTCCGACTATAAATTCATTTGCATTTAGTAATGCCTCATCACTTTTTACCTCTTTCATAATTGGCTTAAAACCACGCTTTGCCCAAAAAACTTTTAAGTTGGTGACGTCTTGAGAATACAAACCAGAGTATAAAACTGTGATTCCTTTTAGTGACCCTTGATTACTTTTTTTAACTGCGGTCAAAGAGTTAAAGGCCATATATGGTAAGGAAGCCCGACCCATCTTTCTGGCAACGGTGTGGTTCAAACTAATCCAAGGATCGTAACTACCCTGTATGACTATAGTTCTTGGCTCTATGCCCGAAGATATATTCGTGGTAAAACGTGAATGCATATCTAAATATTTGATTGTGACTGCCCCAGAAAAAATCTTCATAATTGACGCTGGTTTGCGCTGTGAATTTGAGTTCTTCTCATAAATTACTTCACCCGTAGTGCCATCAATCAAAATCATCGCAGGGTTTGAAAGAGATGGCTGATTTAAAAGTTCTTCAAAAGCGGCAGGAATAGAAGCTGCTGAGAGCACCGCACTCGCAGGTGCTGCAGTTAAAACTGTAGCGAGTGCAAGTAGAAATATGAATCGGCGAGAGCGCATCTACCTGTCAGTGCCAGAGTGAAGCTATGAGTATGTTCGTAGTTGTCAAACCAATGAGAAGTAACCACGTGTTTTGAGCCAATACCGGCTTCTTCATATTCTTATAACCGAGAACAAGGATAGTGATGAGAATCAAAAGCTTGATTCCTACTTTTGTGTGATTAAGAACTTCATCTGGGTGCACAGTGCCCCACATGCCCACCATTGCAAGGCCTGCAATAAGTGCTGTTAGGCCCGCGTGGACGATCCCTGGGTTAAATTTACGAGGGTTTCTATTCCATTGGTGTAGCAACAAAGAAAGCATTGCAATCACGCAAAGAATATGGACTATATAGAGGACTGTATTGATATCTGACATGTATTCAGTTTAGAGTGCCTACATGTCTAATCCAACTACCCCAGCCTCAATTGGCCCGGGTGAATTTTTCCCAGTAGTCGGTGTTGGGCCTCATGAAAAACCATGGCCAGATGGGCCTCACTATGATCCAGAGCTATTACTCAACGGGGATCGTAGAAATGTTTTAGATGGCTATAGATATTGGACCGTAGAAGCAATCGTCGCCGATCTTGATTCAAAGCGGCACAAACTACAGATTGCTATTGAAAATTGGCAACATGATTTAAATATTGGCTCAATTGTTCGAACAGCTAATGCCTTCAACGTCTCCGGAGTTCACATCATTGGCAAACGTGATTGGAATAAGCGCGGTGCGATGGTGACAGATAGGTACTTAACCGTCCATCATCATCCAACGATTGAAGATTTTGCACACTGGTGCAAAGAAAATGACCTACCAATTATTGGAATAGATAACGTTCCTGGATCTAAGCAGTTGGAATCTGCGCAATTACCTGAGAAATGTGTGCTCCTTTTTGGCCAAGAAGGTGCAGGTATGTCAGATGAAGGAATTGCAGTGTGTGAAACGCTCTATGAAATCAATCAATATGGTTCAACTAGATCTATGAATGCATCTGCTGCAGGGGCAATTGCTATGTATCACTGGGCATTGCAGCACTTACGGCAATGAAGAGAATCTGGCTAACGCGCAATTTAATATTGCTGACCATGGTTTCACTTGCTCAAGATGCAGCCAGTGAACTTCTTTATCCACTCCTTCCAATTTTGCTCACTGGTGTGATTGGGGCAGCTCCTTTAGCATTGGGCCTAATCGAGGGGTGCGCCGAAGCTGCAGCAGGATTTACCAAGTTGATAAGCGGCAAATCCAGCGATCACTTAGGGCGAAAGCCTTTTGTTATTTCTGGATACACATTGGCTGGTGTTGGCAAGGCGTTGGTAGTAATCGCTACAACTTGGCCACTTGTCTTTCTTGGTCGAGTTACAGATCGCATTGGTAAAGGTATGCGCGGTGCACCACGTGATGCCTTAATCGCTGATTCAGTAGACAAAGCCCACCTCGGTAAGGCTTTTGGCTTTCATCGCACTGGTGACAATATTGGTGCGGTAATAGGCCCAGGTATTGCACTTTTTGGCTTAGCAATGCTCGATGGTGATGTACGTGCAGTTGCAATGTGGGCATTGATTCCAGCAATAATTTCTGGCTTACTCACCTTGTTTATAAAAGAAAACTTTATAAAACCAATAAAAGTCGAAGTTAAAGTACATATAAAACATCCTCCTTTGCCAGCGGCGCTGAAGAAGTCGATTACACTTTTAGTTTTAATCCAGTTAACTAATATTCCTGATGTGTTGTTACTTCTGCGCCTACACGACATTGGATTCTCTACTCAAGCTGTTGTTCTCTCATATATGCTCTTTAGTGCAGTAACGGTGTTAGCGGCTTATCCAGGTGGTGCTATCGCTGACACATTCTCACCAAGAATTGTCTATTCTGTTGGCTTAGTGGCATTTGCTGCGGCCTATGCAACCTTAGGGTTAACGCATAATCACAGCGTTGCACTCATTGCTTTAGCACTGTATGGATTATTTCCAGCACTTACTGATGGGGTGGGCAAAGCGTGGATCGCTGGATTGAGTGAAGCATCTCATCGAGGTCGTGCTCAAGGTGTTTATCAAGCATCGATGAACTTTGCCATCTTGGGGGCTGGCATTTGGGGTGGTGCGATGTGGAGTAAAGGAGAAATTCAGTGGCCACTCATTATCGCTGCCTTTGGCGCACTTATGGGTGCGATAGTTCTTGCAACAGGCCATCTACGGCGCGCTCGATCATAACGAGGGTCTCTTCATAGACTTCACTGGATTGGTTATATGGATCTGGGACCTCTAATGCAAAGAATTGTGCTGAAGCAGGATCAATGTGCGATAAGGCTGGATCAAAGGAGCGTAAATAGCAAACTTTGCCCCGAGAATCATTATCTGGCGCAAGTTCTATTACCTTTCTAAAATTCTGTGAATCCATGACTAGAATTAAATCTGCTTCAAAGAAATCATTGGACTTAAAATCGCGCGCGGAGTGAGAGTACTTGTATCCAGCTTTTTCCCAGGTTTTCTGGGAAGTTGGGTGTGCACCTTGACCAATATGCCACGCACTTGTTCCAGAGCTATCAACAATAATCTTGGGTTTAATCCAATTAGCGGCGCGATTAGATAAAACAGCTGCGGCCATTGGTGAGCGACAGATATTTCCCAAACAAACCATCGTTATACGGATCTGGGGCAGGGACTTTAGATGCTCAATCAAACCTGCGGCTCTTCATCTAGCGTCTCCTGCACTGATTTCAGGCGACGTTCAATCTCATCGGCCTCATCAGTACGGCCCTGCATGCGAATAATCTTTGCAATTCTTGTCTCAACATCGACGATAAATTCGAAGTCTTTAGGTTCGTCTTCGCTCACCACTGAGAGCACTTGCTCCAAAGTGGCTAATGCTTCATCGAATTTCTCGAGCAGAATCTGAGCCTTGCCGAATTCAAATTGAGCAAAGGTTTCGCGGCGGTGATCATGGCCTGTCTCAAAGACATCAACTGCTTTGCGGGCAGTTTCAAGGGCTAATTCGCCCTCACCTAATTCAATTAAGCAAGATGCGATTTTTTGATCACAGCGAGCAACATGAATGACTTCCTTGTTTCGCTTAAATAGTGCGCGGGCCTCTTTAAATGCGTCAATAGATTTTTCATAGTTTTTGAGTTCACGTTCTGCGCAGCCTATGAGATGTAGATCATTTGCAGCACCAATTTCATTTCCATCTACTAAATGTTCTTGAGCGCACTCATTCATTGTTGCAACAACTTTGTCATACTGCTTTGAGGTGTACCACCACTCACCTAAGGTGCAAGCAAGTTCTAGTGCAATCGGTGATTTGTTCTCGCGTAAAATTTCGACTGCTTTGCTCATTGCAGATGCAGCTTCATCCATACGCTTTAACTGATTTAAGTTATAACCGATTGCAGAGTACGCCTGAGCTAATCCTTCACTTGGTGCGCTGTCTCCAAGTGTTGAGTAAATATCGCGTGCAGTTTCAGCAAGCGCCAATGCTTCGTCGTATTGCCCACGTGCATAAATTCGCGCACTTAATTCATAGTATGTACTAGCACGTTCTTCGCCATCTACGTCAGGGATCCGATCCCACAACATTTCCTCGGTGATGAGCTCTTCCATGTCGTCATCTTCACTCACAAGCGTGACTCTATACGCTAACTCTTAGGGACGAGTGGGAATATCGATATATGGCACCCGCCATTTCCCAATCTTTTCTCGCCCAGATTGCTCAATAATTGCTATGGTTACTTTTCGAATGTGTTGCATGCTCACTGCATCAAAGAGATGTCCCCATGGGCAACGATTAGCCATTGCGCACACCCAGGCATTGGTGCCCAGGTTTAACACTCCTGCCCCGCTAGGTGCTGCGTAGTAGGTGCTCATCGCAACAAAACCCTTCTCGGTTGGGCTAATTGTTGCCCGTGCCAACACCTCAACGCCAGGACCTTTCGTTCCCATCGCCGTGTCTGCTTCATAGCCATAAATCCCCTTAATTGTGCCGACTTTAGCAACAACTTTAAAAGGCCACCTATCTGTGGCTTGAACCTCTAAATCTTTTTTAATTCCTACTGCAAAAAACGCAGATCCTAAGAAACTTGATTCTGGTTGATTAATATCGCGATAAGGAATCCTGTTACTCATTGTTCGGTCAATTAGATCTGTTTTTGCATATGCGGTATTGCCACCAAAGACTAATAAGTTCGTGCCCTGGTTGATTTCTTTCTCAATTACATCGCGCATTGATTGTGTCCAGAATTCACTGTGTCCACCCAACACGATTGATGCAGAATCAATCTCGGGTGCTTTATCTAAATCAACATCTGTTATGTAGTTTATATCCAAGCTGAGTTGTTCCATTAACTGAACAAGAGGCTGTTCCATATATCTAAACTGCCCAGCACCATCACCATCATACGGACGATTAAATGAAACAGATGTCGCTCGAGTTTCTCTGTGCCCATCAGCACCTTTATACAGTGATGCTCCACCCCACTGGTTATATGCCTGCCATGTTAAGACTGAAGAAATAAAAGTTACATCGCTGGGTACTTGCCCTGTAATCAGAAGTGGGACAAATGATGATCGGTAGCCTGGCGACTTTAATTTGACTAAGTACTGACCTGGTGGCGTTGATTGCGTTGCCGTAATTTGCTTTGCATTTTTAATCGTTGTGATTAAGCGAGCGCCAGCTCCTTTGTAGTATCCAATTCGATAGAGCGAGATATCTGCAGTTTTTGCACCAACAATGTGCAATGTTGCACTATGGCCGCAGCCAATACTTGTCTGATCAAAATAGCCTTCAACCCGTTTAACTTCTTTGCGTCGTGAGAAATCTGCACTAAAGCGCATGGGGACATCTATATCCCAGCCTTTATTTCCAGCCTTTGCATTTTCAGTTCTCACCCAGCCAGCTGAGAAGGTGCACTCCTGGGCTGGGGCCGCTACCGGTGGCATCAGCCCTAGAACTAGGGCGCAAACTAGCCATAACCTCATCTGCCAACCTTAAACTTGTTTCAAATAGACAGCCCCCTGAGCCTGACTTACGCTTTCTACCTGCAAATCATTCGCAACTAGGGGGGGCTAACGTGAACGTCGTAGTCAAGCCGCTTGAGCGCACCCCGCTGACACAGATGCTTACCCGTGATGAGTGGCGCCGCATGGCCGCCATGTTTGGCTTCATTCTCTTTCTGCACTTAGCTGGAGCTGTATTAATGTGGAAAGCAACAACCGGCAATTATGAATTAAGTGATGGGACTCTTTTCGGTTGGGGCACTGCAGCCCTTGCCTACACATTAGGTATGCGACATGCATTCGATGCAGATCATATTAGCGCCATCGATAACACGACTCGTAAGTTAATGTCTGAAGGAAAGCGTCCATTAGCTGTTGGATTCTTTTTTTCACTAGGCCATTCATCAGTTGTTGCAGCTCTTGCAATTCTACTTAATTTTGGAATTAAAGCGCTAGGTTCACAACTTAAAGACGAAGACTCTCAACTCCATCACTACACCGGACTTATCGGTACGACCGTAAGTGGAACTTTCCTGATGCTGATTGCAATTCTTAATTTGATAATCTTGGTTTCGATTATTGGCGTTTTTATCCAAATGCGTAAAGGTGCATATAACGAAGCAGAATTAGAAAAGCACTTAAATTCTCGTGGTTTGCTCATGCGCTTCTTTGGACCAATTGCCCGACGCATAGATGCATCGTGGAAGATGTATCCCCTTGGAATTCTCTTTGGTCTAGGTTTTGACACCGCAACTGAAATTGGTTTGCTAGTTCTGGCGGGAACTTCAGTTATTGCCGGCCTACCATGGTGGGCGATTCTTTCCTTGCCCTTGTTCTTTGCTGGAGGAATGAGCCTGCTTGACACTATCGATGGTTCATTTATGAACTTTGCATATGGTTGGGCTTTTTCAAAGCCGGTGCGCAAAGTTTATTACAACATCATTATTACTGGACTCTCCGTGGCTGTTGCTTTGTTTGTAGGAGGATTAGAACTCTGCCAAGTCTTTGCACGACAGTTAAACCTGACCGGTGGCTTCTGGGACTACGCATTAGCTTTTAACTTAAACAGTGCTGGGTACTTCATTGTGGCTGCTTTTGTTGTGGTCTGGACGGTGGCATTGCTACTGTGGAAATACGGCAATATTGAAGAGCGCTGGCATAACAAAGCCCATGCTGCCCAATTAGCTCGTGGGGAGCAAAGTGACCACACTGCTGCTGGAATTGATTTAGGTCCGATTAAAGATGGATTTACGATCGATTAAAAATCTTAATGCGCTGTTGGCCAATAGCTGCGCCTAATAAAACTATTAGTGCGCCTACTGGCTCATTCCAAACAATAGATTCACCTAGAAAGATAATTCCAACAATGACAGCGACAAATGGTGTCACATACGTAACAGTGCTCGCAATGGCACTGCCTGCCGCCTCAATAATTTTAAAGTTCCAGATATAAGCAAATCCGCTACCAAATACACCAAGGGCAATCATTGCAAGGACTGGTCCTGGTCGATATTCATCTTTTGCAATTCCATCAATGAGATAGAAAGGTAAAAGTGTTAGAGCGCCAGTTGAGACTTGTGCTGCTGCAATTGCTTCTGGCCTTAATTTATGCGGCAAAACATATGTGCGCGAATAAGGAAAAGAAACTCCGTAACAAGTAACTGCTAATAACAGAGCGAGTACTGCACCGATTGGATTGGCACCTAAACCTTGCCACGCGCCTAAAACAGTCAGAACACCAACAAAACCGAGTAGTAGACCTACAACTTGGTAGTTTTTAGGCTTCTCTTCACGGAATGCGATCATGATTGCTAGCAAAGTCATTAATGGTGTGACGGCATTAATGATTCCAGCCAATATGGAAGTGACTTTTGTTTCAGCAAATGCAAAAAGAAATCCTGGAATTACATTTAATAGCAAAGCCACAACCCATAAATGCAGCCACAGTTTCTTATCTTTAGGGAGCTCAATTCCCTTATAGCGAGCCCAAAAAACCAAGGTGAGTGCACCTAGGCAAACACGGCCAAAAGCCACGCCGATAGGGGTGAGGAACTCCAGACCCATTTTGATGAAGATAAAGGAACAGCCCCAGACAACGCCTAAGGCGATGTAGAGGCTGATCCAGTTAGAGCTGTTTTTATGGGTAGCTGAGTGAGAATGCACCTAACAATGATGACACAACCATCCAGATCCACCATATTCTCACGATATCAACATGCCAGAAATTAGCAACATAGAGACCCAGACGTGCACGATTCCAGTTTCCAAGGGAGATGAAGACGGTCAAAAGAATGTGCACCATGTTCAAGATTGTAAACATATAGAAACATGAAACGTATGCACCGTCTGAGAATGTAAAAGGGGCTGTTGAAATTGTGTTGTACTGGTAGACCATTGCGACGACTGACACAACGAGTGCTACAAGTGAACCTAATTTCAATTGAGTTTGATTTTGCGATTGCGCGCCTTTTAACCCATAAACGTGTGCGAGTAAACCAAATGCAACAATCGCGGTAACTGTCCACCCTGGGCTAGCAGATAATGGTTCGATAGCTGGACGTTCGGCAGTTGCGGCAGGAAGCCACATATCATTGACGTTTTGTCCACGTAAGTAGAAATAAACAAAAACCATACTGAGTGCAAATGCAACATCTGCAACTAGCAATAAAATCACGCCAAGACGATTACGACTCCCAACTACATCGGGATGTTCATGGTGTGCATGTGTTTCTACGCTCATGACTTTGCCTTTCCGTAACCGTAAGCATCCGTGGTGACTGTTGGAAGAACATCAAAGTTCTCAAGAGGAATTGGATAGTCAACCGTCCATTCCAATGTCTTTGCTTGCCAAGGATTCTTTGGAGCTTTCACTCCATTAAGTGCAGATGAAACCACACCATGAAGCAGAACCAACATTCCAATCATGACTATGTAGGCACCAATAGTTGTTACTAAGTTGGCTGTATTAAATGTTGGTGCATATGACTCAACACGCCGTGGCTGACCAGCAAGACCGACCAAAAACATGCCGATAAAGGCGACATTGAATCCGATCTGAACTAGCCAAAAGGCAATCCAACTAAGAGTCTTATCGAACATGCGACCTGTCATCTTAGGGAACCAGTAAACAAGTGATGCTATAGCACCTGTTAAACCAGCGCCCATTAATGTGAAGTGAAAGTGTGCGGTCACATACATAGAACCATGCAAGAAGGCATCAGCTGGAACATCTGAAAGATAAATTCCAGTTACTCCGCCAATCATGAAGTTCCATAACAATGCCATGATTGACATGAGCGGCATGGTCATCCATATCCGACCACGCCAAAGTGTTCCAACTAATACCAAGAACAACATGCCCGTTGGAATCGAAATTAACTCTGTCGTTAACATAAATGGTGCATTTAGTAATGGAGCCCATCCTGAGATATACATATGGTGAGCCCATACCAAAACTGATAACCCTGAAATTCCAGCAATACCTAGAACTGCGACATTGAAACTAAAGAGTGGGCGTCTTGTAAACACTGGCGCCATTTCCATTAATGCCGCAATTGCAGGAATTAAAATTACATAAACTTCTGGGTGACCCATGATCCAAAATAAATTCTCATATAACCAGCCACTACCACCGCCAGCGGTATTGTAGAAAGATGTATCTAAAGCGCGGTCAAATGCAGACAAAACTTGTGACAGGAAAAACACTGGGAAAGCTGGTAACGCAAGTGCTACTGAAGCCACAACGCCATAGATAAAGATTGGCGTGCGGTTCCAAGTCATTCCCTTAGCGCGCATTTTGACAACTGTCGTGGTGATATTTGCTCCAGCAACCATAGTTGAAATTGCGAAAATACAGATGTACATAATGTAACCATCCATGCCCAAAGGTGCTTGACCAGCTAATGGGTTATAAGCAGACCAACCAGTTGTAATCCCACCAATAAATTGACCCCAGATAAGTGGCACCGCAGCTGCAACAATGAGCCAGAAACTCAATGCATTGAGGCGAGGAAAAGCCATATCTCTAGCGCCAATCATGATTGGCATGATGAAGTTACCGAATGGACCTGTAACCATGATAATTGTTCCTACGATCATTAAAATTCCATGTGTTCCTACGACTGAGTTATACGCCTGAGCATGTAACCAGCCACCTTCAGGTGTTCCAAGATTTGTACGAATTAGCATCGCTAATCCGCCACCTAAGAAGAAAATCAAGATTGTGATGAAGAGATACTGAATACCAACAACTTTATGATCAGTTGTGTAGCGGAAATATCGCTTTGGACCCATGTTTTCTCCGGCCAAAAACATATTCTCGGAATGAGATAAATCTTTACCCATCAACCAGCGGAATGGTCCAACAAGTGCACCAATGCCAGTCATGAAACCAACAAACCAAGCACACATCGAAAGAAGTGTGATCTTGTCTTCACGAGAAAACAATCGTGCACTTTCAGAATCCTGAGGCAACAAAGCTAATGAAATTCTCCAAACAACAATTGCACTAATGACTCCTAATGCAAGTGCTGTAAAGACATTGAGTTTCTCAATAATTGACTTTTTAGGTGCCACTTCTTTCTGTTGAGTCAGTGTTGTCATTATGCGCCTGCTTCCGTTGCTCCGTGTGCACTTAACCATGCGTCGTAATCAGCCTGACTTAGTACGTGAACTTTTGTTTGCATGTATGCATGTAGTAATCCACACAGCTCAGCACATCGAACATCAAATACACCAATCTTGTTCGGAGTTACAGCGGTCTCAGTTGTGTAGCCTGGATTTGCGTCCATCTTGATTCCCATTTGAACTACCCAGAATGAATGCTTAACATCCACGCTAGTAATATGGAAAACAACTGGCTTATCAACTGGAAGATAAAGATCTTCGCTTCGAGCTCCGTTCTCATAATCAAAGTTCCATAGCCATTGTTGGCCAGTAACATTGACTTGAATAGCCTTGGAATCAAGGATGGCTTCATTGTCCTGTTGAAGAACTATTAATCCAGCAACAAGTGCAAATAAACACAATAGACCAGAAATAACTATCCAAACGGCTGCAGCTTTTGGAGAATTACGAATCTCGTGATCAGCTTCTGCTGGCGGATTATCACCATAATGACGCTTAGACGTTAAAACCGTAATAGAAATAGCTGACACAAGTCCTGCAACCGGAGCGGCTGCCCAAGTAAATACACGCATTAAAGTAATAATGCTTGACATAGTCTCTGAAGCTGGATTAACCAAATTGCGAACATGAAATTCAACACCAACATAACCAATTACTGCCGTACAGAGTATCCAGAGGATAAAAGTTTTCTTGACATCATCCTTTTTCCACCATTGTGGAGATTTAGGTGACATTAAATTACTCATGGCACCTTATCCCTTCACCGTAAAGTGGCCGGACATATATCCCATTGTTGACATCGCTGCACCGAACTTGGCGATAGTTCCGTCACCACATGGATACTCGCAGTTCCAAATGTATTCACCAGGTCCACCAGTGATAAATGTAAATACTGTGACATTTGGCTTTGATGTGTACCCCTCTTCTGGCATATCTTCTTCTGCAACTGCCTTCATTGGGACACTTACAAAAAACTCATCTTGGCCAACAGCTAATCCATGGACGGTGAAGGTATGACCAACTGCATCGGGAGAGATCTGTGTCATACGTTGCCCGTTAAGTGTTGCTGAGCCATCGATAGTTCCACGAACTCTGGCGAAGTAATCATTATTTAAACTTTCGCCACCGTCATAATTTGTAACAGTCATTGTGATGACTGAATGTGCTGGAACTTCAAAATTAGTTACCGGCCCGTATGTGACATAACCAGGGTGAGCACCGCCGTTATCACCATGACTACCGGCCATGCTGTCTGGATAAACCGAGATAGCTAAAGTTGCATGTGGCAACGTTCCCTGTGGTGTAACCATTGTTCCTGCTGGCGTTGCCTCTAAAACTCTTGAATCGTTTTTTGCGGCCGCAACATATGTTCCGATGCCGGCAATTACGCCAGCACCAAGAATCACAGTTCCAAGTACGGCAAGAACCCGCTTATTCATACAGCTCCCTCCCAGTTGGGATGTGTTTGAAACACAGACCGCTCACATAAGACTGTGAGCCCGTTCACAGCAGGATACGGGGGTATCCCCTGGAATGGAAGCGCATTTATAAAGGATTTTCCTTTCTCACCGCTGCCCTGAGGGCTAGCCTTTCAACTTATGGAGATGCATCATCATGAAGTTGGAATATGGGGCTCTTGGCAATTAGCTCCAGAGATTGTGCTGCCACTATTACTTCTCACATATCTATATGCACGCCAACCCAAAGGCACGATCACTGCAAAGCAAAAAAGTTTTTTCTATTCAGGAATTCTCAGTGCACTCTCAGTAATTCTTACTCCCATTGGCGCTCGCGCAATGGACTATTTTTCACTGCATATGCTCCAGCACATCACGTTAATGATGATTACTGGCCCGCTATTGGTATTAGGTACACCAAAATCTTTCCATCCCACAAACAAGTTTTTTAGTACCGCTACAAACCCTTTTGTAAGTTGGTTTGCATATGCCGCTCTAATGATTGGTGTGCACTTACCGGTTCCGCATAAGTTCATTATGGATAATCCTTGGGCTCATACTTATGTGGAAGTTGGCCTCTATTTACTCTTGCCATACCTATTTTATTTCAACTTACTTGATCGAAATTTGGATGGGCGGCGCGTAACACCAGCGCTCTCTGTGATTGCACTATTTCTCATGATGGTGCCAGAAACGTTGACCGGCTTCTTTATTTATACCGCACCTGGCTCTTTATACGATGACATGTACTCACTCAATGATCAACGCCAAGGTGGATCTTTTATGTGGGCAGGCTCAATGATTATTGATGCAATTTGGATCTCCTTTGCTGTTTATCACTGGATTAAATCTGAAGAGAAAAAGTCACGTGATTTTGATGCTGCGTTAGCTGGCGAAAATGCCTAAAGAAGAAGGTTTTGAAGCACCCGATTGGGTGAGCGATGATTCAGCAACACCGCCGCTTAATGTTAAACAAAAACGTATTCTTAATATTTCTTTATTTGTGGTAGTCCCCCTCTGTCTGTGGGCAGGTTGGTTTGAGTTTGGACGTGCGCAAGAAGGTAATTGGCGTGCATGGGTTTACACATTTGAGTGGCCATTTTTTGCAGGGGTTTCCTTTTACTTATGGAGAAGGCTGACCAAAGGTGACATTCCACGTATTCCACGGCCAAATGTGAAAGCATTGGCCGATGAAGTTGATGGTAAAGAGAAGCAATAATCCACGGTAGAATTAACCCGTTGGTGCAACCGCATCAAAGAACTTCCCCTAAGTGCTGCACATGCAGCACTACATGCGAGTCTTATCACCACCCTGATGGCCTTTGAGCGCCGATCACACCCGAGACGCGCTTGTCGTCTCGATTGGTATGTATTTCTATGTCATTAACACCGCGTACTTCAGCGCCCGGAAAAGCCCGTCGCGCTGCATCAGTTGGTAAGCCTAAGCGCGCCAAAAAAGCTGCCTTTAAAGCAGCCGGCCCAAAAGCTCGTCACACAACTGCACAAAAGAATGCACGCAAGAGCGCTGCAACTACTTCTAAAACAGGTAAGCCTGCATCAACTCGTCGCTATTTAGATGTTGATTCATCAACACAATCAAAAAAGCAAGAGCGTTTAACTGATCGCTCAAAGCTTCGTGCTAAGCGCTTCCAAGAAAAGACTGCCTCCAAGCCACGTCCGATTGAGGCCCCAGAAGAGCGCGCAGCACGCATTGAACAATCACGGCGACCAGAGAGCCGCGCTAAGAAATTTGTAGCACAACGCGATGATCGCACTAAGCGTGCCTTTGATAAGAAAAAAGAGTTTGTTAAGCCAGAGAACAAAAAATCTGAATACAAGAAGCCAGAGTTCAAAAAGAGCGAATACAAGGCATCAGATACTCGTCCAACTAATCGCCGTGATGCAGCCAAAGCAAAGGTTTCACGTAATAATGATGGTCGTCCAAACTTTGTGCCACGTAAGGTAGAAAAGTTTGATCCAACACGTCCAAAGAAGCGCAGCGAAGCACCTGATACTCGCGCAGCTAACTTCCGTGCAGAGCGTCCAGTTCGTGATCGCCGTAATGATTCACCAGCCTATGCTCGTGATGATTTTAAGCGTTCATCAAAAACACATACCAATGCTGCCATCGATTTTGGTGCTGACGATAACTACATCTCAATAAATTTGGCTGATGCCAACTTGGTGGATGCGACTCCACTGACTGAAATATCAACAACTTTCAGCGATCTTGGAATTGCCGCTCCCCTAGTAAATGCCCTTGCAAAGCAGGCAATCATGCATCCATTCCCAATCCAAATTGCAACATTGCCAGATGCGCTAGCTGGCTATGACATATTGGGCCGAGGACAAACGGGTTCAGGTAAGACTCTTGCTTTTGGTTTAGCACTTCTGAATAACCTCAACGGCAAGGTTGCAAAGCCACATAAGCCACTTGCTTTGGTTTTAACCCCAACACGTGAGCTTGCTCAGCAAATTGATGAAGTCTTAAGGCCACTTGCTCGCTCAATTGGTCACGAATCAGTTGTTGTTGCCGGTGGAATGTCATATGCAAAGCAGATCACTGCCATGCGCCGTGCAACAGCGATTCTCGTTGCAACACCTGGTCGTTTAATCGATCTATTAAATAAGGGTGAAGTTCAACTCGATCACCTACAGATCACTGTCCTTGATGAAGCCGATCAAATGGCTGACATGGGATTTTTGCCGGTAGTTAAAGAGATTCTAGATCAAGGAAAACTTGATGGACAGCGTCTGTTGTTCTCAGCAACACTTGATCGTGGTGTTGATTCATTAGTTCGTCAGTACTTGAAGAACCCAAAGACTCACTCACTACAAAATGACCGTGCATCTGTTGCAACTATGGAGCACTTCGTTCTTGTTATGAACCCAAGCGATAAAGATGACATCACAAGCCAAATCGCGGCACGCAATGGTAAAACAATTATGTTCGTCAAGACTCAACGCGGCGCTGATCGCTTAGCTGACAAACTAGCTCATGCAGGTGTTGCAGTTGGTGCACTGCATGGTGGTAAATCTCAAGCCGTTCGTACTCGCACTCTTGCACTCTTCAAGGACTCAGCTAATGCAGCACTTGTTGCAACAGATGTTGCAGCACGTGGAATCCACGTTGATGGAATCTCACTTGTTGTGCACGTTGATGCACCTACAGATCACAAAGATTATCTACACCGCGCAGGCCGAACAGCACGTGCTGGTGAAGCTGGAACTGTTGTAACAATTGCTACAACTAAGCAGCAAAAATCAATTGGTGGACTTACTTCACGTGCTGGTGTTACTCCAAAATTTGTTGGTGTTACTCCACTGAGCACTGAGTTAATGAAGATCACTGGTGCACAAGAGCCTTCTGGTGTCCCATACATCCAGCCAATCGTTGAAAAATCAGTACGCAGTGGTGGCAATAAGCGCCCTCGTCCGAACTCAAGTCAGCGTCGCCGCCGACCTCGATAATCAGAGATTCTCGATAGGGTTTGCGCCATGACACTCGCGAACCCATTTGCTCACAGAAGCACACTTGATTATGAGCTGCCACCTTTTGCGCTCATAAAAGAAGAGCACTACCTACCCGCTTTCTATGAGGGCTGCACCCAACAGTTAGCAGAAGTTCAGGCAATCCTGGACACACCAGGTGCTGCAACTTTTGAGAACACGATTGTTGCTTTGGAAAAAAGTGGGCAGATGTTAATGCGCACGCTATTAGTTTTTTTTAACAAATCATCGAGTGATACCAACGATACTCTGGATAAAATTGAAGAAGAGATGGCACCCAAGCTTGCCGCTCATCAGGATGCAATCAATCTAAATCCCGCTCTCTATGCTCGTATCAAATCTCTCTACGATAACAGTGAATCTCTTGGATTAAATTCTGAAGATGCTTGGCTACTTGAGCGCTACTACAAAGATCTCATCCATGCCGGAGCGCATTTATCTCAAACACAACGCGATCGCCTCAAAGAGCTCAATGAAGAACTCTCAAAGCTAGAAACACAGTTTTCTAAAAATGTTTTAGCTGACACAAATGATTTAGCTGTTTTAGTTGACACTATTGAAGAGCTCGATGGTTTAAGTGAGAATGAAATCGCATCAGCTGCAGCTGCTGCAAAGGATCGTGGCCATGAAGGTAAGTGGCTTATCGGTATGGTGAATTTCTCTGGAAACCCAGTACTGGATTCTCTCACTAACAGGGCTCTTCGCAAGAAAATCATGCAAGATTCTCTTCTAAAGGGTAATCGCGCTAACGAAAATGACAACAAGCCTGTCATTCTCAAAGTAGTCAAGCTACGTGCAGAGCGTGCCAAGTTGTTTGGTAAGAATACACATGCTGAGCATGTGATTGCCGTGCAAACTGCAGAGCATCCAGACAACGTCCATGCCATGCTTCGAAAGATCGCACCTGCTGCTGTGCGAAATGCCAAGGCAGAAGCAGAAGATCTTAAGAAATCAGCAGGTACTGATATTGAAAGTTGGGACTGGGGCTTTTATACAGAACAAGTTCGCCTTGAAAAATACAATATCGATACAAGCAAAATGCGCCCCTACTTTGAACTCGAATCAGTTTTAAAGAATGGAATTTTCTTTGCCGCAAACAAACTATTCGGTATCACGTTTAAAGAGCGTCCAGATTTAGTTACTTATCACCCAGAAGCCCGTGCATTTGAAGTATTAAATGAAGATGGCTCAAAGCTAGGACTCTTCATCGGTGATTTCTACACACGTGATTCAAAGCGTGGTGGTGCCTGGATGAATAACTTGGTTGATCAGAACTTCCTTTTCAATCAACTTCCTGTGGTGGTTAACAACCTCAATATTCCAAAGCCTCCAGCTGGAAAACCAACGTTGCTGACTTTCTCTGAAACAACAACTCTTTTCCATGAGTTCGGTCATGCTTTGCATGGTCTGCTCTCACAAGTTAAATACCCGCGTGTTTCAGGAACAAGTGTTCAGCGTGACTTTGTTGAATTCCCATCTCAAGTTAACGAGATGTGGATTTTGTGGCCTGAAGTTGTTGAGAACTATGCACGCCACTTTGAGACTGGCGAGAAACTGCCACAAGAGTGGATTGATAACCTTGAAGCTGCATCAACTTTCAACGAAGGGCATGCAACTACAAGTTACTTAGCTGCAGCTATTTTAGATCTTGCCTGGCACTCCCTCACCACAGAAGAGGCAGCAAAAGTTGGCGATGTAGAGGCCTTTGAAGCCCAAGCAATTAAGGATTATGGCCTTGATTTTGCGCCGGTTCCAACACGTTACCGCTCTACCTATTTCTCACACATTTTCGCGGGTGGATACTCTGCTGGCTACTACGGTTACATCTGGTCAGAAGTGCTAGATGCTGACACCGTAGATTGGTTTAAAGAAAACGGTGGTTTGCAACGCAAGAACGGTGAGCACTTTAGAAACACTTTGCTTGGACGCGGTGGATCTATTGATTCAATGCAGATGTTCCGCAATTTCCGCGGGCGTGATTCAAAGATCGAGCCGCTGTTGAAGCGTCGTGGTCTTACTTAACAATATATTTACAGGCAGTTTTTGGGTAAGTTACGGCTATGAGTAATCAAACCGCATCTAAGAAACTCCAAGTGCTGTTGGCTTTAGTGGCAGTTTTTTCCTTTGGCCTGCCAACCATAGCTTCTGCGCTTCCAGCAACAGTTAATTTGACGGTCCACTATCAGCGTCCCGCTGGCGATTATCAAGAGTGGAATCTATGGTTATGGAAAAACCTGACTTCCGGTGCTGATGTTGATGTCGACTCAAATGGAGTTTTTTTTACCTCGGCTGATGATTTTGGGAAGATTGCTACCGTCAAAATTGAAGGCTTGGAGAAGTTTGAGAATATCGGTCTGATTGTTAGAAAAGGTGCTTGGTCTTCAAAAGATATAAGTGATGATCGATTTATCACCAATATTCCTGATAATGGAAATGTTGAAATTTGGTTACGGCAAGGAGACCCCACGATTCACTACTCGATTCCTACAACTCCGATTCCTAAGAATCCGGCAATCGAACTTACAAAACTTTATGATTCTCCGGAATTCATTGCCAAGTACACTTATTCAAGTAACGACTTAGGTATTACTTACACAAAAGCTTCAACAAAACTACGTGTTTGGGCACCGACCGCCAAAGCCGTCAATGTTGTGACCTACAAAGAATTTGATGCTCCTTCATCATCTGGTGTTCTAACAAAAATGACATATGACAGGAAAGGAACCTGGGTTGCCACACTTAAAGGTGACCAGAACGGCACCGTATTTAATTATCGAGTCAGTGTAAATAACACAGTTAATGAAGCGGTAGATCCATATGTCCGAGCCACCACCGTCAATGGAACGCGTGGTGTCATCGTAAACTTGGATACAACAGATCCAAAAGGTTGGACTACTTCAAAGCCAAAATTTAGTGGAAAACCAACCGATGCTGTTATTTATGAACTCCATGTTCGAGACCTTTCAATTGATCAGTCAAGTGGGATTCCAGTCGCCCACAAAGGTAGGTTCTTAGCCCTTACTGATTTAAACACAAGTATGAATGGACAAAAAACTGGCGTGGCGGCGATTAAAGATCTCGGAATTACTCACCTTGAACTACTTCCGATTTTTGACTTCGCCACAGTGAATGAGAATCTCCCATCGTTTAACTGGGGATACGATCCTCAAAACTACAATGTCCCTGAAGGCTCATACAGCTCAAACCCAAAGAATCCAACTGCACGCATTACTGAGCTCAAGAGTGCAATCATGGGTTTGCACAAAGCCGGTCTTCGAGTAAATATGGATGTGGTCTATAACCACGTCTCAAATGCCAACACCTTTAGTCAAAACTTAATTGTCCCTGGCTATTTCTTCCGTAGGGATGACAATGGAAACTTAACCAGTGGTAGTGGCTGCGGTAATGATGTTGCATCTGAACGACCAATGGTTCGTAAATTCATTGTTGATTCTGTCAAGTATTGGACAACCGAGTATAACTTAGATGGATTCCGTTTTGATTTGATGGGCTTAATGGACATTGAAACAATAAATGAAATAACAACTGCACTCAAGGAAATTGATCCCACCATTCTCGTAATTGGAGAAGGTTGGGATATGGGAACTCTCCCTGCAGAAAAACGAGCAAACCAAAAAAATATCTCTAAGCTGCGTGGAGTTTCTCACTTCAATGATCAATTTCGTGACGGTATCAAGGGATCTGTCTTTGACTCTGTGGACAATGGCTTTGCAACAGGAAAGTTCACCACAAAAATGAACGTTCAGGCCGGTATAGTCGGTAATACCGATTACTCCACAGAAATAATGACAAAGTGGACCACAACTGCGCCGGGTGAATCTGTAAACTATGTCGAGTCACATGACAATTTGACTTTGGCAGACAAGATAATCGCAAGCGTTAAAGATGCAAAGCCAGCCGATATTTCACGATTGAGTCAACTTGCAGGCTCAATCACATTGTTATCGCAAGGACTACCCTTTATCCAAGCTGGTCAAGAATTTCTTCGATCAAAGAGTGGAGATTCAAATAGCTATAAATCTAGCGACCTTGTAAATTCATTAAAGTGGAACACCCAGTCAACAAACGCTTCGAGTGTTAAGTACTACAAAGGAGTGATTGCTTTACGCAAGGCTCATCCAGCTTTCCGTATGGCAACTACCGCTCTTGTAAAAAAGAACTTGAAGTTCTTAACCTCACCTGAAGGAACTATCGCCTACTCGCTCAATGGAAGTGATGTAGGAGATTCTGCATCAACTTTGGTTGTGGTGCATAATGCAAACCTCACTGCGCAAACAATTACTTTGCCAAAATCTGGAAGTTGGTCAGTACTTGTTGAGGCTGGAATTGCTGGCACTTCAGTGCTGAGAAAGATTTCCGGCAGTTCAGTAACTGTTGAAGCTAGATCAACTCTGGTACTTACTCAGTAAAAATAATTACACAAACTTATTATTTCTATATTTTTGCTCAAGAGTTGGTGAGATTTCTGTTGCAGAATTTAGCCAGCAGAGCCAGAACCTGACGGACCGGCCTTGCGCTGCACCTGTGGAGCTCCTCCACTGCGTTGTCCGCCGCGAATCTTTGATCCAGTTTCAGCATGTGTCTGAGTACCTGGTGCACCTGGTTTGTTTTTCTTTGCTTCAAGGGCAGCAAGCATTCTCGCTTTCATGTCATCATTCTTTTGGCTCATGAGACAACCTTACTAGTTAACTAGAACTCTCTTTGTACTCACGCAGACGCTCAAGAACTTCAGATTCACGGTATCGACGATGACCGCCTAAGGTGCGAATGGCAGTTAACTTGCCGGCTTTTGCCCATCTGGTCACAGTCTTTGGATTAACGTGAAAACGTGCAGCAACCTCTTTAGGAGTAAGAAGAACTTCAGCATCGGGCAAACGTGCCATCGTGATCTCCCTAAGAGCTAGTAAGTATGTCCGAATTGCTCCGTATTGTGGTGAAGTATTCCTATATAGACGCTGGTGCGCAATATGAAAGAGATGAATTAATTGGCAGATTCCAGAGCTTGAACCCTGCGCCAGCGTGACAT
>Ga0214919_10000831_pt1 | contig 52332 bp, 44 predicted proteins | sample LL1503_MetaG_FD_177994 | JGI IMG/M metagenome (GOLD analysis project Ga0214919, IMG submission 177994) | Freshwater microbial communities from Lake Lanier, Atlanta, Georgia, United States - LL-1503 | ecosystem: Environmental > Aquatic > Freshwater > Lake | place: USA: Georgia | collected...
GCAACTAAACAATTAAGGGGTGCAGATGAAGAATCTGATGTCATTTGTACTTGTGTATGTGGCTTTAAATTTAAAGTTAAATAAAAGATATGATATTAAAGATATGATATTAAATAAATGATATTAAAGATATGATATATAATATCTATAATATCTATAAAGATAATATTCTTGAAATGGAAGATGAAGATAATATTCTTGAAGTGAAAGATAATATTCTTGAAGTGAAAGATAATATTCTTGAAGTAGAAGATAATATTCTTGAAATGGAAGATGAAGATAATATTCTTGAAGTGAAAGATAATATTCTTGAAGTGAAAGATAATATTCTTGAAGTAGAAGATAATATTCTTGAAGTGAAAGATAATATTGTAGATAATATTGAAAATCATAAAGAATTATTATCCATGTACAATAATATTATTTTAAAAAATTATATTGATCATCAATTTAGTGACAAAAAATATAAAAATGTAACTATTAACAATAGTGATATTGAGATTGATAATGATAATGATAATGATAATGATAATGATAATGAGATTGATAATGATAATGAGATCGATAATGAAATTTTTAATCATTTGTATAAAAATACAAATATTGATTCAACTTTTTTAGAATTAAAAATGGTAATAGATACAAATAATTTAATATATGACGAAGCATGCTCACATACTATAAGCATAGAACAAGTAAAAGATGAAATTGAATTAGTTAAAAATCAAATAGTTGATTTACATTCTGATGTTGAAATTATAAAAAATAAAATAGATGAGATTTTATCAATTATAACTTCAAAATATTAACTTCAAAATTATAACTTCAAAATATTAAATATAGAGTCCATATTTTTTTATATAATCTTCCATATGCATAGTCCCCATTGATAAATTGCAATTTCGACATATTGGTCTAAAATTACTAATTTCATTTGACCCCCCATTAAATTCGCTTAATACGTGACCAGCTTCAAAATCAATAATTTTAATTGTTATTTTTTTGCAACAAAAGCATTTATGTTTCATAATATCTTCTCCAATATAAGTATTCCATATGTTTAATTTTATATTTTTTGGAATAGATTTTTTTTTATATTTTTTTGGTGCATTTGACGTACTTGGTGCATTTGGCGTACTTAGTGCATTTGGCGTACTTGGTGCATTTGGCGTACTTGGCGTACTTGGAGTACTTGGCGTACTTGGTGCATTTGGCGTACTTGGCGTACTTGACTGCGTACTTGGAGTACTTGGCGCATTTGGCGCATTTGACGCATTTGACATTGTACTATTTGGGTTAAATGCAAAAAAACTAAATAATTTATCAATATCACTCATTTTTTAATAATAAAATATTCTTTAATAATAAAATATTTTTTAATAATAAAATATTCTTTAATAATAAAATATTCTTTAATAATATTTTTTTATTTATATAACTACAATAATTAATTATTTTAATATGGCAACATTTACAGCAGGGCAAATTTCATTTATTTTTCTTGTTTTTGTATTATTAGTGCTAGCCATTGCATTAGTCATATGTACTAAACATGGGAATAAACAAAAAATGCATAATCATCATAATAATAATGACATATATGGATTTTATCAAAAAAAAGTAAGCTTTCAACTTGATGATAATCTTGATGATAGTAATCATTTAGTATTACCACCACCAATGAATGAAATTCCACCAAGTTTAGAGGAGCAAAAAATATTAGAGGATCAAAAAAAAATAGAGTCGCAAAGGCCAAATGAAATTATAGATACTGATATAACAACTGCATTTGTGTCAATATAAACTATACTACATGAATAAATTCAGTATGTGTAATTAATATTAAATCTTCATTTTTATTATAATATTTTTTAATACAATCAATGGTTGTCATAATAGAATAGCTAGAAATAATAATATAATTAGGTTCTCTATTATATAAATTTGATACAATATGGTTATAATGCATTTCATTATATTTTTCAATAAAAAGATTTAATACATTTTCTTCCATGGATTTAATAATATCTATAAAATATTCATATTTTATTTTATAAATACGATTATGTAGTTCAATAATATTATGTAATTTATTTAATTTAAATACTTGATAGCTTGTGCCAAGATTTTCTACATAATTAAAACAATTAGAGCAATATATTGTGGCCAAATCTCCTTCTTTTATTGCACTATCAAAAGGCAAAACCGTTCCAAAATTATTTATTTTTTTATCACAATTAATGCAACATTCCCCATCATTTACATATGTAAAATATGAAAATAATTTATAATTAATTGCTGAAAATATATTGCTCCAAGCCACTGTACTATTAAAGATAGCTCGATCACTTTTATGAATATAGCATAAATTTAACTCCCCTGGTTTAATTTTTTGAATATATAACCCTACTTTTTTTATTGAAAATAAATTAACAATATTAATTCCTCTAATATTTGAGGGGGTTAATTCATATGTAATATCCATATGTTTAAATATGGTATAATTACTTAAATCCAGATAAATTGAATTGATTGATGAATTAATAATAGATTGCACATCATTTGTTTTGCAGTAAAACTGAATTGGTAAAAAATACCACATAAATGATGCCCGTGTACTATAATGTGGTGGTATTTTTGATGACATTGAAGAAATATTATAAGTAATTGGTAACATAACCATCATTCTTGCTGGAAATAAATTAATCTCTGGCTTTGTTGTAATAAATGGAGTCTTTGCTTTAATTATATATGTCCCATTAATAAATTGATTTTTTTTAATTTCAACTGCTCCAGTAATAGATGTATTACGTTCTACTAATAAATGTTTTTCATAATTTGATATTATCTTATATATTTTTTTTATAAAAATAACTAATTCTTCTTCAGTAAAATCAACTGCGTTATAATAACAAAGGCCACACACTGGAATCTGATGAAGGCCGTAATGCTCAATTGGAACAACATTCTCACATAATGTCATGTCTTGATTATATACAGTATACCCACATTCAATATTTAACATCTGGGATACGATCATATGTATATTCTTTTTTGTTAAGACAAGCATTATTTTTGTATTATACTATATTATACTATATTGTATTAATATTATACTATATTATACTATTATACTATATTGTATTATACTATATTGTATTATACTATATTAATAATACCGTTATATTAACAATATAGACAATATCAAATATAATACTATATTTATAGTGTGGGATATTTGATTATCATAAATTATATAGACAAATACCAACAAATAATTTTGTAATCCATGACAACATCTACAACCCCCCCTAGAGATAATGTCGAGAATAGGTGCCCAGATCCTCCAATGCGCCTAAGTCGACAAAGTCGACCAAATCAACAGAATGATTCAGATCAACTAGATCGGTTACGTGGTGTGTGCCTTTGTCTATTTGGCCGTAATAATGACGATGATGGTTCATTATTAACTAGTTTTCAACACATGAGTGTTTCTCCTACTACGCACTCTCCTCAATAAAAAAGATTCAAGTAAAATAAAAGACTATTTGTTTAGAACGATTAGTCTACTTGGAAGATGAACTATTGCTTTGATGCCTTAGTTAATTTAAATTTAGTATAAAAAATATACTATATTTGAATTTCTTTTTTTTGTTTGTATAAAGTATAAAATGATTGCTTTACTTGCTTTTGAGAATGATCATTTATCCCATTCTATAGTGGATAATAAATATAAATCATTGCGAGCTACAAATGAATGTATTCCATTATATACGCCTGAAGAATTTATTATACAACCAAATGAATTGATAACAATTGATTTTCAAGTGGTTGTGACAATATTAAATTTAAACACATATAATAGAATCCAAGAGGAAATGCCAACTGAATTGTCCAATGCGTCTATTTTATCTAAATGCCCATTTGTGGTATCAATAGTGGAATTAGATGAATATATTATGTCTCAAGTTATTTTGTGGGATGATTTATTAAATTCAATTAAAGTTCATATATTTAATTATAGCAATAATGAAATTACAATTTCACAGTATAGACATTTATTTAATATTTTTGCAAAATTACCGATAAATGGTAGAATTCCACCACTACAATTTAAAATGGTATCAAGAGACGATTGTGTTTTTGCACAAGGTAGTCGATTTAATCATTTAATTCAAGACTCCACCCATTTAATTTACCCATATAAAAATGTATTTAAAATTTATCCATTATATGGTAGAATTGCAGAGTTATACCAACCATATGATTTTGTCTCAAGTATTATTCTATATTGCCCAGATGATATAATTATTGAACCAAGGTGCTCAAAGGTTATTAATTTAGAAATTTATGTAAGTTTGTATCAAATTGGTACTACAATTTTATATATATTGCCATTTTCAATAATTGGGCATAATCCACTACATAAAAATAAAAAGATTTTATCTAATCCACAATTGTATAGTATTGTAGAAGAGTCACCATTTCAACTAGTAAAAGTAACATTACAAAATCATACAAATGAAGCAGTAACCATACCATATGGAACCCCCGTTGCTGAAATGGTAACTGCAGATATTGAATATGTATCTTCTAAAATTGTCAGTGATACCTCTTTTCCTTAAAAAAATAATAATTTTTACTTATATATAAAAAAAAGAATAATTTTCATTTAATTAAATTTATGCATATTATATATATATAATTAAAAATTATATTCTTTTTTTTTATCAAAAATTAAATGGCGCTAGTTGTAAAAGATTCATTGGGTATGGGAGTTAATAAAACAATCCCTAAAGAAAAAATATACACCGATGAAGAAAATAGTTTATTTACTAGGCAATTATTATCAAAAGAAAAACAAGAACAAGTAAAAAATGAATTTTTAGACATTGAAGATATTAAAACATTATTTTTAATGAATGAAAATAAATATAATTGGGAAATTATAGATCCAAAATTATTAATTGATATTGATTCAAGAATTAATTATAATATTTATATCATTGATGATAATATATATAGTCATGATGAATTATGTATTGCATATCCATTTCAAGAATTTAATATATTACCAAGTTCTATTTTTGTTAGGCAATTAATTGTTTTATTTGAAAATGATGAATATGAAGTAATTAATGAAGGTGATCGTATTATTTCCAATACCGATGCGTTAAATTTAATTTCAAAAAAGATTAAATCTTCATCTGAGATCATTAAGGCAAAAAAAATAGTACATTCAAAAATATTTGTGGGAAAAGAAAAATGGAAAGATTTTTTACAAATGAGTAGTTTTTTTCGTAGTATGGTTCAAGTTAGTCATCTACAAATTGATAATGGCCAAACACCGGAGTTTTTAAAACCGTTCACAAATATGACAAATCATTTATGCATCACAAACAGTACCGAAACAAATGTTACCGAAACTAATGTTACTGAAACTAATGTTACCAAAACAAATGTTACCGAAACAAATGTTACCGAAACAAATGTCGAGCCAGAGTATATTAAAAATTTAATTCAAAGAATAGAAATATTAGAAAATAAAATCTCTAAATTAAATATATAATCTCTAATCTATATATTCAATCTCTAAATTCAATTTATAAAAATGTCAGAAGTAAAAGTTTTAAAAGATTTTGATGTTCTATTGTGTGCAGTGGATAGTTTTATTCGAGGCAATGGACATTTTGAATCATCAATGGTAATTAATTCTGCAATGGAAGAATTGGAAAATTGTTCATCATTACAACAATGTTTTTCTATTCCAATTCAACATAAATTATTTAATATGGAAACATCGCTTAAATGGGTATTGTTTTTAACAATTATCCCCGAAAAATTAATTGAGCAAAATTCAGAAGAAGAAGAATTTACTCAGCAATTAGAAGAATTTAAAACATTTACTGAATTTTCATGTTTAAGTGCAATGCAATTGATTGCGTCAATATATGATATTGGCATTCAAGATGTTGTATTATCTCATTTGGATGATGATAGTGATGATGAAAGCGATGATGAAAGCGGTAGTGATTCAGAAAGTGACGGTGGGAGTGATAGTGGTACTCTAAAATCCAGTTCTATTATTGATGCATAAAATTCGGAAAATTCAATAAATTGAATTTGTCCGAGAATGCATAAAATTTGGAAAATTCAATAAATTAAATTTTTCAATTTATTTTAACCTTTTCTTTGCCTCCTTTCTTTTTTTAAAAGAAAGAGTGTTATAGCAGTCTAGCATCTCCTCTTAAGCCACCAATTAGATATTCTGGGTCAATATTTGCCAATTTGCTAGTGATTGAGGTATGTGGATATTTTCGATTAAAGATATTATCAAAATAATTATTTTTAGCGGTATATGCAATTGAATTATGATTATTTTCTTTTTTTTCAATATTATCTAATACCGTATATAATTGATTTTCTTTTTTTGCCGTATTTATTTGCCCTAAAAAATACGATTCATTGGTTTTCCCACTATATATTGGATTTTGGGTAGAGGTTGAATTTATTGGAATAATTGGACTATTTGAACGAATTGAAGAAAAATTATTTTCAAAGTTATTTTTTAGCGCATGACAAACAAATCGGATTTTTAATATACCATTTTTTTCTAAATTATAATCCTCTGCATTAAATATAAATGAATCTTCACTATTCCAATTTGATAATATTGTATTGATCATATCTGTAAAGAGAACTTTTTTATTTTTAATAATGTAATGGCAAAAAATAATTTTTGTTTTTTTATTATATAGGCATTCGTGATTTATAGGAAAGCCATCCGCTACAGTAATAGTGGTTGATTGTGTTTGTATTAAATACTGTTTAAAACAGAAATAAAAAATAATAAGAATTATTATTATAGCAATTGCAACATAAATTGTAATATTCATATTATTTATTATATAATTAAATATATAAATATAATTATATATAATTATAGTCTTATAAAAATATGGCGTCAAGAAGTGATATCAACAATATTTTTGATAAAATTGATAAATTAAGCGTTGATGACATAAGAAGTTTAAATGATCTATTAGGAAAATTAAAACCAATATTAAATGAAATTGCATACTATTCATTAATTGGAACAAATGAATTAGAATATTGGCATAATAGTGTAAATAGTCAAATTAGACAAGAAGTAGAATCTTCTAATCGACAACAATCTAGTAATTCCTCGCAGGTTGGATTGGGCTATAATCGATAATAATTTCAAAAAAATAATAGATAATTATTGCCAAAATAAATATATCTATATTTAATATAAATTTGTCGCTATGCCATATATTATTATTGGAATTATTATAATTATAATAATTGTTATATTATATTTTTTTGCATATCCAGCAATTTTTTTAATAACAAGTAATAATATAGATGGATATTGGGTTGATATCTTTGGAAAATTGCATAAAATAACCACCATTGGGAGAAATTCATTTACAGTTATCACGCATGGAGTGGAATTAAGTGGAAAAATATTTGGGACTATATATATGAATACTATTAAAATTAAAATAAATACAAATAATTTGATTGGAACGGTTAATTTAAAAACAAACACTATTATTTTTAATAATGGCGAAGAATGGTATAAAACATCTTTTTAGTTTGATCTTAATCTTTTTTTATGATATATATCAAATAATAGTATAATAAATAATAGTATAATAAATATATAAGAACGTATAAGAACGTATATAAAATGTTTAATATTATTTTATTAAATTTGGCAATCATTATCATTATTGTTTTATTATTTATTTCTAAATTTAACCATATTAAGGAATATTATAATGAAGAATTAAGTTATCAGGGTTGGGAATTATACACAATAGAAAATTGTACACATTGTAAGACCCAATTAGACGATATTCCAACATATAAAAATTATATTATGTTTTCAAAAAAAGGTGATATTATTTCTAATCCAACAAATAATTATACAACAAATTTACAAATAAGTGATATATATGCATTTCCTTTATGGCATAATATTTATACTAAAAAAAAAATATATGGGGTATGTGACATTAAATTTATAATAAATTATTACACCAAAGAGAAAGAGAATTAATTTTTTGGCGGTATTGGCTTTGGTGGTGTTGGGAATTTTGATTTTATATTATCTTCAATTTGTTGTTTAATAGCATCCAGGTCAATATTATTAATTTTATCTTTTATATCATTAATTTTATCTTTTATGTTATCGGCATTAGAATCTGGAGTATTGCTAATTTTTAACGTAAATGGATATGATTTATCTCCCTTAGTATTAAAAAAAATCATATCATTTTGAGCATTTACTAAATCCATAGGTGTTATTTTTTTATCATTTAAATTTATAAGATTTCCAGTAATGGTGGTACCACTAACACTTGTTACAATAGGATGTATATTTTGTATATTGTCAAATGTAGGAATTATTTGAAATGTCGCTTGAGCATTTTTTAAAATATCCATATTAGAAATATCCATCCATTTAATAACTGTATATACACCGTTTATCAATTTAACAAAAACAATTGAATTAATAACGTTTTGTTTTGCAATAGACGTCACTGCTAAACTATAAATATATTTATTATTTTTTAGTTGACTGATACCTTGAATATGTGTAAGCAATACATTGCTTTCTTTTATTTGCCCCCCACTAATACTGGCCGGATATGTAATTTGACTCCAATTACTAAAAGTATTTTTTAATGAATCATATGTAACAGCATAGCCCGCAGCGACTAATCTAATATACCCACTTTGACCATTAGAATTAATGTAGTCTCCAATTTGAACAAATTCATATGGAATATTTGTGGTATACCCCCCAACAATAACATATTTATAGGCGCCAATATACCATAGTCCATATGCAGTAGTTGTTATTGATCCCGGATATTTAATCTGAACTGAATCTTTTGTCTTAGTGTTATATATATATGCTTTTGCCAAACTAGATAATATCCTAAATATTCCTTTTTTTTTATTTGCATTATATATAAGACAGTCTCCCATCATAGAGTGCCCAAATGTATATAATTGTTTGGCGGGAGTTACAATTGGATAAAAACATTTTGCATTATTTTTTTTAATATCATCTAATGTTCCACTAAAATAAAACCCGACATTTCCCTTTTCCCCAGATACAGTGTAACAGCCAACAAATTGATAAATTGAATCTTTTGAATTTGACACTGCTATATAATTTGGCCCATATAAACTAGTGACGACTACATCTGTATTTGGATAATTAAGGTAATAATAACCATTATTAGCACTAGTACTTAATCCTTGAATAAACAAAACTCCACTATTTGTATAACTATTATTTGATGATTCAATTCCATACCCAAGAGGAATTCTTGAAGATCCACATCGTATTTGAACATCACCAATGGTTTTAATTCCTTGCCAAAATGCAACATATGCCTCAGGATCTGTTCTTTCATATGAACTAAATGAGGCCAATTTATAATTATAATTAATTGTTGACCCAGTTTTAGCCATGCTAGCAAATGCGGATCCAGTTGTCGCCACTAAAAAAATCATTATGATGATAATGATGCAAAAAATAACAATAAACGCAACATATATTGCAAAATTATTAACCGGTGGTAATGGTTTTAGTGGTGGCAAATGTATTTTTATTTTTGTGGAGTTAATCATATTGTTTTTATATTATTAATAATAAAAAAATAATAATTTAAATACAAAAAAAAATAATCTTTTTAAAATTTATAAACTATGTTATAAAAACATAATTTCTTCTTCTCTCCCTAGAAGGTAAAACATATTAATATTTACAACTCGATCCCTATCTATTTATCACCTATGGTGCACCCGCATCCATGTAAAGAGGCGAAACGTCAAAATTTGGCGGTAATGCAGTCTGTACGCCATTCTCATATCTGTGCGTTTCTTGCTTTATAGCCGTTAGCTGTTTCTCTGCAGCATTAGTAATCATTATTAATGCAATTGTTGCCGGGAATCTGTCTTCTTGGATCGCAAATTTATGATTCTGGTGAACAAGCTTACCATTAAGCACGAAGTTGTTATGTGCGACCATAAGATGAAAAGCGGCATTAATTATTGCATGCAGTTGGGTGAGCTTATCGTCCGGATCCCTTGACACCTGTGGTGTGCCACTGAGCGCCTTAAAGGTGTCCTGTGCTAAACCATGCATCATGAATTGAGTCGCTTGGCCATTATCACCATTTAGATGATTAAGCCATATGGAGAGTACCGCAATAAGCGCATTCTCATTTGAAGAATAAGTTTTATGCATTTCACCTTCACCAATAAGAGCGTTCTTATTTGATGACGAAGAAGACGAAGAAGACGAAGACGAAGCTTTACGCGTTTCGCCTAATCCTTCAAATTCAGGAAAGAGCCCATTGCGATATACCGCAAAGATGAACTTATAAATAAATTCATTTGCCGCCAAATCATCGAACCCATTAGCGGTCAAAATCCTCCGCATTCCCTCAAAACAAGACATTGCATTCTCAATTGTTTTTGTGTCAAATTTGATATCATTGCATCCAGTTGCAATATTCCATCGTTGCGCATGGGAAATGTTGGTTTGAATAGAAAGCATTTGGAATAAAATGCCTCCTATGGAATCATTATTCTGACCCACATCAGAAATACTAACATTGATACTACCAGCACCAACAGCAGTAGCAACCGCAACAACCGCAACAAGAGCAGCGCCAAAACCAGACATCTTTTTGCTATAGGATCAAAGCTTTTTTCTATTACATTCTAAATTATCAAATATGCTAGTCTATTTTTATCGAGGTTTTCTTGTTTTTTTCTTTTTTTTATTATTTTTTTTCTTTTTTATTTTTTTTGTTATAAATATAAAATGAGTGGTGAATATTCTATTATATATGTATTTAATAAATTATCAAACGCTATTGAGAGGATATTGTATGACAAATATGATAAACAAATTCATACTCCTATAAATGATAAATTATTGGAAAAATTATCTAAAAAAAATCATCAACGATTAAAACAATTTATTGAAAAAATTCCAAATTATAAAAAAAAATATTTTCATGTTACAACTTATATCATTACTCATATTGTAGACACTGATAAAAATGAAAATAGTTGGCTTGGAAATGGTATTTATAAAAATCCAATTGGATTATGGTTTTCTTGTGGGGTATCTTGGCAAAATTACATTGGATATAGCCCAAATAAATGGGCTTTATCAACATACATATATGAAATAATACCATCAAAAAATATTTTACATATAACATCGATTGCGGAATTAATAAAATTTATAAATAAATATAAAAAAAAGAAGATAAAAATAACTGATGTAATAGATTGGAAATTAGTAAAAAATAATTATGATGGTTTAATCATATGCCCATATTTAGGAGATAAAATATGGGGTAAAAAAGCAAATGAACTTGGAATATATGGCAATAAAAATAAAATTAATGAATATTATAAAAAAATAATAGGTAATAAAAAAGAAAATATATATTTTTTAGCTGAATGGTATAGGCATTGGGAAGCTGGCACTGGTGTTATTTGGAAAAAAAATGCAATTTTAGATATACAATTACTAACCAAATTAAATACATTTGATTCCATTTTTGTTAAATAAAAAGTGTCTAAAAAATAAAACTTTTTTCCGTCTCTATCTAAAATATAAAGCTTTTTTCTGTCTCTATCTAAAAAATAAAGCTTTTTTTCGTCTCTGTCTAAAAAACAAAACTTTTTTCCGTCTCTATCTAAAAAATAAAACTTTTTTCCGTCTCTATCTAAAAAATAAAATTTTTTTCCGTCTCTATCTAAAAAATAAAACTTTTTTCCGTCTCTGTCGCCCATTTAAATTTATTTAGTTCTCTTTCATTATAGTATTTATCTAATGGGATATTAAATCGTTTTAGGGTCGCAATTGTGATTCTGGGATCAATATAATTCATTTTAGAGGTGCCCAATGCCAAATGTGCGCTTTTCTCCTTTTCTTTTATTTTTTTGATTTTGTCTTTATATGATTTACTATCTTTATCCAATTTGGCAATTTTATCCTTTACAGATTCACGCTTTGTTATATTTTTTTGATGATTACATAACATTGCGACCGCAATATTGGCATCATTAATAATTTTTAATATGTCTTCAGTGGAATTTTTGCCTTTTGTAATTGTCATACCACTTTTAGAATTTGCACTTGCACTTTTAGAATTTGAAGCCTTTACATTATAGCTAAATCCTTTGCTTGCATTATAATGATTTTTATTTTCCTTTCCAGATGATAATGCCCTTATTGCATTTAAAATTTCATCTTGATATAATTTGCTGGAGTTATATGTTCGAAACACCCTTGCGGTTAATTTTTTCATAAATTTTTTTAAATAATTGTTTACATCATTTGTGGAGATTAAATGAAAAATATCCTCATTGGGTTTTTTGCCTTTTATAAATTTTGCCAAGTTATCATATACCGTTGATGTTACTTTAAATACATTTATATATCTTACACTATCTTTACCCAAAAAATCCAATTCTATTTTGCCATCATCCAACATTTTAATGTGTTCAACTCTTAAAGATACTGTCCCAACTGTATCGGCTTCATCTTCACCTTTTTCATTCCCAACTCTTAGGGCAAATATATCTATAAAGTATACCGCGGTTGCAATTTGGCGTGTCTTTAAATCAGATCCGGTCATATCAGATGTGTATTTTTTGCGCACACGATCAATCATTGCACCCAATTCTTTTGCGGTGTTAAATTTGACTTCATCTTTACTTGCTTTAATGTCTGATTTATCCGATAACCATACATATTTGGTTTTTCCAGTAATTAAATCCTTCCAACTTGCCAACCAATAACTTTTTGGCTCATGTATAATATCACCCCACTTTAATTTTTTAGGATCGGTATTTGGGGCAAAACAATTATGATCAATGTCTGGAATGGGTGCACCTTTGCTCATATTCAGGGTTATGTCATTTGGATAAACACGCCATTTAATACAACCCAATGAAGGATGTGAACCACGCCCAATAAAAATAGAGGGAGGCTCAACCATAAAATTACCCACTGGCTGTTTCTTCCCATCAATAACGGCAAACTTATATTTTTCCGAGATCTTGTCTTTTTTATCTTTCTGGCGTTTCTTCTCTTCCTTGGACATATTTTTCGCAACTTCTTTGGTCTTTGCTATATGGGCTTGGATTTTACGAAAATCACATAAATTTATATCTTTAATAGGAGAATCTTTTGGGAAAAGTTTCTTCCAATCTGAAAAAAAATTCTTTTTAAATATGGACTTTGCATAATACTCACTATCAATATAGCGGGCATATATAGTGGCATATTCTTCTTGTTCTGGACTTAGTGTAATTGGAGAGCCATTATATGTAATAGGTATCTTATGTGGAATATATGCGGGAGGAAACATAACCCCATGATGAATAAATGTTTTCCAAAGTTTTGACATGTTGTTTATATATATTTGGCAATATAAAAAAAGAATAACAAAAAAATTTTGTTTTTTTTTCCTTTTAAAATTATTTGAATTGAAGATAGAAGATCTTCTTTTCCTACACTGTTATTCCTCTTCCTGTACATTCCTGATCCAACTGACTCTGTACTTAAATTTCCACTAACCATATTCATATATAGGGCTAGGTTATTATTACCTTAAATATATATATTATAGGGAGATATTCCAAATCAATCCCTTAAAAGTCCAAAAACCTTTTAGACTTCATCGCCTGAATGCTCATCCTTCTTGAAGTAATCACCTCCCATAGATGCATGCCTGGTCATTGTAGGTGCTGTTGGAGATAGTATCTCACCATCGTCAGAGTCCACCTTTGATTCTTCAGCGCCAGTTTGCTGTGGCGCTTCAGTAGAAGATGAACTCTGTCTGGTTAGAGTAGGCTTGCTATCAAATGCAACAATACTTGACTGTTGTTCTGAACTTTTCGACCCATTGCCCTTACCTTTTCCCTTACCTTTTCCCTTTCCCTTAGCGTCTTTGACTTGCTCTAATTTGGAGATAGCGATATCTGCATCAGAATTAGGGCTAGATCTGTACTCTTCGAAACAATTTGAATGCTGTCGGATAATTTCATCCAGTATTGGCTTGTTATCGCCACCAGTGACAAATTCCTGAATCAGAGCAAAGTTCTTTTTACCATAATTACGAATGAGAGCATCTTGTTGCCGGTTAATCGAAACCACGGTAGTAATAAGATCAATATTTTCCAAAAGAGTTGCATTGTATTCTGCGGCATCTTTAAGCTGTGCATACTTTACACTTTCAAATGTTGAGTATCTTAAATCTAAATTAGACGCTTCAAAACTAACTGGTGCCGTAGATACTGCAGTAATGAAAGTGTAACCATCTACTGTAGTTACCCCAAATGGCGCAGAGAGTCTGAATACTGAAGTTGCACCTGGAGCCATAAATTCAACAGTAGGGACATAATCGACTAGTTCCAATCTAGCAAATTCCATTTCCATGGCATATTGCATGCAGATCGTCTTTAATTCTAACAAATCTTGATCTGACACCTGGAAAGTATTTGTCGAGAAAAATGACACTGGAGATAATAAATTTTTCAAATCATTAAAAGATTTGAACCCTTTATCGGGCAGAATCATTTTGCATGACTCCAGATATTTGCTTCCTTCTTCCGTACACACCTTTTGTGTAGAAAAATACAAGACTATCGCCTGCAAATTAAAGCTATCGAGTATTTGACTCTTTTTTCCACCCGTGATAGATGTAAGCAATGTAATTTCCTTAGGAATATCCACACCTCTTGAGAATGCCAATAGCATAGCAATACGAGTATTGATGATATCATCATCTTTTGCAGCAACAAAGTGTTTTCCATTGGAAAAGGAAAGAATGGCTAGACTGGTTTTGACAACGCCATTCTTGTTCAAACATGTCCCATGCAGAGTGGTTGTGTATTCAAACTGAAAAATCAAATCCATAAGTTCCACCAGTGCATTATTTGAGCATGAAAAATTCGAGCACAGAATGAATCTACCTAGGGCTAGAAAATCATCCAGACGTCCACTTTCTTGGTGAGCAATAAATTGCTCTTCCGTAGAATCTAATGCAATAGATCCAAATCTGGAATTGTACGCATTACTAAATGGCGTGTCTGGGTATTTGTTATTGAATGATGTGAATGCATCTACAAGTATTTTGATTGCTAATATGGCATCTTTCTTAGAAATTGACCTATTCTTGCTAGTAGCAGAATTATATGAAACAATCGGTTTGAATGATTGCTTAAATTGTTGAGTTACATTTTTGCCTCCTTTTTTTGGCATGTAAAAGTTCTGAACAATAGCAGAGATTTCCTCTGTAGATAATGGAGGAAAAACTTTTTGACTTGAAGCCTCAGAATCTACAGCCTCAGAATCTACAGCCTCAGAATCTACAGCCTCAGAATCTACATCCTTAGAAGCCTCTGAAGCTGTAGTATCTTCATATTCTTTTTCAGAAATATTGCCTGTTGTCACAGTGGTAACACAAATTGTGTATTTGGCTTTAAACCCCCCTTTAACAATATCCAGTAAGCTGGTACCAGTCTGGTGTGCCTTAAAAGCTCTTTCAATCGATTCTGATAAACTCGGATTTGTCTTGGAGTCAAACTTTTCTTGAATTCCAGTATAGACTACTGTAATGGTCGCACCAAATTTAGCTTCGTGTTTCACTTTGTTATCGTGATAACTTCTTGCTTTATTGAATAATAATTCATTATCTAACTGCCACGCTTTAAGTCCTTTAGTTGAAGGATCAAGTGATCCACTAGGAGTGACACCATGATTGGCATCAAAAGAGTTGCTAGGCACTGAAGGGCTTCTGGACATCTTTGAGAGTGATTTGGTTAACTTAAAAGTTAAAAGTGCTTGAGAAGCTGTGGTTTTTAGAAATATCTTCTAAAATTGCTTAATATATTTTAAATATTCAAATATCCGACAGCTAAAAAAAGGATTATATTTGATTTTTGAATATATTTTATAAAATGTTAGAGAGCCATGTGTAAAAGGTGTGGAAAAGACTGCAAAATAGTACCAGATTATGAATTTGACCCGAATGAATCCGTGTATCAATTTTGTGGCATTTTCTCCCATCCAATAAACTTTACACCATCAATAGTGTGGTAATTTTGAATTACCCCGCATTTAAAGATGAAGACACCATTTCCATATTTGGTGTGATATTTTTTTGCTTGTTGTTGGACACCATTCTCCAGAAATTTATGTGCATAATAAGGATAATTTTTAACTTCAATCCATTTAATAGGGAAATCATTCAAAACCACATTTTCGCCTTTGTCAAACAAAAAGTCCGGGGTCGCCAATACTTCTTCACTTTCTGGGTCTTTATCTTTTGCCTCTGTGTGTTTGTCTCTTATTTCATTTTCCGTCAAATATGTAATGCCTTTACTCTTTAATAATTTAGCCACGGCATTCTCAAATTCATTTGCACGATTTCTTGCGTCTACTGTATTTACATATGAAGTTGGATCAGTTTTTAGGATATGATCCAATTCTGAATTGATTGCATTTAATTTCTCCGGGAATGGCTTTACTTTTTTTATAAAATCTTTAATTTCTTGCTGTGAATATCCAAAATCTGAGCATAATTGTTTTAATGTTAACATATAAGGAAATTTATGTTTATCCGCAATCAAAGTTAGATCATAGCCATTCTCAAAATCTTCTTTAATTGTTTTTGCCATAGCTTCAATGTGAGATTTACTATAGGCAATCATTTTTTGCATTTCCATACCACGAATTGCACATAGTTGCATATAAGTAGTATCAAAATCTATATTATATTTATTTTCCAATATATGCGCTTGTCTCTCATAAAATTTCTGATCTTCTTCTGTCATCCCATTAAAATTTGGGATAGATTTATGTCGATGCTTTATAATGTTTAATATATCCGATAATAACTCTTTTGAAATATATGGAATACTATCTACTGTTAATATCGTTACACCTTTTTTACTAGCAACATTTTCTTGCTTACTCGCAACATTTTCTTGCTTGCTAGTAATGTCATCAGAATGTAAACTTTTATTTTTTTTTGACTTTCCACCTCCATATATTGAATTATTTCTAGCTATTGAATTATTTATAGATATTATATCTTTACACCGACATTGATTTAAAAAAATAAAAACAATTGAAAAAATTAAAATAAAAAAAAGTATAAAAAATATACATAAATTCATTTTCCTATATTTATATAAATATATAAATTATACAAATTTGAATACAAATTTAATTGTATAGATATAAATTTATATTTGAATACATATTTAATTGTATTATATACATACATTTGAATATACATACAATTACAATTCTATACAATTACATTTGTATCATTGTATATAAATACAAGTGTATAAATATGAGTAATAAATTTTGCCCAAATTGTTCAAAAAATATGATTAGATCAATTTCAAATGATTCTGTTGAATTTGTGTGTAGTTGTGGTACTAATATTAGAGGGGATGATTATGATGTATTAATTAAATCATATACGGCGGATACTGAATATAAATCATCTGAAAAAGATTCAGAATTAATTAAAATCGCAGCAAAAGATAGAACTGTCGAAAGAGTTGCAATTCCATGCACAAAATGCAATCGAAAATACCAATCTAGGATTAGAGATGGCAATAGTATACATATAACTTGTATATGCAATAAATAAAAATTAAAAAATAAAAAAATTAAAAAAATAAAAAATTAAAAAAATATCATAAATATAAATAAAATGAATAATTCAATATTATATTGGGGGCCTCTTGGGTGGGATTGGTTGCACAATTTAGCTAAATATTATCCATGTTTTCCAACTGAAAATGATATTTATTTTCATTATTTAAAATTAAAACAATTTATTGAAAAATTGCCATGTATGGAATGTAAAATTCATGCCATTAAATATATTAAACAAAATCCAATTAATCTATTATCAAACAGAGATTTTCAAATTTGGGCATATGTATTTCATAATGCCGTAAATAAAAGAATTGGAAAAAAAGAATTTTCATTATTAGAGTATAATATTAAATATAGAACAAATTTAATTTAAAAAATTCAGATTTATTCATATAAATAGATTTTATTCATATAAATTCATATAAATAGATTTTATTCAGATTTATTCATAATTTTATGTAAATTTACATCTGTGATCATTTTTTCTGGAAGAAGTCCACCAATTGGAATGGTTCCACTTGTTGATTTTAATAATTTTTTTCCACATTCTATAAAAATATCACCATTTATCGTTGTGGAAAAAATATCTTCATATAAATGAATCATTCTAGTTCCTTTTTTAAGCTCACCTTCTATTGTTGTAGTTAGAGTTAATTCTTCCATTTCTATACTATAGCTACTTTTTTGGCCATTTAAATATAATCTAATTGAAAATTTTGGAACTTTTAATAAATTAAATATATTCAATGTTTTACACCATTCATCTTCATCCGGTGTAATATTATTATAATAATACCAATATACAATTCTACGAGATTTTTCTGTATCTGAACTTTCAATAGTAAAATAATTAAATTTAGATCTTCCATTTATTTTTATTTTTTTTTTTGTAATATTAAAACAATCAATAATTACTAATATCATGGATGCCCATTTAATAAATGCCTCCAAATATATATAAATTCCCGTTGCAATATCCAAAAACATTCTTATACAATTTTGACAACAAAGTATACAATCACTTATACCTAATCTATCCCTTTTTTCAATTATTTCCTCAATGATTGGTGCAACCTTATGTATCTTTTCGTTAGGGTATATAATAGTTGGGTTATTTATATTTAATATAGTTATTTCCACATGATCGGATCCAATTAAATTATCATCACTTGATTTATCATCACTTGATTTATCATCACTTGATTTATCATCACTTGATTTATCATCACTTGATTTATCATCACTTGATTTATCATCACTTGATTTATCATCACTTGTATCCTCACTTGATTTATCATCACTTGTATCATTATTATTTAAACAATTTTCTTCAGTTAAATTGTCATCACTTGATTTATCATCACTTGTATCATTATTATTTAAACAATTTTCTTCAGTTAAATTGTCATCACTTGATTTATCATCACTTGTATCATTATTATTTAAACAATTTTCTTCAGTTAAATTGTCTTGATTTGATATGATTTTATAATCAATTAACATATTTGATTTTGAATATATAAATTTATACAATATATAATTGTATTATATATATATAATATACAGCTATGAGCACTTTAGATGAAAACGAATTTGATGATATTCATCAAGATGATATTGATGAGGATGTAATTGAAGACCCAGATGTTATTAATGATACAGAATTAAATGATATTCCAGATGATGATCTTGATGATGATGATTTAGATGAACTAAACCAAGATGATCAAGATGATCAAGATGGCGACATTGAAGAAGACCAAGGCCAAGGCCAAGACATTGACCAAGATATTGACCAAGATATTGAAGATTATGGCCAAGGTCAAGATATTGAAGATTATGGCATAGGCGCAGAAGATGGTAAATTTGATAATCCACCAATACTTATTGATACAAATAAATACACATCTGATAATAGATTATTACATAAATCAAAAGAAGAATTAATTAGAGAAATAAATAAAAAATTAAAAAAAGACTTTTATACATCATCTTTAAAAAAAAATACAGTATTAGAGGAAAGTAATAAGCCATCATCGATTATTATAGTTGCGCCTCAAGATAGAATAACTTCTGATTTATTAAAAAAAGAAGAGACGTCTTACATTCTATCAGTAAGGGCTACTCATATTGCAAGATATAGCTATCCAGAATCTATGACAAATATTGTAAAAAATGAAACTGATTGTAGAACCATTGCAAAATTAGAATTACTTAATAAAAGAACACCATTATTACTAATCAGAAAAGTTGGTGATAACAGATATGAAATTTGGAATATTAGAGAAGAATTAAAAATAAATAGTTTATTTTTAAATATATAAACTAATTATTTATTTAAATATGAATATCTTATCTCAAAAATTAAATATATTAAATAATATTTATAAATCATCATTATTTGAAATTATTTTAACTAACAAATATGAATTATTAACTTTTTTTTCGACTTGTAGTGATACCACACATAGTAGTGATACCACACACAGTAGTGCCAAATCGCCCCATTATCGCAATAATAAATTATTTATAGATAAATATGAGTTACCCCCCATTATTAATCAATTTATATATGATAAATTATGTGATAATTTATTACATTTGTATGCTACTTGTAATCCAGAAAAAATATTAGAAAAAATATCAATAATATTTATTGGGGATAAAAGCGAACACATTGTTTCTTTTTTTAAGAAAAAAAATAAACATGTTTATGTAATTTATATTAATGACAATATTGACGATAATAGTAGTATTGACGATAATGACAAATATATTTCCATAAATAAAAAAGATATGCATTATAAAAACAATAAAATAATTGATTTTTTATCAAAAAGTTCATATATTTATATTTTTAACAATCAAAAAATGATAAAAGAAATGCCAAATATAGAAATAGAATTAGAATATTTTGATTTATTGGTTTCTATTTTTAGTATCTGTTTGTTATCATTAGAATTTAATGGTGTAATATATTATGAATTTATGTATTTTATCCATGATGAAACTTTTAAATTTTTAAATTACATATCAAATCATTTTAATAAAATTATTTATCACAATCATATGATCACAACTGAAAAAATTGGATTTATTTCTTTTGATGCGTTTAATAAAAATATGAATGTAAAAAAAATACATACATTAAACAAACATTTAAGCATTATTGGTGGTGGAAAAGAAAAAAGAAATCAAAGTGAAGAGTCTGTTAATAGTAATATTAAAAAATATATAGTTGAGGTTCCAAATATTACATTATATATTGTGGATTTAGATATTGGGAATTCTAAATCCCCACATGACATTTGTTTTCCAAAATTAGATATCCCAAATTATAAATTAAAATTTATACAATTATTTTTTGACATATATGAGAAAAAAATAATAGAATTAAATAAAAAATATAAAGAGATATTATATGTGAGAGAACATCATAAAAAAATAGTGATAGATATTCATCCATATATAACAACATTAGTATCAAACGGTGTAGATTTTTGTCAAAAATATGATATTGAAATCAATAAATATTATATTGATTTTACACCATTAAATCATACATATTTTATAGAAAAATATTTTAAAAAAACCCCTAATGTAAATTTAAAAAATATAAAAATATCAGTTGATTCAAATTATAGCATAACATTACCTACCGTTACTGAAAAAATGGCAAAACACATTAAAAAAAATATGCCAAGTATAAAATATATTATAGATGGGACGGCAAATATTGGATCGACTGGCATTACATTGTCATTTCATTTTAATCATATATATTCAGTAGAGCTAATTAAAACCACATATGATATATTAACTCATAATGTAAATGAATATAAAATACAAAATATGACCACATTTAATGAATCTATCATCACCTTTATGGAAAACATTAAAAAAAATATTAATAATTTTAACACAAATGAATATTGCTTATTCTTAGACCCTCCATGGACTGGAGTGTTTTATAAAACAGAGCCCATCATTGATCTATATTTAGATGACATAAACATCATTGATTTTCTAAAAAAAATTGATATCAAATACATATGCTTAAAAGTTCCATACAACTATAATATGGCTTATCTATATAAAGCATTTTATAATGTTGTTATATATAGAGTTAGTGGATTTTATTTCATACTCATCACTATCTTTTAGGAAAAGAAAGAGTTGTACATAATTTCAATGCTTTGAGTTGTGGTTTGAGGATCTTCAATCAAAAGAATATTAAAATTAGGATACATTTGTCTATGTGTGGACAAATCTTCAATTAATTTATTACAAAATTTAAAACATTTTAACACCTTTAATTTAAATTCTTCATCTAAGAATCTAAGCCATGGCAATAATTCGCGCAATTCTTCTGAATCCAATAATAAATTATCAATAAGAAATTGAATCTCATCAAATGGAATCATTTTATTCATTTCATTTCTATTTGGCAATATAACCTGTAAATGGAATGAATCATTTGTTGGATCAAAATTCTCTAAATTGATATACATAGCTAAATTATCCCCACAAAAAATGTCAATTCTTTTAAATTCTGTAGAATATGACACATCACACCCATTGACTGAAATAGTAATCTTAATTCCAGTATTCATATTTTTCACAAAAAGGCGTATAAAAGTATAATACTATAAAAGTATAATACTATATACTTATAATACTATATAATATTCAAATATTTAAAAAAGTTTTTCCACTCGGACAAATTCAATAAATTGAATTTTCCAAATTTTCTTTGTCTCCTCGGATAAATTCAATAAATTGAATTTTCCAAATTTTGTAAAAGAAAGAGTTCTTTGTCTTCTCGGATAAATTCAATAAATTGAATTTTCCAATTTTTCTTTGTCTCCTTTCTTTTCCCAAAAGAAAGAGGAAGAAAGAGTGTTATGCAATTTGATATTAATGACATACAATATAAATTACGGGTTACATTGACTGAATTAATTGAGTTGCCATTGGATTGCCCAAATATACAGAGAGATTTAAATGTTGACAACGTAGAGAAAATTATTCATTTTCAAAAGAAGTATTTTTTGGAGAAATCTTCCTTTTTATTTATTGGTGATCTTCAAGTTGCAATCGATATTGATACAAATAGATTGTATTTGATAGATGGTCAACATAGATATTTTGCAATAAAAGAATTGTGTGAGATTATGCCAGATTATTTTATTTCAATAAATTTTATTAAAATCTCTAGTATAAATAATATTTATCCAACATTAGAGGATGCGTTTATTTTATTAAATAAATATACTCCAATCCCTAGATATATATTAGATTGTATGGAAACCAATAATTTACACTATAGAGAAATCATTGATGATTTTAAGCATTTTGTTAAAAAACATTATAAATCTTATTTATCAAATGCAAAAGTTCCAAGATGCCCAAATATTAGCTTAGATCGAATGTGTGACAAAATAATGGATGATTCTATTATTATATTTCAGTATGTATTCAGTGGGAAAGAATTATATGATTATATGAATTTTATTAATAAAAATATATGGATTGTAAAAGACACTGAAAAAAAAGGACAAAAAAAAGGAGAAGAGTATTCTGCATATATTCAATATTATTTAACCGGTAATGATGATTGGACAACAAGTAAATTATTATTAACACAATTTAAAGAAGAATATGCAAATATTGACAATGCGAATATTGACAATGCAAATACTGCTTATACAGAAGCCATTACAAAAAGAATTACAATACCTCAAAAGGTTAGGCATGATGTATGGGAGAATTTTTTTGGAAAAGATTATAATGAACATAATTGTCCAATTTGTAACTTAACATTAATATCTATTATAAAATTTGAAGTTGGACACATTGTATCTTTGGCAAACGGTGGTGATAATAATATTGAAAATTTAAAACCAATTTGTGAAAAATGTAATCGATCTATGGGGGTAAAAAACATGGAAGAATATAAAAAAAAATACTATTAAAAAATACTATTAAAAAAAATACTATTAAAAAAAATACTATTAAATCAATTTTTATTCTTTTTTTTAATGTTTAACTAAATTATACGTTTAAATTTAATATTGTATAAATTAAATTTAAACGTATAATAAAAAATATGTTAGATGGTGATGTATTGATAATATCATCAAATATTAAACAAATTAATATACGAGAATATAAAGGTAATAAAAATATAAAATATATTGAATTTGAGCCTAGAAATAATGATTTAACATTAACAATTGAGAACTATGCATTTTCAAATTGTGATTTAAGTGGTGAATTAATCATTCCAGAATTTGTTATAGAAATTGGTGATTTTGCATTTGAAAATAATGCAAATTTAATGGCTATTGAATTTGAGCCCAGAAATAATTTATCACTATCAATTGGTTATTCTGCATTTCGGGCATGTGATTTAATAGAATTAAATATACCAAAATTTATTACAAAAATTGGTCAATACTCATTTAGTGAAAATACAAATTTAACAAAAATTAATTTTGAGCATAGAGATAATTTAATAGAAAATTTACCAGAATATTTACCAAAAGATTTAACAGAATCAGATGATAATTTATCAGAAATTGAAAAAAAATATAAATATTATTATGAAATTAAAAATGATTTTAATTTGATAATTGAGAATAGTGTATTTGAAGGCTGTGATTTAGAAGAATTAATAATTCCACCATTTATAAAAAATATTGAATGCTGTGCATTTTCTGAAAATACAAATTTAAAATCTATTAAATTTGAGCCTAGGGTTAATAATTTAAAATTACTTATTGGAAATGTTGCATTTGCAGGCTGTGATATAATAGAGCTTATTATTCCATCATTTATTATAGAAATTGGTGCTTCGGCATTTACATTAAATAGAAATTTAACATCTATTAAATTTGAGCCTATCTTAGAAAATATAATTATTGGCCAATATGCATTTTTGATGTGTAATATAACTGGAGAATTAATTATACCAAAATCAGTTTCAACTATAGGAAGAGGAGCATTTGCAAAAAATAAAAATTTAACTTCTATTGTATTTGAGCATAGAGATAATGATGTAGGACTAACTATTAATAATTATGCATTTTATAGATGTAATATTCAAGAATTAATAATCCCATCATTTGTTAAGCATATTGGCGCATCTTCTTTTTCAAAAAATGATCAATTATCAAAAATAATTATTCCAAGTAATATAATAGGAAAAAACTATAAATTCAATGATGATGATAATGATGGATATGATGAATATTATCTTGATGAATATGAAGATGTTGAATATGAGGATGAATATCTTCCATATAATAAATATAATTATAAAGATGTCATCTTTGGAGATATAGATAGTGAACTAGAATTTATAATAGTATAATTATTTTTTATTATTTTTTTTCTTTTTACCCTTTTTCTTTGTCTCCTTTCTTTTTACCCTTTCTTTTTACACTTTCTTTTTACCCTTTTTCTTTGTCTCCTTTCTTTTTACCCTTTTTCTTTGTCTCCTTTCTTTTTTCAAAAGAAAGAGTTTTGCATTTTTGTTTGTGGGTGTCCCAATGTTGCGTTTGGCATTCTTTACCACAATAGCAAACATTTAAACATCTACCACATCTTTTCATTTCGGAATGATGTTTATAACATCCACAATTAAAACAACTTAAATAGTCTGATATGTCTTTTTGGGAAAGATCAAAATCTGATACAAGTTTGCCATTTTTATTTGCTTCTTCTTGTTTACACATTCTACAAAACATAAATCCATTAAAATTATCATCAGGGATTTTTTCAAAATGTATTAAATTAATAATTGAACATACTACAATACTTTTAATTTCACTTGAATATATTTTTTTGCTTGCCTCACTAGATAATTTTCCACCAATGCCACCCATACTGTCTAATGTATCTGAATATAAATTATCTAAAAAATCCATATACTCATTGCATTTAGAATCATCCTTGTCTAATAAACCATTTACAATTCTTACCCATACACTTTTTTCCATTTTTAAATCAATTGGCATTGTAAATGAATTATATAAAATTAAAATCTCATACTCAAAACCATCGGGCAAATTTAACCCTAATAAACTACCAACATTAAATTCGAAAATATTTTCTTCCATTTCTTGCAAATTTGTCTTTGCTCCCTCGGACAAATTCAATTTATTGAATTTTCCAATTTTTGACACTTTTTCCATTTTTATATTATTATATACTATATATTATATTTCAAATATAAAAATGCCTAGTTTTTTGAAAAAAAATAAAAATGCCTAATTTTTCTCAAAAAAATAAATTCCTAAAATTAAATTAATCTTTTTTGCCTCCTCGGACAAATTCAATTTCTTGTAAATTTCCAAAAAGAAGAAAAACATTTTGGGTGAAGCCTTTTTTGTAAATTTTTCTTTGTCTCCTTTCTTTTGGAAAAAGAAAGAGTGTTACCATTTAGTATTATCTAAATCATATTTTAAATATACATCATTAAAAAATCTATGAAATTTATTCATACCATCAACGACTTTTTCAATTGTGGGTTTTCTAATTTTATTGATGGTACAAAAATGAACAATATTTGGGGGATTTGGAATTAAATCTTTATTTTTGCACCTATTGCATACAATATAAACGATACCATTAATTCTACTTGTTAAATTTGATCGAGATGCAATATTATTATGTACTAAAATTTCATAAATTTCAATAATTGATTCCTTTATTCTATTATATTCATCTTCTAATTTTTCCGTTATGTTAAAATATATTTTTATTCTGTAAAATAATGAATTAATTTCTGGATTAATTCTACTAATATTTAAATTAATATCCGTCACGTTTTTTGTATTTAATAATGATCTTAATATTTTTTCACCGGCGGCGAATCCATCTTGTTTAAGATTAAACATTGCAGATATGTCAGTTTTTGAGCATGTCTGATTATCAGATAATAAAACAAGTGATAATAATGCCGCCAATGTTACTTTTTTATTTGTGCTTCTTAATATAACTTTTTCTTGTTTATCTTTTTTAAAAATAATATTTTTTATTTTTTTTACATATTTAGAATATTTAATAATATCTTCTTCATTTTTTAATCCATATGTATCGGTGCATATACTATCATCCACTAATGATGGTGATGTAATTATTGAATAATATTTGGCGGTGTCCTTTAAATGATTTTTAGTAATGTCTACATACATATTGGTTTTATCAGAATTTTTTTTGTGCTCATTTCTCAAATCTTTTAATTCATCATAGGTTGAATTAATTCTTAATTTAAAATTATCTCCACCAAATGCACCGCTTTTATAAATTTCATTTCTATATAAAGAAGAATTTTGACCAACCATGGTAATTTGAGAATTTGATGATTCATGTTTTAATCCATCATCGGGAATACCATCAATATATCGAACAATACCGCAATTTGAATTTGTGCAAAATAAATAATTTGAATTTGATGAAAATACATTACCGCAGTGACAAGTATTATTTACTTTAATCCCACAATCGGTTTCAGTTTCACCTAAACTCAATAATTTTCCTTCACTAAATATTATATCCCAAGTATCATCATCGTCAATTTGGCTATCTGAACTGGTCGTATATAAATTATTATGATTTCCATCATATTGGCTACAATTTTGCTTTTCATAAAAACTGTAGCTCATTATATTGCCTTGTAAATAAAAGACTATATAATATAATATATTATATTATTTAATATATAGTATTTAATATACATATGGGGGTTTCAAATATAATACAGTATAGTATATAAAATATAATATACAAATATGTCTTGGGATGAATTATCAGAGAAAAATAAATATATTGGCCAAAAAAATGATATAAATTATGAAACTCAAATAAATCTTTTAGAGTTAGTACAAAAATTTATTATTCGAAAAGAATTAATTTTATATGGTGGAATTGCAATAGATTATGCACTTAGGTTAAAAGGGCAAAAAATATATAATGATGATGATATTAGTGATTATGATGTATACTCATCAGATCATATTTCTGATTCTGAGGAATTTGTAAATGAATTAACATCATTAGGGTATAGAGATATATCTGCAATTAAGGCATTACATGTGCAAACTATGAGAATTAGATGGGATCATATTTATATATTAGACATTGGATATATACCAAAAGTAGTTTTAGATAAAATTCCAATACTAAAATATAATAGAATGTCATTTGTAGATCCAATTTTTCAATATATGGATATGCATTATTCATTATGTTTGCCTTTTAGTGGCGCACCAATGGAAAATATAACACATAGATGGGAAAAAGACATTAAACGATTTAATATTCTCATAAAACAATATCCCCCGTCACAATATGAAAACGCTTTCTTTTCTAAAAAACTCTTTCTTTTGGAAAAAGAAAGGAGACAAAGAAAAATTATAAATAAAGGAGAAAAAATAAATAAAGGAGGAAAAATAAATAAAGAGAGAAAAATAAATAAAGAGGGAAAAATAAATAAAGAGGGAAAAATAAAAAAAGAGGGAAAAAAAAATAAAGAGGGAAAAATAAATAAAGAGGGAAAAATAAAGTTGGCTATGGTTAAGGCAAAAATATCTATAAAACCATCATATGTTGTATTAGAGATAAATTTGGAAAAATTGCCAAATTTAATTGTTAAAAAAAGGGGTGATTCGGATTTTGCCATTGCTGGATTTGGTGCATATGCAATTATTCGAAAAAATTTGGACACAATTGCAAATATGTTAAATATTGATTTAAAGACAACAATTCCAAAATTGGATATTTTTATCTCTGAGGATAATATTTTGCAAGTAGAAGTTCCAGATATTGGAGATAATAAATTACATTTTGTCACTTATAAATACATGGAAATTGTGAATAAATATAAAGATGTAAAAGATGCAAAACGATATAGGCAATATTTAGATATTAATTTTGAACATATTGATTTTGATAATATTTCTATATTATCCACAAGTGATAAATTATTATCTGCATTATTTTTAAATTTAAATATTATTGATCCAAATATATTGCCAAAAAATCAACCTGAAGAATTAGAAAATATATATATTGTCTCAATTCAATATTTATTATTATTTTTTCTATATCAATTTCACATTACAAATAATTCAATATTTATTGAATATTATTCTCATACATTAAATATGATTAAAGCCTCCGAAATGATGTTTCAAAACATGTTAGATAATCTTGATAAAAAAGGGGCGCATTTATCTGAAATAAAAAAAACTGAAGTAAAAGAATCCATCATTAAAATATTTAACAATACTGTATTTGCACCAATTATTTCCACATTTGGCACTTCTAATATTTCAACAAGCTATATCTTTCAAGAGGCAAAAAAAATAATGGAATTGAATGATATAGATAATATTCCAGATATTTTAGGATTAAAAAATATAAATTTTGATGAAATTAAAAACTTACCAAAAAATATATATCCACATAAAAAAGCACAAACTACAGATTTTTATAACAATCCAGTATTTAATCGAGATGGTGGACAAGTTGAACACTTGGAAAAAAAGTCATTTTTCGATTAAAATTGAATTTATTAGTAACTCTGAAATTGAAGAGCACAAAATTTTAGCGCAACAACTTATTTGCAAAATAAAAAGAAAAGAATTACTGACATTTATACATGCAAAAAAAATTGAAAAACAACCAAAAGAAAGTAAAACACAATTATTTATAATGTGTAGTTTAAAACCAAGAATAGATTGGTTAATGAATGTTGCATCATTTTTGAGTGAGGAGGTATAAAGAAAATATTTTTTTGTCAATTTATAAAAAAATGATATTTGAATATTTAGTATAATATTTTAAAAAAGCAATTTTTTAAAAAAAATGGATAAAGGATCAATTATATCATTGTGTAATTTACTATTGGTTCATTATAGCAATGAGAGTAATTTATTGTTATATAATATTGATTATAAATTATTAGACACTGATGATATATATACTTTTGAGTATAAAAATAGAATAAGTACAAGTTTGTACATAGTATTAAAATCTCATTTAAATTCAGATCATGAAAAATGGTGGGATGCTTGCATGATAGTTTCATTATATTATTGCAAAATTAATTTAATTATACATTTATTACAAAATTTTTCTTTTAATATTAATACAGTATTATTTAATACAAAAATTTCAACACCATTAATGTATGCTTGCAAATTTTTAAAAAAAAACACAGTTGACAAACAATTTGACAAACAATTTAAAATAATTAAATTATTGATAGAGAATGGGGCAAATATTAATATTAAAGACAATGGTTGCACATTATTAATGTATATCTTTATCAAATCTGATTGTACATATGCACAAAAAATACAATTATTAGATTTATTTATTGCCCATGGGGCAAATATTGATGATAGAGGTGTGTATAATAAAACACTATTAATGTTTATATGCCAACAAAAATACACCACTGATCAAAATCGTAGTGACTGTGTAGAATATTTAATTGATAAATATGGCGCAAATCCTAATTTATTTGATAGGTATAAAAATACAGTATTAATGTGTTTAATACAATTATATGGATATTATAATTATAGTCATACCGATGACAGATATTATGTGGCAGAATATTATAATAATATGGTTGAATTATTAATTATTAAATATAAAGTTGATGTAAATGCAATTAACATTGGTGACAATTTTAATGCATTAACTATGGTTTATCAAACAAATCTATTATTATCTACAGATATACATTTATTATTATGCACACCACAAAATATTTCTCATATTGGTCAGTATAAAATAAATTCACTTCAATATCTTTGCAAACGAATATCTACTAATAGTAGATATCCACATTTAAAAAGGTATTTAACTGATATATTATCAAATTTTAAACATATAGATTTATTATATGATGTACTCACAAGTCAACTTCATCATAAAATGCCCGCTCTTGAATTTATTAATAACTCTAAAATTGAAGAACACCAATTTTTAGCACAACAACTTATTTGCAAAGTAAAAAGAAAAGAATTACTGACATTTAATTATGCTGTACAAAAAATTACAGAAAAAATTACAGAAAAAACTGCAGAAAAAACTGCAGAAAAAACTGCAGAAAAAACAAAATTATTTTTCTATGCAAGTTTAAAAGCAAGAAAATATTGGAGTATGCATGTTACATCATTTTTGAGTGAAGACATTACATCTTTGCACATTTAAGACTTTAGAATCATATCATTTATGAATATTTTTTTTACAAGTATATTTGATTATATACCATTGATTATATACCATTGATTATATACCATTGAATTTATAATATAATTATGAGAAGAGCAAAACAATATGATCCAATAATTTATGAAAATTTCAATATTAAAAAAAGAATGATTGAGAAGTGCAATGCGATTGCATTGGAAAATAATAATGATAATTATATTAAGACATTTATAACCAATTCTGATTTTACAAAATGGGACTATAATTGTTTGAGAATTTCTATATATACTTGCGATTGTAATTTATTATTAGAATTAATAGTTAATGGTATTGATATTCATAAAATTTATAAAAATTGCACAAATTGTTTTATGTTTGCATTTATTATGTTGAGTTTCAATGATCGTAATTTTATTCATAAAAATATAATCAAAGTAATTAAATTATTATTAATAAATGGTGCAAATGTTAATAGTGTAGATAATACTGATTATTTAAAAAAAAATGCATTAATATATCTTATGTACTCTAATCATAATCAGGTTGAATTATTTGAAATTTTTGACATTTTAATTAAATATGGAGTTAATATTAATGCTCAAGATTTTATGGGAAGGACTCCATTGATCCATGGAGTACTGAATCGTAGGCTTAGGTTTATTGAAAAATTATTAGAGTATAACCCAAATATTAATTTAGTTGACAAATATGGGGACAATGCATTAAGCCATGCAAGTAGATTCAAAATTTTAGATATACTAGTTACCCCAATTGCCAAGATTTTATATACAAATCCAAATGTATGCACTATTGAGCAAAAACCAATACTTAAATACATTGCGTTAAATTCTAACAATTCGATTTTAATTCAACAAATTATTTGCAAATTAGAAAGAAAAGAATTTCTAATGTTTTTATATGCCGTAAAACAACAAAAATTGCAAAATGTTTTACTAAATAGTAAAACGCAATCGTTTTTCAATGCAAGTTCAAAACCAAGAATAAATTGGTTTATGCATATTGAATCATTTTTGAGTGATAGTATTCAAAAAAGTTAAGGCTTTCAAACACTATTTTTTTTACTATTTTTTGGACAGATTTAAATATGTAAAAAAAAATAATATTTGAATCAAAAAAATATAATATAAAAAAGTGTTCTTTGGATAGTGTAAAAAAGCATGGAATATGAAGTATACCATAGAATGGTAGAAAGTGAAGTATACCATAGAATGGTAGAAAGTGAAAAAATGAAAAAAAATATTATATCAGAATGTATTGAATTATTACAAAGAAATAGTGACGCCTTATTTAAAAAATGTAAAGATCTAAAAATAGATTTTCAACCGCATTTATACCCAGATAGTGAGAAGTGGTTGGGCGCTTGCATGATAGTTGCATTATATTACGGTCAAATTGATTTAGTTACACATTTATTACAAGATTTTTCATTTGATATTAATGCAGTGTTATTTGATTATTCAACACCATTGATGTATGCATTTAAATTTATAGGATTAAACAAACAAATTAAAGACATTCAAGTTAAAACAATTCAAATTCTTGATCTATTGATAGAAAATGGTGCAAATATGAATGTTATATATAAATGGGAGTCATTATTAATGCATATTATTTCTGACCCATCTCGTAATTGTAAACAAAAAATTGAGCTATTGCAATTGTTTTTAAGCCATGGTGTAAATTTTGATGCTATCGATTATGAGGGTACATTATTAATTTATATTTGTAGAATACCTATTTATAAATTTGTTGATAGATTTGGTTATATTACAGATGATAAAAATAAAATTGTAGAATATTTAATTCATACATGTAAAGCCAATCCACATTTAGTCGATATGCATGGAAGAAATGCACTCATGTATGAGATTGAATCATATAAGTATTACAGTCAACGATGCCATAAACCATTTGAACATAGAACTACTCTAATTTTCGAGATATTAATTAAATCCGGCGTAAATGTTGAGCATATTGATAAATATGGTAATACTGCACTCTCTCTGTTATATCAATCAGAGCTTGTATTACCAACAGAACTCCATCTAAGATTATGTACACCATTCAGTATTAATTTTGTAACAATGAGATTTAATCAAAAAACTGCTATGAATGCTATTCAGTGGCTTTGCTTGTCAATAAATGAATTACCAGAGTTTGACACTAGTCATTTTTACCAATATTTAATTGATCTATTGTCAAATTTGAAACATATTGATAGATTATATGATGCAATTATGATAGGTGGGCACTTAAGCGCATATGAAAGCATTAAAAGAATAGATCACATAACACTTGATGATATTGAAACTGAGTATAGTGATGATCTAATATTTATTACACATACTAAACATATAGCTTTATTACAGGAACTCATTTGCAAAGTAAAAAGAAAAAAATTACTGACATTTTTACATGCAATACGGCAAAAAGTACATAATAAAAAACGTAATCTTGATTTATTTGTTAAAATTAGCACAACATCAAGAATAGATTGGTCTATGCACATTGCATCATTTTTAGGTTGGGTTGTTTAAAATATTATTTTTTTGTATGCATTCAAACCCATGAGGAGTCCCTATAAATTGGCGATCCATCCAAAGTACGATTTGCCGTTGATGTTTCTTCTGCAATGATATCTATATATAATTTTTTTTTATTTATGTTTTCTATATATTTATCCAATGGGAAGGGAAATATATCTGTCATTTTATTAGTTCCTAAATTTTCTTCAATGGTTGATATATTTGCCCAAGGTGGATATTTATTATAATTATTTCCACTATATTTTATTTCATTATTGTAGTTATATCCATCTACAATATCTAAATTTGACACATCTGTATTGGCAAATGAATAGAAAGAAAATAATTTATCAATGATTATTTTCGCTGGAGATTTTATCTTTGGGATTGGCTTCTCTCCTTTGATAAAATCAACAATGTCAGAAAGGCCTCTAATTAATAATTCACGGCTCATCTTTTCAATATCTTGAGATATTTTTTTAGCATCAATAAATGATTGTATCTTTTCTTTTTTATTTATTAAAGGAATTGGGACAAATGGTTCCAATGGTTTTAATATAACCTTAGGCTGTTTTAATATTTTATTCTTCGATTTAGTTTTATTCTTGGTTTTATCTTTGGTTTTATCCTTGGTTTTATTTTTGGATTTTGATGTATTCTTGGTTTTTGTTTGCCTCTTTTCTTTTTTGCCCCCTAAATTCCAAATTTCCTTCATTGTTTTACCCATTTTTTTAATATCAAAATCGCTACTATCATCAGATAATATCTCATCTTCACCATCATTATTAGTATTATCATATTCTTCATCATTGCAGTGGCAATGATCCGAGGCTGTCATTGCCACTTCAATATCACCTCCAATTTTTTTGATACAGGCATTTGCTTCTGTTATGGTCGCATCAAAAAAATTAACAAGGCATCCACCAATTGCCATACAATCAATGCAACACAATACTGGAAATATAATATCATAATTTGATAAAATCGCCGCTTTAATGTGTTCTTGATTTTGCTGTGTGAATGTTGGCGCATATCTATTAAATGCTTGCAAGATTGTATTTGTTTGGTCTCTATAAAAATTGGTTGCGTATTGTGAGCCTCTTCCATCTTCTTCTAATTTTGGTCGAAATTTATCGCCTACGATTGCACGGCTAAAATCTATAATGGTTGCATTAATCCCAGTCGCTGGAAATAAATAAATTTCCGAATCTTCTACCCCAGTTGCATACACAACGGTTGCCTTTTTATAAAATTTGTCAAAACTATCTGGCTCAAAATATAAACCCTCATCTGTATCAGGAAAACAATTTCCCCATAAATTAATTGTCAAATTATTACTATGAATATCTGAATGAACAATATGTGTTTTTGTATGCATACAATATGCCCCATATAAATAATTAAAAATATAATGAAATGTAATATCTTTATTAGTCATTAATTCTCTAATTACTGGTGGGTGAACTAATGACTTTGTAATATAATTATTTACTGAATGCAATGTCCAACCTACATCTTCAACGATATTTAACAATGATATATTAGATACAATAAGATGTGTATGTGCATATTCTATATCTTCATATAACATTGCATTATACTCTTTTGTATTATAATTTGGATCAATTCCCATCTTCACAATTGATGACAAAAATTCTGTCTTTTGTTTTAAATGATCCTCTTCTGTATCTATAATTGTTGATACTGTAATTTCAGAGCGTAAATTTTCAATTTCAGCACCGCCAATTATTTCAGCACCGCCTAAACGGCAACTGCAACCACCAATTATTAAACCGCCACAATTACATCCACCAGTTATATTATTATTCGGTTGATCAATTCCGGCAATTTCGCCAATAGTCTCTCTTGCCTTTCTTAGATCATGTATTGTGTGAGATATAACATCACTAACTGCATATTTATTATGCATTGCATCATTTTCAAATAGGGTTAGATCTGAGCCAAAGATATATGTATAATCTCCATAAAGTGGAAATGATGGGGTTAAATAATTGATAACAAGATTACTTATCTCTTCTGTTATATTTATTTCTTTCCAAGATGGTGTATTATATTCCCTTGGTGTCATAATTTCATTGTAGTATAATGGTATTATTTTTTGCCCACATTTTACTTCAGATAGATAATTTTTATCTTCAAAATAAACATTTAATAATGAATTTGGTATATCTAAAATTTTTCGGCTTAATGCAATTAAATTTGGATAATCATTTCCAATTCTTAATATCATTTTTTTATATTTTGAATTTGTATGATTTGATAATAAACCCGTATAAAATTCCCATAAATCCAATGCAAGCGCATATGAAAATACTTTTAGTAACAATCTAGAATGTTTGTATTGCCGTGCTAATTTTTCATTATATGGGAAAAAAGTTAAATGTAGGGATAAATGTTTCTCACTAATCATTTTTGCAATGGATTCTTCAAATTGGCTTAAGTGTTCTGAAAATAAATAATATGCGGTAGAGAATGTTTCATAACAAATAAATCGTTTTCTATATTCACCATCACGGGAATCAAACGTTGGAGATATTGAAATATATTCTGGTTCATAATCTGTAAAGTTTTCAGTTTTTGGCCAATATACATATGCAAAATGGGATTGTGTATTGCTTTTAGTCCCACCAATTTCCGCCCATAGTACACCACAAATGTAACCATCTGGATCAAATGAGTATTTTGCTTTTAAATATAAAAATGATTCTATGCGCTTTACTCCAGTTAAAGGCAATCCCTTTTCTATTGTTTTTTTTGGAAAATTGCTATTATTAATAAATTCCCTAAATTTTTCTGAAAAATTTTCATCATCAAAATTTACAGTATTTTTATACTGATTTCTAAACCAATTAGAAATTTTATCTTCTTTTTTGTATAAAATTGACATTGTATATATATAAAACTATATTTGAATTTAATATATTTATTATATAAAATAATAAATTAAGTATTAATACTTAATTTATACTAAAAAACACTTGAAAATTACAGTTATTTCAGGAAATAACGGAGGAGGCACAGCAGGTACAGGTCGCTAAAACTTTTTAAATCAAATGGGTGGCTATTTTGCCAATATTGCATTATAGTCACCCCAAAACATTGATTCAAAAAAGTGATATTGATAATATATTTTAATGATTGCAATGACTTTGTTTTATAGCATAACTTTGCATTGGCATAACTTTACACTACATAACGTTACATTACATTAGATTGTAGTCTATAATTTTGTAGTATATAACATTGCCAAAAGCATAACATTCCTATAGCATCGTATTCTTCATAAAAATTTTGTCCAATCTAACAGACAGTGGGTGGGTAAAAAACAGTAGGAAAAAGACAGCATGGAGTAAAAGACAGTAGGAAAAAGTGGTAAAAAAGACAGCTATTTAAAAAAAAGAGATAATATTATTATTTTTTTTTAATGAATTTAAATCGTAGCCCTTTGATGGTTTACTTCAATTTTTATGCCTCTACAGAATTTGTAACACCCTCTACCGAATCTGTGACACCCTCTACCGAATCTGTGACACCTTCTACCGCCTTTACCATTGCATTAATTGATTCAACGGCTTCATCTAGAATTTGAAATTGAAAAACAGTATGGCCATATTGTTTTGTATTGAAGCCAATACCTCTATCTCTTATCACACGTTGATAGTATTCCATTACTAGATCACTTGAACGGTTTGTACTAATGATGGTCTCGACTTGAATCATTGTTGCTGTTGTTGTAATGGTATTAGCTTCCATGTTAACTGATATACAAACTACATAGTTTGAGTCTCCAGCCCTAACAAGATTTGGAGACACAATAATAGTCTTACCATCAATTTCAACTTTGGTGTTATGGCCGGAATCAAAGAAAACCATATCATTATCATAAATATAATATTCATTAATTAATGCTTGCAAACACAATTGCTTAATCATAAGGTATGACAAAGTATATGCATTTGCATAATTGAATTCAATTCCAATCGAACTAAATATTGAATCAAGTAATCCTTTATTTAAATAACATCTTGTATAAATTATTAATGAAATTATCATCAATCCAGCATCTGACCCAATAAATATACCATTGCAGGCGTTATTAAATCCAATAAATGTTGTAGAATTTTCATCTGTGGTTTCTACTAAAACACCACCACCCATAGCAGTGGCTTTAGCAGTTACACCAAACAATCCAGAAAGTGTGGGGGATAATTCTCCCATAAGAGGATCCTCAATGATTTCCACACAATGTAGGGGATTTTCCACGGCATTATCACCTTGGGCAAGATTAGACATCACAACAGCTTTTTATTACATAATATAAAATATTCAAATATATTTATTGATTTTTGTCATATTCACCCATATATATAATATTTAGGGGGTCAAAATTATTTTACATTAAGAAAAAAGTTGAAATGGATTTTTGAGATAAATTTTTATTAAAAGAGGTTGCATTAAATAAAAAGTTGCATTAAAATTTAGTTTAAATATATTATATAATGTCAAAATTTATTTGCAATTTATGTAATAAAGGATTTAGCACAAATTATGGATTAAAAAAACATAATACTAATGTCATATGTAATAAAAAAGTTAAAAAAATTAATATATTTAAATGTTCTTTATGTGAAAAAATTTTAAGCTCTAAGCAAAATTTAAAATTACATGAAGGGATGTGTAAATTAAAAAAAGTTGAAGATAAATTAATTAAACAAGCTTTAATAAATTTAACGGATCAATCTTTAACGGATCAAGATAATTTAAAAAATAATGTAGAAGATAATTTAATAGAAGATAATTTATTAGAAGATAATTTAAAAGAAGATAATTTAATAGAAGATAATTTAATAAAAGATAATTTAATAGAAAACAATTTAATAGAAAATAATTTAATAGAGGATAATTTAATAGAAGATAATTTAATAGAAGATAATTTAATAGAAGATAATTTAATAGTAATTATAGTGGACTTATATATTTTTTAGCAACTAGAAAAAAAATAGAAGCATTAGAATTTTGCAAAATATGTGATATTAAATTAGAATTGAAATTTTATTCAAGAATAGAATTTGATACAATTAATTGCATTCTAGACGCATTTAAATGTGAAATCATGGAATCTCAATATATAGTAATGATTCCTCAAGATAAATTAACTCACTATTACCGCATTGACTTATATTTTCCAGACTATAAATTAGCTATTGAGTGTGATGAAAATCATACAAATATAGATGCTGATATTAAGAGAGAAAATGATATAAAAGACAAATTAAATTGTACATTTATAAGATATAAACCATATGATAAAAAATTTAATATATTTTTACTAATTAATGAAATTTATAAATTTATATTGGAATATAAAAAAATCCGATGTCCACCCCTTTAAAAAAAATATTCAACCAAATACTAATATGATTAATAATAATGGATTATATGCACTATTATCAAGATCAAGAAAAACTATTGCAAAACAATTTATGGATATGTATATTGATGAAATTATGCCATCAATTACAGAAACTGGAAAATATATTTCATCTGATAAAGATATGAAAAAAATAAAAGAATTAAATCATAAAATATCTGATTTAAAACATAATACAAAAACATTAATTAATAATCAAACAAATATTATTTATCCTAATGGCTCAGCGGTTTATATAATCAAACAAAAATATAATAATAAAACATATTACAAAATTGGGCATACTACAAATTTAAATACTAGGTTACATACCTACAATACTGGATATGTTAATAAGATACATTACCAGTTTTATTCTTTAATAAATGATAAAAAAATTGATTCATGCATTAAAAAAGCTATGAAAGATAAAGAATATATAAAAAATAAAGAATTTTACAAAGTATCCTTAAGTAGCATTTTTAAATTTATTAATAAATGCAATAAAAAAGTCAAAAATATATATTGTGGATATTGTCAAAAAAAGATGACATTTTCGATTGCATGTAAGCATAACTGTAAATTAATATAAAAACAAATTAATATAAAAACAAATTAATATAAAAACAAATTAATATATTTTTTTCTACACTAATGTCATATTGGACAATTCTTTTAAATATCTCTTGGAGCAAGTTTCGACAAGTAATCCATTTGCATATATTCCATAATTCATACGTTGATCATCATTTTCCAATGCTAAATGATAAATAGTGTACATCCCGGGAGTTTCATAAATAGAAGATCGTAAATCAACACAGGCTGGGAGTCTATATTTTCCATCTGTGACAAATATTTTTTTATTTATTTCTATGGTCATATTTTTTTGTTCTTCATTGGTAAAATCATCAACTAATATGGAATGACATCCAGTAATAAGTAAATCTTCAAAAATTTCTGGATAATTATCATTTGTGCATTTATAAATTTGATCTTTAATGCGGTCATTAATGGCAAGATTATATATTTTTCTCTTTCCAATCATATCAATTGGTTTATACCCATGCTTTAATGTTTTTATTAAATCATCTTTTTGTAGTTCTTTGATTGGGCGATATCCACAATTTGTTAAAATTTTTGTATCTTCATGAAAACATGGAATTGAATTTATTAGTCTATTAATAGTTACATTTCCATTTGCTTCATTTGAGACATAAAAGTTGCCACTTGAATCAAATACCATACCACCCCCCAGATATGTAGTACCACCAGTGGCATAACTAGGAGTTATTAAAGTTCCATTTATATCATATTTATCAATGACGTTATTATTATAATTAATTACATAAAAATGATTTTGATAAAATAATATATTAGAACAATAATATGTAGGAATAATAAAATTTGTACTTATTAAAGCACCGCTATTATCAAATTTTATAATATTATTGTAACCATCAGTTATATAAAAATTACCATTAGTATCAATACTAATATATCCAATAGAAGTAGAAAAATTATATACTGATGGTGAAATAAATAAAGAAGTTGCACCATTTACTATATCAATTTTATAAACTCCTTTAAATTCATAATTGGAACCAATTACAACCACATACACATGATTTTGATAATATACAATTCCAATAGTACTAATATCAATTCCAGGAATTGTTGTTAATATAGAATAAGATCCATCACTCACACTAACTTTATATATATTACCAGTTCCAGCAAATACAGATACATATAAATAGTCATCATAATGAGTAATGCAAGATATATAATTACTACTAGTTCCTAAATCAGTTAGTAGTGTAGCATTACCACTTTGATCAATTTTAACAATTCCACCATTTCCAAAATTACTAGCATATAAAAAACCATTATCGTCAAAACATAAAGAACTAATTTGAGTTAATAAATTGCTATTACAAAATACAGATGTCATATTTTGCAATTGCTATATTTTTTTTAAATTGTTATATATTATTCTTTTTATTTAAAAAAATAATTCTTTTTATTTAAAAAATAATTCTTTTTATTTAAAAAAATAATTCTTTTTATTTAAAAAATAATTCTTTTTATTTAAAAAATAATTCTTTTTATTTAAAAAAATTTAAAATAGTTTTGGGTAAAGCCTTTTTTGAAAAGGCTTATTTACATGATGATATCATCTACTAATAATGCCCCATTCACCCATTGAATAGCCCCGCCAATATTTCCATTTTTACCAAAAATTGCATTAAAGAATGGATTTGCCCCATAATCATTGGAATATTTTATAATTTCAGTACCGGATGCACGACCACCATCATTTGTAATTGGTTCGTTATTACCAACACTTTGAAAATAATATAAATTTGGTGAATTTTGATCATTGCTCCCACCAGTATTATTTAAAGAATTAAAATTTAAACTTGGTAAAATCATTGCTATACCATATGTTTTGAACATTGGATTTTTGCTCATATAAGAAACAAACACACTCCATACAATTTGATAATTGGCGCAATATTCATTTGTTGATCCAATATTTTGTGTATATAATTGCGGTGAGATATAATCATATACTCCAATATAATTTTGTCCATTATACCCCTGATATATTTGGCGACAAACATCGCCACCTATCATCTGTGAGCAAGAATGTGACATTGATACAATTATAACAACATCTGTTTTATAAAATGTTGAGTTTGGATTATTTTTTATATAATCAAATAAATTAATAAAATCAATTCCAGAGGATGAATTTCCATTTTCAATATCAAATACTAAACAATTAAATGCATTCACTGCATTATCTCCAAATACTAAAGCACCAACTCCAATACCTGATAGCTGTGATGTTTTTTTTTCACTATATGTATTATATTCATAATATGAAAAACTTACACCAACATTAGTTACAGCTTGATATATAGAATATATTGCACCCATACTATTTTCATCTGATGTACTTGGATTAATTGGTGCAAATCCTTGCTCCCAAGCCCCTTTATTATTTCCACCCCCAAAACATAATCCAATTAAATATTTTTTAACTGAATATTTTGTAAAATAATTTAAACTACTTTGATACATATTAATAAGGCCATTTTTATTATCTAATAAATTATCATTTATATCTATAATTGATCCATCAATTTGTAATGATGATGGTGCAACTTGAGAATTTCCACCATTATATATATTATATGAGCCTAACGCCAAGAAGCAATTTGAATATCCACTAAATAAAACAATTAAATTAATATTATTTTCTGTTGGCAATATTGTATATAAATATAACCCCCCACTGGGTACTAAATTATTATATGGATAGGTATTTGGTGTTTGTGGGGCGGTCACTTGTGTAAAAAAATATTGATCTCTTACAGTATAATCATATGTTCTTCCAATAAAATTTCCTTGCCACATATAATAACCATTAATATTGATATTTTTTTTCAAATATGATGACGGTGAAATCTCTCCGTTTGATGGGGGATTATATGGCTCTGGGTCTATTGGATCTGGCTCTGGTGATGGCGATGGCGATGGCTCTGGGTTATATGGGTCTGGCGATGGGTCTGGATTATATGGGTCTGGCGATGGCTCTGGATTATATGGGTCTGGGGATGGGTATTTCATATAATAAGTTATGCACCCACCATATCCAGTGGTTCCATAATATGCCGGATTTGTAAAACATGAGCATGGTGCACATCTTACTTTAGATATTGCAGTTTTTCCACAATCACATAAACCGGATGGTGACGGTGGCGGATTATATGGATCTGGCGATGGCGTTGGATCTGGCGGTGGCGGATTATATGGATCTGGCGATGGTGTTGGATCTATGGGATAATATGGATTTGGATATTTTGATTTCATATACTCACTTACACAAGCGCCATATCCAGTAGACCCATAATATGGACTTGCAAAACATTTACACGATGCACAATTTATTTTAGAAATTGCAGTCTTTCCACATGCACAATCATTATTGCCGAACTTATTTGCACAATTTGCACAATTGCCAAACTTATTTGAATTATACTTATAATTATTTGAATTATTACAAATATATATAATAACAATAATGCAACATATTATAAGTATAATTACTCGAATTATTATATTTGCAAGTTCTATATTTTGCACAACCATTTTAATTTTTTTTGTATATTTAAAAAAAAATAGTATATTAAAAAAAATATAATAAATTTTTTAAATATATTAAATTTTGAATTCTTTTTTTTAATAAAATTGTAATGTTATTTAAATATATAGATTTATGCTCTCCCAATAAAATATTCCATAATATTCTGTTCAAAGTGAATATCCTCTAAAATATCATCTGAGTTTTCTAAAATATCATCTACTTTGGAATTATCATATACATATTTATGATATTCTGGTGGCAATACTGCCTTTTTAATAGATATAATAGAATTATCGGAATTATCAGAATTTATAAATATTACTTTTGCCTTAAGTGATCGCCCAGTCCTTCCGGCTCTTCCACTTAGTTGGTATAATGAATTTGTGGTGGCAATTTTTGAATAATTTTCTCCAATGATAATAGTTGTTAATGCCATGTTTGTGCCATACACAATGTCTGGAGTGGAAAATAATATTGCCAAGTACCCATTTATTGCTTCCCTCAATGTAATTTGTCCTTCAAATGGCCTTTGCGTGCTAGGGTCATAAAACCCACCACCAGATAACAATAAACCAGCCGTGTCATTTGAGATTAAACTAAATTCTTCATCGGATAATCGAACAAAGCAATTTCCAAGTTTTATATCCCATTCAAAATTTGGCTCAATTGGCATCTCCATCTTTTCTTTTTCCTCCTTTGAAGATTTATCATATCTAACACAATCTTTTTTATACTCTGATAATTTAATTTTATAATCATGTAGTTTAGCAACTACTAAATTTCCTAATTCACTATAATTTAATCCACATTCTTGAAAAATTAAATCCATATAATACTGTAGTCCACTTGACGACATACTTGACGACATACTTGATGACATACTTGACGACATACTTGATGACATACTTGACGACATACTTGATGACGCATTATTCAAGTCTACAACTAGAGTCTTTTCTTCCTTGATAATATCTTTTAATTTAAATCTAGTAATATTTTTATTTAATTTTGCATTAATGGCATCCATATAATAAGTCAATTGAGTATCATCAAGAGAAGACAAATATTTAAACATATAGTTAATATAATCTTGAATGTATTTACTTGATAATCTGCCAATGTTTTCAAAATATATACTATAAATTAAATTTGGATCATCACTTGTGTCAAAAACACTTGCAAATTTTGTGATAATATCTAATGGATAGTATTTTGTATATTTTGTATCAGTGTTAGAAATAATACTTCTAAATTCACCCACATTATTTGCCAATTGAATGGGTAATATTTCACACCCTAATGCATTTGACCTAGATGAACTAGAATTTGAAAATTGATCTTCTCCCCCCTCTGAGAAATAAAGCACACTACAAGCAACTGGAATTCTACTGCTTTCAACAGTGTGCCTATTTGCATATAATAATTTTAAATGAGTCATATCTTCTAAATTTGGCAATGTAGATGATAGCATCACTAATTGAGTATTCACTGATGCTTTTATAATTTGCGCATTTAATTCTTGAATTTGATTATTGACTACAATTTCGCCATTTTTATTTCTATAACCAATTCCATTTTCTGCCCCGGCGGTTGGCTCATCCATATATACAATGTATTTGGTTGGAAAATTTTGAATAAGTTCAACCGATGATATAATATCAGATATAATAATACTTGGGCGTTTTAATTCTTTATTATTTTCATATTCAATAAATTTATCAATAAAATTAGTTTGTTTGGAATCAATACCTGTCCTCTTTCCCCTATTCCTTGCACTATATGGCACATCAATATATTGCCCCCCAGATACAATCCAAAACGGCATTCCAGATAATTTTGCGCAATTGGAAACTGAATTTCTAACAATTTCATTATAGCAAATATATAATACAATTTTGCCATGTAGCATTGATGAAGACATAGATGCAATTGAAATACTTAGGCATGTCTTACCTCCGGATGGGGGAGATTTATACCAAATTAATACTGGAGCCATATTATGGATATGCAATGCTTTTGTATTTGGTGTTATTGGTGATGGTGGAGTTGTTGCCTCTTGTAATAAATTATATTCTTCTTGTAATGTATTATAAAGTATGGTCATTACTTCTTTTTGTTCTTCATACAATTCAATACTATATTTTTTTGTAGATAAATCAAATGTTGAACCACTTATTAGCTGTGGGTATACGGTAGATATTAATATCGCCATAGAATTTGATGACAATTCGTTATACATAGTGGTTAAATGATCAATAATGATATTACTATCTAATACTAAGTTTTCCGATATTGTATTATATTTGCATAGACATCGCTTTAATGAAATTAAACAATCAAGTATTTGAAATACATTTTTGGTTTTCATTATAATTAAATGAAGTCCCCAATATATCATATATGAAGTAAACATAATACCATCATCAATATCGGTAATATTAATTGTAACCTTTATTGATTCCACACTATGATTTTTTGGAAATTGAAGGTCTTTTAATTTTTGTTTTAAAGTATTTAACGTATTACCATCTTTCATCTTTTCAACTTCTTTCCCATTGCTTACATTTGAAGATCTTTTTTCTATTAATTTTAGTTTTATAATTGGAGCTTCTAATCTTGTTAATTTTGCACCATCTAATCTTGTATTTTGTTTAATGCTTATATCTTTTAAATTATTGTCGGATAATATATTACCATCCTCGGTATATAGCGTATAATCATATTTTGCAATTGGTAATCCCTTAATTTCTTTGATCAATTTATGTAATGCGGGCAATGAAATATCTACTAGGGATATCTTTTTGCTCTGAAATGTCTTTGATTCGGGCTTTATGTGATAATTAATCGTAAGTTTAATTGGATTGTATATGGCCTCTTCAACCTTGGATAATGCAATTAATGCCGTTGGATTTAATCTAACAATGGCATACCCTTCTAATATGGCTAATATAATATCTCTAATTTGAATATATGTAATTTTATTAGGTCTTTCTTCAATGGCGGTCATATTTCCAGAATTGGCACCCCTTAAGTCGCTTGAAAAATTACGACCAATCTCGCAAAATGCAATGGCGGTATTACGCTCTCTTGTATCATTTTCCAACATTTTCCACATATTTTCGGTAGTACTACCCCCAACTGTGGATAATAAATTAGATAATTTATGGCCATTTTTCCTAATTAATCCTTCCATCTTGCAAATTATATGTATATTTGCGAATTATATGTATATTTGCCTATATCTCTAATTCAAATATATTTAGCTATATTTTTAAAAAAATATATTTGGCTATGTTTTGACAAAAATATATTTGAATGTTTCAATATTGTTATCAAATTACTCATTGGTTCTGTTCTATTTGAATAGTTCGCAATATCTCGCAGTTTAAAACTCACCCCAAATCAAAAATGCCAAAGAACAGTGCAAAACAAGGAGGAAAGAAAGGTGCAAATAAAGGTGCAAATAAAGGTGCAAATAAAGGCAGTGGTGCAAAGACTAGTACCCCAGAAACCGCCCCTTATCAAGGCAACATAGCATTTAAACTAATGACAGATATTCATACTGCTTTGGTTCCAGAGGATATTGAAAATGGCGCTATAGACAATATTGCTCCAGATAATGTTGTTACAGACAATGTCGCTACAGACAATGTCTCTCCAGATGCTAAAGCTACAGACAATGTCGCTACAGATGTCGTCACTACAGACAACACCATCGCTCCAGATGTTGTTTCTTCAGACACTGTCATTGCTACAGACACAATCATCGCTTCAGACACTGTCATCTCTCCAGATGATACTATTATGAATATACGTCATCTTTATGAATGGCTTCGTTTAAATTACACTAAACATCCCAACAATGCTGGATTTGGATTTTACACATCCAAGTCACTCACACAATCTTTGGGCATAGTAACCAAATTTGTGACAGCTATGATTAAAGAGCAAAGGGAAGATGAGCACCAGGATAGTACATTCCTAGAATCTTTGCTTCAAAGGTTAACTCAATATTTTGAAATTGCTCATAATATTGAGTTTATCAATGACACCGTATTGGCTGAAAAAGTAAATTCATATATAACTGCAAAGAATAGTCCAATGATGAAGAACGTGTTTGCATCAACCAAGAGGTCAAAAATGATTCAAGAGAAAAAAGAAGCATACCTCTCTGAGATTGAGTTGATTGCCAATGAAGCGCTTAGGGAAGCCGTAAGGGCAATTGTTGAAAATGCTATCAACCAGCCTCAACTTGCAAGCACGCAACTTGCAAGCACGCAACTTGCAAGCACAAGCGCGTCAGTCAAAAAATTGGCAGATGAGGAAAGCACTGAAGTCGTAATCACAAGCACTGAAGTCGCAAGAGTGCAAGTTGCAATTGAAGCACCAGTCAAAAGATGGGCAGATGATGATACTGATGAAAGCGAGAATGGTGACAATGAGGATGGTGATACAAGCAATATCCCATTTATCCCAGTTGGTAAGCCAAAGAACAAAAAAGAATTTGTTCCAAATAAAGGATCTGTTGGAATCACACGTTTTATTGAGAAGGAATGTGACAAGGATGAATATGCTATCACAACAATCCCATATCAATCAAATTGTTTATCAAAAAAACTAATTTTTGGCCAATTTTGTACATGTGGCAATTTGAGTCATGTGGAAATGTATGGTAATAATATACAGTTCAATGATGGAGATCTATTTACATCCCCATGTACAGAATGTATAATTTATATTTGTACTGAAAACAAACTATTACCTGATGATTTTGATTATAGTAATAATGACACTTTTGGGTATGCATGTCAAGAGGTAAAAGATCTTTCTAAAAGAAATACTGGCAAGGAATTTTCTAAAAAGTGTACTAACTGTAAGAAAAACCCAATTGATAATAAGATTAATCGCCAACAATTACCACCTGATCATAGCGAGTGTCGTGCATGCACACTAAGACGCATTAGACGGTTTGCAAGCCCAAATCAAATAAATAAAGATGGGTTTATTATTGACGAGTTTATTCCAGAGGTTTTAAAACTTGCTAACCGTGTTCAAAAGAAACATAAGTAGAATATCAATAAAAAGGTTCAAGTAGTCTAAATAGTTCAAGTAGTTAAATAGTTCAAGTAGTTTTATAGTACAAGTAGTCTAAATAGTTCAAGTAGTTTTATAGTTCAAGTAGTTAATAATACAAGTAGTCTAGTCTAAAGAGAAAGGTAATACCATTTGGGAGTATTGCAAATAATTAAATTTTTTTGGCAAAAAAAAGACTTTAAATTTCTAAAATTTATGAGTTTAAAAAGTTATGGGTTTACCCAAATAATAGTATGTTCCATTTGGGATGTTTTTGACTCCAATATTTCTATCAAAAATTTTAACTCGTTTGCCTTTCCAATACATATGGTTGTGGCGCTTCAATTTAATTAATGGTGTTTTGATGATGCTGTTTGGGACAAAGTAAATAGTTTTATCATCATTTTGTAATTGTTTTCTGATCAGACTATTATAAGAGTCTATAACGGTCACTTCAGTTATTTTAAATGATTCTTTTCCAGAATTTCCATGTGCAGAGTTCATGCGCTCAAAGAATGAGACTAGAGATTCTTGTTTCTGAACATATGGATCAGTTGGCTCAACTGGTGGAGGTGGCGGTTCTTCATACAACTCAACAGAATAATCTTGTGGCACATACTCTGGCAATGGCTCATATCTAGCATTTAATTGAATCTTAGCATTTATAGTTACTGTATATAATGGAATTTCTTTACCGTTTTCTAAAACTGCGCTTAAAATACCGCCGGTATCACTATAAGTTTTAATTATATTATCTGGATCTAGATTCCATTTCTTTGTATTATCTATATATTGACACGAGTGGCCTATTTTATCCGCATCTGCATTTAATATTCCTTTATCTATATATAATATCTGATATGACCTATGCGATTTATTAAATCCATCAAATTCATTATTCCAGTCTATCATATTATTATACGTAAATATAGTATCATCAAATATTCCAAAATATGAATGCACTATAGATTTATCTATAAATTGTATTTCAGCATTACATGATATTACATTAAAATCAATTCTACTTGCTGTTTGGTCTTGTAACACTGGAGATAATATTCTAATACTTTTTAATTCTTGATCTGCAACACTATTAATTTTAATGGCAATTAAATCACTGCAATCAGTTATATAATTTGATTTATAATCTCCACGATCTAGACATTGTACATACATATATTGTTTAAGATGATTTGTAAAATTAGTAATACCACTAATTAGTTGTAATGGCACCTTAGGATCTTTCATATGACTTATTAATAAATTTTGGTTATTTGTAGGGGTGGCTATCATATTTGTCATTATATCTTTATGCAATGATATTTTATTGCGTATTTCTTGTCCAAAATAATAGTAATAATTATTAATTAGTGCGTCATCATGATTATCTTCTGCATTTAATGGTATCATTAAATCACAATGACCTGAATCAACGGCATCATCAAAACATATTACAACTTGATCTGCTTTTGTAGTATTTAAAATAATATCGCCAAATAATGCTTTATTCGTATAAATACTTTTATTAGTATGATCATAAAATGTTACATTGGTATCAACATAAACAATTGGAGAATCATCATGCCATGCAGGTACGCTATCACCATTATCATAAAATGCATTGCATACACTCCCATTATATGTATAGATTATATCATATGGGTTTACTACTTTTAATTTTGTATTAGCAAATGTTATTTTATTGAACTCAGTATCTTTAAACGGAGTGGTCGCGTCTAAATTAGCACTTCGTAAAATAACACCAGTATCGCTATTGGCACTTATAAATGCAACCTTACCCCCAATTTCATATGAACGATTTAATAACCTTTGGTTAGTACTATCAATAGGAGTTGTTGTATTTACATAATACAAATTATCTCTCATTGTTAAAAATCTATTTAAGACAGATATGGGTACTTTTCCAGCAGTTAATGCAGCATCTATCCCTTTGCCACTAATATTATATACATATTCAATATCTGATTTTATATCTGCCCCATTTACGGTTGTAATGATCACACCACTTGCGTCTGTAAGGAACGCACCGCTTACACTGGTAAATTTAGTATGTAATGTTTTAAATATGTCAGTATGTAAATAATATTTTGAACCATCTTTATGGCCATATAAATAATTATTGCCTTCGAAGTTATATTCAAAATTTATAGGGTCAGTTCCTCCTGTTAGCGTTTTAAATACAAATACTTGTTTAGCATTTATTCCATTATTTAAATTTACATTATACAGATAAACTTCTTGAGTTAAAGCATCTGCAGTATTTGTATAATTAATACCCGCATCAAATTTATAAATTGCAGTTTCTGTTAAAGTCCCAGTGGCATCAATAGTATTTAATACTTTTCCTGATAAATCTTTTGATACATCTATTGGAATGGTTTCATTAAAAGAATAAAGAAATGGAATTGAGTCATTAATATCAATGCCAGAACTGTCTTTAATAACAGCACCAGAACTGTCTTTAATAACATCTTTTTGTATTTTTGCATCAATTCCAGTAGATATAAATATAGTTGCTAGTTGTGCTGTTTTTTCTTTGAATAATTTCCCAATGTATTTTTTACCACCAGTGGTTGTAATTATAACATTTTTTGTATATGTTGGAGTTTTGTTTTTAATTGTTACAGGTGCATCATAATATATGTCTGGTTGGTAAAATAATGTATCATAAATATATGTATTACTACCACTCATATTTTTTAATATATTAGTGGTAATACTACTGCTACTGCTACTGCTACTGCTACTGCTAATAATACTATTTTCTATTATTTGTTCATATGCATCAATATCATGGTAGCTAAAATAATTATTATAATCCAAATAATAAGTTTGCCCAGATATTAATATATCTATTCTTTTGGCTTCAGTTTTTATACTAAAAACACTAATTTTATTCTTAAAATTGACATATAAATTACTATGCACATGGACAATGTCTGAACTTTCATGTGTAAAAAATTTATAATTTGATATTGATACAATGCAGTTTATATTTAATATTTTATTAACAAATATTGCATACTTATTTAAATTAGGTTTAGTTTTATCCAATATATACATTATATAAAATTCATCAGTATCATTTTTTAACTCAGTATAGGATACAGTTTTATCTGTATTTGAAAATATATATGTATCCGTATTTACAAAAATGCAAGTATAAGTATCTGTGTTTTTAGTATTATTAAATACATATTTTTTATAAATTAAATCATCTGGTATATCCGTTAATGAAAGCGTATTACTTAATGTTGAATTGCTTAACAAAATATTGCCTGCTGTCTCAGCTTTTAACGTGTGGGTAGTTTTTATGGATGTAAATATATCTATATCTGCATATAATTTTCCAGAATCTTCTTTAATAAAATATAAACTTTTATCACCATATGACAAAAGTTTTGCAGTTCCAGATTGTGTGCTCATACCTCCCGTTACAGGGTGTAAGTCAAATTGAACTTTAGTTCTATAAATTAATACTTTTGTAAAATTCATACTACAATCTAGTAATGGTGATAATTTTGATATTGGATCTGTATTTATTATTGCTGTAAAATCTTTTGATTCTAAATCATCACAAATAGTTTTTAAAAATGAATTGGTATCTAGTTTGGCATTTACAAAAATACGGTTTAATGCATCTTTAATAGTGTCGGGGTTAGTAGTGCTATTATATTCATGAATAGCTTGTTGAACTATACTGATAATACTGGTGCCATCCGTGTCAATGCCAGTTTTATCATCAGTAATAAGGTTTGATATATAAGTATTAAAGTATGTGGGTATATCAATTACACCACTATTAGTATCATTAATATATTCTTGAACTTGTATTGCTCCTGTACTATGTTCAATATTAGCAATTTGGAGCTCTTTGGGATGTACATCATTGGCTATAAATTTAACCAACCAATATTCACTTAGAGTGTATAAATCATCATTTTTTATCATATAGTAATAATAGTTATTTGTATATGGCACAGTTGTTGCATCCTTGTTGCCCTTTATCATTTTTTTATGTGTAATTGGCTTTGTACTAGTTCTACCATCAGTAGATACAGCAACTACATTGTCAAAAACAATATGATCAGGGATTTTATTAACAAATGTATCTAAAATA
>Ga0214919_10000832_pt1 | contig 52287 bp, 55 predicted proteins | sample LL1503_MetaG_FD_177994 | JGI IMG/M metagenome (GOLD analysis project Ga0214919, IMG submission 177994) | Freshwater microbial communities from Lake Lanier, Atlanta, Georgia, United States - LL-1503 | ecosystem: Environmental > Aquatic > Freshwater > Lake | place: USA: Georgia | collected...
AAGAGTACAATTGTTTGCTGAAGTAGGGCTTAAGGCCTTCAATCGATTTTTCGTCCGCTTTACCATTAATCACGCTTTTTGCTACTGGAGGTGTGAAAGGTTTTTTCAAATCTGTGTTAAGTAAATTATCACCAACATCCCCCTTTGGTTGCATTAACTTAGTTGAAGCTTTTTTTGAAGAAATAGAAATATCACTGGATAAAATCACGTCGTATACAACATTTTTGTTTGTATTATTTACATCGACGAGATTAAGCTCTTTATTATTTTTGTCGTTGTCGAGATTCTCTTTTGAATTTTGTAAACTAATAGCATTATTTGCATCGAGATTAAGCTCTTCACTATCTCCTTTGTTCGAAATTTGTCCGCTATAATTCACTATTTCACTAACACTATCTTGGGGTGAGTTAAAACACATATTAAATATTTTTGTAAAAAAATTTTTTACTTTACCAAAAAAACTAGTATCTTGTACAGTATCATCAATAATCACGTTTTCTAATAAGCTGTTGTCTTTAGAATCATTAATAATCACGGTGTCTTCAAATTTCAAATTAATAAAATTGTTGTCCAAACTTTGGTTGTTATTATCTTGGAAGTTTACATTTTGATTTTCTGAATAAACAATATTAGAAGAGTGCAATTGTTTGCTGAAGTAGAGCTTAAGGCCTTCAATCGATTTTTCGTCCGCTTTATCATTAATCATGTTTTCTAATAAGTTGGTGTCATTATAATTATTAATGCTTTCTACAAATTTAAAGTTTGCATTTTGATTTTCTAGATAAATATATTCTTCGTCCACTTTATCATCTTTATCATTAATCACTCTTTTTGCTACTGGAGTTGTGAAAGGTTTTTTCAAATCTGCGTTAAGTAAATAATTGTCCGAAATTTGGTTGTTATTATCTTGGAAGTCTTTATTTTCATTCGGATTAAAATCAATACTAGAAGAGTCCAATCGTTGGCTGAAGTCGGACATAGGGTTATTAATCACGCTGCCTACAAGTACTTTATCATTAAAAGTGCCTGGTTCGCCTTTACTAACATTACTCTTGTTGAAAGGTGCAAGTTCTAGATCTAGATGTTTAAAGTCTATTCCTGGGTTATAATTTCTTTTTCCCATTTCAGGTTTTGTATTTGTCTGTTTTGAAGTATTGTTTTCTACAGATTGTAAGCTCATATTATAAATAAAAATATTTACTATATTACCTTATTTTCCGTTGAATGTCAAATAATTTCTAATATTAATTGTTTTTATTAATAGTGGTGGTTGTTTTTATGCTATTAAATTTTTTACTAAATCATCAATACTTGGAATTTTTGATATATATGATAAGCGAATTATTAAACTATCTAAAATACTTTTTTCGTTAATATTATAAGATGACTGCATGGTATTTGAAATTACTTGATACATTCTATCTAAAACTTGAATTGAAAAATTGTCTGTATTTTTTAATTTTTGGATGATAATTCTAGTTTCTAAATTTTCATCCTTAGTGCAAATTGCGTGCATGGTATTTGAAATTACATCTACCATATCAGACATAATACCAAAAACACCAATTCCAGACTGAAGCGAATTTTCTGCAATTTTTAAACTTTCAGATAAATTTCCATCAAAAATAAGATTTAAAATATCCTCTGCATGGCTTGAATTTCCAGAAGAAAGCATATCTTGAATTATTTTCATTTCAATTTTTCTATCAATGGACAAACTTATTGCTTGGTCTAAAATTGACAATGAATCTCTTGCTGAACCTTTTGCCATTTTTGCTATAATTTTTAAAACTTCATCTTCACAAGTTAAATTTTCTTTTATTTTTATACTTTGCAAATTATGAAATAACTCATCTGGTGTTAAATTTTGTAGGAAAAATTTTTGGCAACGAGATGAAATTGTAATTGGAATTTTATTAAATTCAGTTGTTGCAAAAATAAATTTTATAAAATGATTTGGTTCCTCAAGGGTTTTTAAAAGTGCATTAAATGCAGATTTAGAAAGCATATGAACCTCATCTATTATATATATTTTATATCTTCCAGACATAGGGGGGTATTTGCTACTTTCTATAATTTCCCTTGCAGAATCAACCCCTGTATTACTTGCAGCATCAATTTCTATAACATCTGGATGACGAAAATTTAAAATATCTTCACAAGATTTACATTTCAAACATGGATTTACCGTCTCTTTTCCATTTCCATCTTCACCTATACAGTTTAAAGACAAAGCCAAAATTCTTGCAGTAGTTGTTTTTCCAACTCCACGAGTTCCAGTAAAAATAAATGCATGATGAACTCTATTTATCTCTATTGCATTTTTTAAAGTTTGAACTAAATTTTCCTGACCAAATAACTCATCAAGGGTTTTTGGTCTATATTTTCTTGCTAAAACAATATAAGACATTTTATAAAAAAACCTATCAATATATCAACTCATTTGAAATATTTGTCAAGTTTTAGATTTTTATAATAACAATTAATAATTTAAAAAATATAGACATGTTGACATTTATATTTTTTAACAAATATAATGCAAGAATTTTTATATACATTATGAATATGATTAAAGTGGAAAAAATTACTACAATCATTATATTAATGCTATTTTTATTTTCTAGTTTTTCAATTAATTCACAAGCCAAAGATTTTGAAGGTTTGTATTTAGGTGGAAATTTAACCACCAGAGCAAAAGCAGACGCATATTCTGGGAATATAGAAAGCTTACATATTAATAGCGATACCGGAATTGGAATTGAGGCATTATTTGGCTTTGGATGGAGATTTACCAATATATATTTAGGTGTTGAAATGCAGAACTCAATTTCAACAACAAAACTTAAAATTTACGATTCAGGCCTAAGTACTAAATCAATCAATGAGTATAGTGGAAAAAATATAAGATTTGGTTATATATTTGATAATACAGCTTTAATGTACACTATACTAGGAACCCAAAAAATACAAATCAATAGCGATGATTCAACAAGTAGTTTTCGTAACTTACATACCTCCGAAGCATTCAAATATGGTATAGGTGGTGAATTTAAATTACTTGAAAATATAAATGCAAGACTTGAGTACACTCAATCTAAATTTAATGGCATTCATTTCATAACTTCTGACAGTAGTTTGTTTTCAGATTTAACATTAAAAATTATAAAACTTGGTATTGTTTATAATTTTTAATTCTATTTTAATAAATGTTATCGGTATTATATTTTAGTTAAAAATGCCATATCTAATATCATTCTTCTTCCTTCATCAAATTTAACCTCAACAAATTTACCAACTTGTTTTACAATCTCCCCTGATCCATATTTTACATGTATAATTTTAGTACCAAAAGATGAAGATTTAATATCATTTGATATGACATTTCCATGTTCTATTTTATCTGATTTTACTAAAGATAAATTTTCAATTGGCTTAATTGGGGCTTGATAAAAAGTTGGTTTTCCGCTTTGTGAATTATTTATAATTTTTCCCTGTCCATAGTATTGCTTGCTTTGATGAATATTTTCCTTAAAATGGGGCTTTTTATATTCATTTTGAATTCCATGTCTTCCGGTTTTATTTATTCTTTCATAAAAATGGCCTGGAATATCAACAATAAAAGATGATTTTAAACAATTAGAGAATTTACCAAACATAAATCTCACATTGGCACTTAAGATAAATAAATTTCGCTTTGCACGGGTAATTGCAACATACGCCAAGCGACGCTCTTCTTCAAGCCCCTTATTTCCAGATTCCTCTGTCACTCTTTTATTTGGAAATAAACCATCCTCCCACCCCGGAAGTAAAACGCAATCAAACTCTAAGCCTTTTGAGGCATGAATCGTCATAACATTTACAACATCACTTTCATCTATATTATCAGAATCTGAAACTAGTGATATATGTTCTAAAAATTCCTGCAAAGTTGGAAATCTTGATAAATTATTTATTAAATCATCAACATTATCTATCTTTTTTTCATAAGATGGATCAGACTGCATTTCTTGACGCATCATATCCATATATCCAACGTCTTCAAGCAAGGTTATACAAATATGTGCAATTGATATACTGCCACTTGCCATATCCATCCTTGCTTTTTTAACGGCATCAAGCATTTTAATTAAGCTTTCAGATACCTTGGTGCTTAATATTTTTTCATTAATCATTACTTCAACCGCCTTTAAAATTGGAAGATTGTTTAAAGAGGCAAAAGATATAATATTTTCAAAAGTTTTTTCACCAATACCTCTTTTGGGAACATTTATAACTCTTTCTAAACAAACAGCATTAGAATCGGAAATAAGAAATTTTATATAAGAAATTGAATCTTTTATTTCTTTTCTTTCGTAAAATTTTACCCCACCTATAATTTTATATGGAATTGAATATTTTACAAAAGCTTCCTCTATACCTCGCATTTGAGCACTTGTGCGCACCAAAACCGCTATATCTTTTTTATAATTTACATGTCCATCAGCTATCAAATTCAGTATAATTCTTGCTATCTCTTCATTTTCTTGTCTATCGTCGTACACATCAATCACCTTTACACTTCTTGTATCTTGTAAATTTGATTGTAATTTTTTTTCATATCTTTTTGCATTTTGACATATTACTTCATTTGCAAAATCAAGAATAGCTTGAGTTGAACGATAATTGTTGTTTAAAGTTATAATCTTTGCACTCTTAAAGTACTTTTGAAAATTTAAAATATTAGAAATATCTGCTCCACGCCAAGAGTAAATTGATTGGTCATCATCACCAACACAGCAAATATTTTGTACTTTTGCTGTAATCATTGATATTAAATTATATTGAGTTTTATTGGTATCTTGGTACTCGTCAACTAAAATATACTTGAATTTATCTTGAAAATATGATAGAATTTCTGGTTGTTTTCTAAAAATATCTATTACTAAAAGCAACAAATCATCAAAATCAACCATATTAGATTCCCGTAATAATTCTTGATATTTTGGATAAATTTTAGACATATCTATGTCTCCTTGATTGTACTTTACACAAGAAAATGAATCATAGCAATCAATCCCTTCATCTTTTAATTTTGAAATATTGTGTGCAACTATTTTAATTGGTGCAGATTTATCAGACAAGCCAAAGCTCTCAACCGCCCTTTTCATAATTTGCTTTTGATCTGAAGAATCTGCAATTGTAAAGCCCTGTTTTAAGCCCACATGTTGATAATAAATTTTTAAAATTTTTAAACAAATTGAATGAAAAGTACCTATCCAAGAATCAAAAGCAGATTTACTGTCAACTATTTTTTCTATTCTTTCCTTCATTTCATTTGCAGCTTTATTTGTAAAAGTAACAGCAAGAATTTGATCTAAATTTGCAAAATTACCATGTATAATATATGCAATTCTATTTACAATAACTGTGGTTTTTCCAGTTCCAGCTCCAGCTAAAACCAATATAGGGCCATTAATTTCAGTTACAGCTTGATATTGCTTTTCATTTAATTTCTGTAGCATAAAATAAGTAATTCACAATTATTAAATATACATATTTTTTATATGCAAAGGTATTTTAAAAAATGAAGAGACAACAATTACATCAAATCGATAATCAAAAGTTTTATATCTTCTATGTTTGTTCATAAAATTTTGCATAGAGTTTTTAAGTCTCTTTAATTGCGTTTTTGAAATAAGGTTTTCGATATTATTCATATCAATCTTTATATTTAACCTTGTTTTTACTTCACAAAAAATTATTGTATTTTTATTGCGCAATATTAAATCAATTTCTCCAAATTTAGATTTATAACGCCAATGCAAAAGACGACTAAATATAAAAAAATAATAAATTATTGCAATAAATTCACCTAAAATACCAGTGAAATGTTTTTTATTTTTAAACAAAATCTTCAACATGTATATTTACCATTTGTTTATATACACCACTTTCTTTTTCAAGTAAGTCTTCAGGATTTCCATCTTCAATAATTTTACCATTTTCAAGAACTATAATTCTATCAAGCAAGGAAACTGTGGAAAGTCTGTGTGCAACAATTATAGTTGTTTTGTCCTTTGTAACTCTTTCTAAAACATCTCTTATTTTTTGCTCCGTATGAACATCAAGTGCCGAAGTTGCTTCATCCATTATTATAATTGGAGTATTTTTTAAAATAGCTCTTGCAATTGCAATTCTTTGAATTTGACCACCAGAAAGCTCAGAGCCCATTTCTCCAGCTAAAGTGTTATATCCATCTTGCATTTCCATAATTTCATCATGTAAATGAACCATTTTTGAAGCATTTATAATATCTGCATTTGATGCATTTTTACTGGCATATCTTATGTTGTCAAGGATACTTCTATTAAAAAGTGTTGGGTTTTGCGGAATATAAGATATATATTTCATAATATCTTTTTGAGAAATATTGGAAATATTTAAATCATCTATTAAAATTTTCCCACCCTGATTTACATTATTTTTTGTAAGAAGACCTATTATTGTACTTTTTCCAGAACCAGATTTACCTATAATTCCTATCTTTTCTTTTTCTTTAATAACAAGATTTAAATTTTGAAATACATTTTCCCCATCATTGTATGAAAAGCTAACATTTTCAAATACAATTTCTCCATTTTTAAATTCCGATTTCCCGTGTCCTATATTTATGTGATTTTGCTCCAAATCTTTCACAAAATTATAATTTTTTTTAACCACTCCGTAGCTCTGTATAACCTCTCCAAGGATAATAGTTGTTTCAAATAACATAGCGGAAAGATTGAAAATTAAATGAAATATCATAGCTATATCACCAACGGTAATTTTTCCATTTTGAAATAATTTTAATTCTATGAAAATTAAAATTGGACCATTAATGATGAAACATACTATTGAAAGAAGTAAAAGCATTTTTTGATATATATACAACATGTTTTTTTGTGTTCTTTTTTGTCTTTTTGCAAAAATTTTAAAAATAGCCCTTTCAGTTCCAAGGCCGTTAAACGCCCTAACCGCAAAATTATTTGACATTGAATCTTGTATTACTCCATGAAATTTATTTACAGCTTTTGCGTAAACACCAGAAAGTAAAATATTTTTTCGCAAAAAATAATAACAAAAAAATATATGTATGGCTATCCAAGTAAATACGCATATTGATATTCTTACATCAATATAAAACAACATCACACTTGCTATAATTACATTTAGAGCACAAGGTAAAATAAAATATAAAAACTGATCTATTAAATATGGAATTTCCGTTGCAGAATGTAAAGATCTTCCAAATAGATCTCCAGATTGATATTTGGTAAAAAAATTACTTTTTTGTGCTAAAAAACTTAATGAAAATGTCTCTTTTATGTAAGCTTCACAGCTGCAGCGAAAATGGGAAATTGAAAAACCAGCCAATCTCCAAAGAGCATCATTTCCAATCCAAACAGTAAACAGCAATATAAGAGGAATTTTTAACTCTACAAAAACATTTCCGCCATTTGCGTCATTTAAGCCATTTATAAAAAGTTTTGTAATGTATGGAAATGCAGTGTGTTCAACTGCAACACCAAGACACCCAATGCATGAAAGAATAAAGGATACTCTAAAGGTTTTTATTAATTTAAATATTAGTTTTAAAACGCTCTGAGGTAAAAGTACACTACTATCGTCGCTCACAAATTTAACATACTATATATTCATATATAAGTTAGTTAACACAAATAATTAAATATCAAGAAATAAAATTGACTATAAAATATATTTAATAATTACTATATAAAAATTCTTAATGCACTAAATGAAAGATGTTATAATTTTAACTGGACCTACAGCTTCTGGTAAATCAAGATTTGCGGTAAATTTTGCAATAAAAAATAAAAATATTGACATAATAAATGCAGACAGTATGCAGGTTTATTTAGAAATTCCCATTACATCGGCTCAACCAGATAAAGAAGATTTAATAAACGCAAATCATAAAAAATATGGATTTTTAAATGGAAATATTCAACTAACAGTTGGAAAATGGATTGAAATTATAGTACAAGAAATTAAGACAAGTCATGAAAATGAAAGAATTCCAATGCTTGTGGGGGGAAGTGCTATGTATATAAGATTATTAATTGATGGAATGGCGAATATTCCAAATATTACAAAAGAAACTTCACAAGAGGTGTATGAAATTTATAAAATACTTGGAAAGGATGGATTTTATCAAAAATTAATCACTCAAGACCAAAAATCTATAAAAATTAAACCTAATGATACCCAAAGAACCTTTCGTGCATTTGAAGTTTTTCATCAAACGGGCAAAAGTATTTTTGAATTACAGGCAAACAAAGCTCAGTCAGAGCTGTCAAATTACAATCTTCATAAAATTTTACTTATGCCAACCAGAGATGAGATTTATAAATCGTGTAATCAAAGATTTTTAGATATGATAAAAAATGGCGCACTTGAGGAAATTGAGAAATTAATAAAACTTCAATATTCAAGACAACTCTCTATACATAAAGCAATAGGTGTTCCTGAAATTATATCTTATTTGGAAAATGAAATAAATAAAGAAAAAATGATAGAAAAAGCTCAACAACACACAAGAAATTACTCAAAACGGCAATCAACTTGGTTTGTAAATAAATTTCAAGATTTTGATTTATTTATTAAAGCACATGATATACAAGTTATTTTATAAGATGCCAAGTCTGTTAATTAAGTCATTTTTAATTATTTTAAATATTTCATTTTTTGTTTTTCCTCCATCTATAGTAACAATATATTCACTTTCTTTTGCCATTTGAGTAAAACCATTTCTAATTTTATTAAAAATTTCATTTGGCAATTTATCAAATTTTGTTCCCTTTCCCCTTATTGTTATTCTTTTTTTTGCAACTTCAATTGGAATGTCTATAAAATACGTGACATCAGGAAAAATGTTATTTTGCAATTTTATATGTAAATCTTTTATATACTCCAAATTGCATCTAAAACCATAATGCTGATAAGCAATTGTTGAATGAATAAATCTATCACATATTACAATATTATTGTTTTTTAAGTTTGGTAAAATAACTTTTTGTAAATGCTCATTTCTAATTGCATTTAATAAAATTACTTGAGTTGAAATTTCCATTTTTTCATTAAGCATTATATTTAATATATTCTTGGACCATTTTATATACTCATCACATCTTGGCTCTGAAGTCAATATCGTACTAATGTTTTTTTGAGTTAAAAAATTCAACAGCAGCTCACTTTGTGAAGTCTTTCCACAGCCGTCAATTCCCTCAAAGCTAATGAACATTTTTTATATAATTTTTATAGTTTTTAAAAGAAAATAAAAAAAATGCAAGTAAAATCTTGACAAATATTTTTTATAGACAAACATTGTTTTCATATATTATATATTTTTTAGTTTTAATGCTCAAAAGTAACGAATCTTACTCAAGAAAATGTGGAAAATTGATATGGGATAATGCTAAAGACCCAGTAATTAAGAAAAGCTACCCAAAAGGTCAACATGGTCCTGCACAGGGAGTTAAAAGAAGATCTCCATTTGGAAAGCAACTAGCTGAAAAACAATATGTCCGTTATCACTTTGGCTTAGAAGAAAAAGCAATGTTTGTTATCATGAAAAAATCCAAACAGAAAAAAGGAGATATGATAGGTAATATGTCTTACTTTCTAGAATCAAGACTTGCAACCATTATATATAGGGCAAATTTTGCAAAAAGTATTTTCGCCGCAGGCCAAATGGTTAGTCACAAAAAAGTAACTGTTAATGGAAAAGTTATCAATCTTCGTGGATATAATGTTAAAATTGGGGATGTAGTTGAAATAATTCATTCATATCAAACAAACGATGTTTTACTAGATTCAATAAAAAATCCTAAAAAAGCTGTTCCAAGTTACTTAGTTGTTAATGGAGAAAAAATGACTATATCTTTGGTTCGTAATCCAGGATTTAAAGAAATTCCATTTCCATTTAAAGGAATTGATAGCAATTTAATAATATCGTATTATTCAAGAAGAATTTAATTTTATATTTATGGCAATAAGAATAAGACTATCAAGGGGTGGAAAAAAGAAACAACCTTGCTACAGAATAGTAGTTGCAAACTCTACCTCGCCTAGAGATGGTGGGTTTATAGAAAATATTGGATTTTACCACTCAACTCTTTCAGATGAAAGCAAGAGATTTAGCATAGATGCAGAAAGATTTACCCATTGGTTTAAAATAGGTGCACTTCCAACTGAAAGAGTTGCCTTACTTGCATCAAGAATTCCATCTTTAAAATCATTGGTAGATGGCTTTTACAATACCAATAAAACCTCAATTACAAAGAAAAAAGCTTAATATATTTTAATAATTATGACTACAATGAAAGTAAAAGTTTCGGCATTTGACAACGACATCCTTGACAAATGCGTTGGAGAAATAGTATCTGTTGTTTTTCAATCTGGTGGAATGATAGACGGGCCGATACCCCTTCCAACTAAACATAAAAGATATGTGATAAATAGATCTCCACATATTGATAAAAAATCAAGAGAGGTTCTATTTATCCATACTCACTCAAGACTACTTTACATTAAATCTGATGGCTCAGCTAGCGTACTTCAGGCAATTCAAGGCGTCAACATACCTTCAGGAATAGGCGTAGATGTTAAAAATATAAAATAGAATATTTTAGTTAAACCATGTCTAAACCCTCTTCTCATTGGATAAATCAAAGAATTAGTGGATTAGTCATACTCATATCATCTATATTTTTGACATACAAACTTTCTTTATCTACATTTGATAAATGTTTTACAGGAGTTATTTTCTCAATGTCTTTTGTTGGGATTACAATTTTCGGTATTTTCCATGGCTTTCTAGGTATATCTGGAATTATTCAAGATTATATATCTTCCGTAAAAATTAAGTCAACATTACTATCAACATTTTTAATAATTTCTATTTTAATTACCTCAATTTTCCTTTTTGCATCAATAAAATATTTAATTATTAAAAATATAACTTTTAATAAAATCCATTTATTATCATAAAAATGAAAAAAAAATCTGGTATAATGGTATTAGAGGTTTTAATTGTATTAATTATAACTGCATCAATAATGAGCCTCTCCTTAATAGCTGGCAAAAGAGCATTAAAATCTTTAGATTTAACAAGAATTATATCAGAAAGTCAAAATTTATCTAAAGCTGTTATTGAATTTTATCAAATAAAAAATTATATACCGGGAGATGTACCTTTGGCAGACTTAACCGCAGATTTATCAACAAACCCGATACCAAAAAATACAATTACCGTCAACAATGAATGTTCAACAACCCAATGTACAATGGGAACAGGGCATGTTACTGGAAGAAAATCAATTTTAGCATTCCAACAAATGTCAAAAGTTGGATTAATTAACATGATTGACGAAACAGTAGCGGTGGTGACCTCCGATAGCTCCCTTTACTCTTCCATGAAAAATAAACTTATCCCAAGCTCAAAATATAATAAAAATGCAGCATGGCTAATTGGAATGGATTCAATTTCGCATACAACTAAACTTAGTCCACAAAATAGTGTTTTATATAATTTGGAATTATATAAAATATTTCAATCAAAACCAAGGTTAATTTTGTTTGCAGCATCAAATTATGGATACAGCGATAGTATCTATCGTGAAATAAATGTTGCAAACACACAGTCAAAATTCATGGGCTCTGGTTCGGTTAATGCAAATTTAGCAAATGAAGTTGACATAAAAATAGATGATGGAATTCCAAATTCAGGCTTTGTAATTGGAGAAAATGACCAAGGTACAAATGGATTTGGATGTACGGATACATCAGTAAGTATTTTATCAAGAAAATATTTAGATTCAGACAGTAATTTAGCAAAAAAATCTTGCATTATGACATTTTTAATAAATTTGTAAGCAATAAAATATAATTTTTTTATATTAAATTTCGCTTTGTATAAAAATTTTTACATCTATAATTGGCACTATTTGCAAAAGTTTTTCTTTGATATTTTGTAATTTATCAAAAGGTAAACTTGTTGTAATTGAAATTGAGGATATAGTTTTATCTTGATTTAATGGCTGGGCGTGGAGGGTTTCAATTGAAAAACCACGAGCCGCAAATAAATTACAAACTTTAACCAAAACACCCTCATCGTTATCGGATATAATATAAATTTCTACCTGTTGCATAAAAATATAAAATTAAATTTCCTGACCAAGCAACATTTCACGATGCCCTGCACCCGGTGCTATCATTGGAAATACATTTTCATCTCGTTTTGTTTTAATTATTAATAAATATGGCTTATTTTCCTCTAACATTTCATTAATTCCATCATCTAAATAAGATGGATTTTCAACAATTTTTGCCTTTATATCAAAAGAATCGCATAATTTTATAAAATCTGGACAAATATCGGTAAAATCAACCTCAGTATGCCTTCCTTCATAAAAAGCATCTTGCCACTGCCTCACCATACCTAAATAATTATTATTCAGCATAACTATTTTTACTGGAATTTTGTATCTTTTTAAAGTTGCTAATTCTTGAATATTCATCATAAAAGACCCCTCTCCAGTTATACAAATTGTTAAATCATTTGGATTTGCAAATTGCACACCAATTGCAGCTGGAACACCATACCCCATAGTTCCCAAGCCTGCAGAGGTAATAAAATGTTTGGATTTTAAAGTTTTACAATATTGAGCTGCCCACATTTGATGCTGCCCAACGTCTGTGGTAAAATATGGATTTTTTGACTTAGTTAATTCATACAGCCTATCAAGTGCAAATTGTGGCAGAATGACAGATTTGTCATCTTGTTTGTATTTAAAACATTTAACCTTACGCCAAATATCAATTTGTTGCCACCAAGGAGATAAATCTTGTAAAAACTTTCCATTTAATAATTCTAGAATTTTTTCAATTGCAATACCACAATCTCCATTAATTGATACATCAACTTTTACATTTTTATTTAATTCAGATGGATCTATATCTATATGAATTTTTTTAGAATTTGGAGAAAATTTTTCCAATTTTCCAGTCACTCTATCATCAAATCTAACCCCTATTGCGATTAATAAATCTGCATCGTGCATTGCCATATTTGCCTCATAACTTCCGTGCATTCCAAGCATATGAAGACTTTCGTCCTCAGATTCTGGGTACACTCCTAACCCCATAAGAGTTGTTGTAATTGGAAATTTAGTTAATTTTACAAGTTTATATAAATTTTCTATTGTTTTTTGACTAGATGCAGAAATTCCACCACCACAATAAAATATCGGTTTTTTTGCATTTACAATCAACTCTATCCCTGGCATCATTTCTTCAGTTTTTATTTCAGTTTTAATGCTGTATGAATTTCTTATTTTCAGCTTTTTAGGTATAAAATCTTCAACTACCTGTGCATGAACATCCTTTGGAATGTCAACTAAAACAGGGCCCTTTCTACCAGACGTTGCGATAAAAATAGCCTCGTTTATTGTGTCGTATAATTTATTTATATCTTTTATTAAATAATTATGTTTAGTAATCGGTTTAGTTATACCAATTACATCGGCTTCCTGAAAGGCGTCACTGCCAATAACATATGTTGGAACTTGGGAAGTTATTATAAGTAAAGGTGTTGAATCAAGCATAGCATCCGCAATTCCCGTAACTCCATTTGTAGCACCTGGTCCCGAGGTTAAAAATACAACTCCCAATTTATTGGTTGAACGAGAGTACCCTTCAGCAGCATGAGTTGATGCCTGTTCGTGACAAGTTAAAATATGCTTTATTTCTGTTTGTTTATGAATTTCGTCATAAAGGGTTAAGTTCGCACCACCAGGATAACCAAAGACCATATCAACTCCATTATTTAGTAATGCATCAAGTAATATCCTTGCTCCATTTTTTTTCATATAAAGAAAAAATAATAAGAGCCTAAAGAACTGTAAATATAATAATTGTTTTAATTACAACACTATTTTTTTGATTTTTAGTAAAATTAAAATTTCTATTAAAATAATTTTCTGTAAAAGACATAAAAATAATTGACATTTACACTCTTTTGTTTTAAATCAACCTTATTGTCAAGTGTTTTATGAAAAAAATTTACAATATTTTATGCCTTTCTGGTGACGGAATTGGCATTGAAGTAATGACTGAGACTCAAAAAATTATCAACATAATAAATCAAAAAACTAATATTGAAATAAAAACGCAAAACGCATTAATTGGTGGAATTGCAATTGATAATGAAGGTTCTTCAATATCTGAAAAAACAATTAATATAGCAAAAAACTCAGATTTTGTTTTACTTGGTGCAGTTGGTGGTCCAAAGTGGGACAATTTACCAACAAATCAACGTCCCGAAGCTGGACTTTTAAAAATTAGAAAAGATTTGAACTTATTTGCAAATTTAAGACCAATAATTGTTTTTGATGAATTAGTTGATTCATCTCCACTTAAAAAAGAATATATACAAGGCTTAAATTTAATGATAGTTCGGGAATTAGTTGGTGGACTATATTTTGGAAGTCCATCTGGAATTGATACCCTGGAAAATGGTGAAAAATATGGATACAACACTCTTGCCTACAAGGAATCTGAAGTTGAAAGAATACTAAAAGTTGCATTTGAAATAGCTAAAAAAAGAAGTGGAAAAGTTTGCTCCGTTGATAAGGCAAATGTATTATCATCTATGAAATTATGGCGTGATACAGCTGAAAAAATTGGGAAAGATTATAAAAATATCGAGTTATCGCACATGTATGTTGATGCCATGGCGATGGAACTAGTGAAGTGTCCAAAAAAATATGATGTTTTAGTTATGGAAAATATGTTTGGAGACATTTTATCAGATCTTGGCTCACAGCTGACTGGATCAATCGGAATGCTTGCATCTGCGTCTTTAGGTGACATAGATGGTAAAAAAACTGCACTTTATGAACCAATTCATGGTTCTGCACCTGATATTTGTGGAAAAAATCTTGCAAATCCAATAGCTATGATTTTATCTTTTTCTATGGCATTAAAATATTCGCTAAATGAGGAAAATTTGTCTAATAAAATTGAAAAATCCATAAAAGAATGTCTTCAAAAACATAGAACAAAGGATATAGAGGCAGAAAGCTGTAAAACCATTGGAACAAAAGAAATGGGGGATTTAATTGCAAAAAAACTTGGAGAAATTTTATGATAAATACATTGACATGTAATTTTATATAATCTAAATAATTTTTATATAGGTTATATTTTGTATATTAAATGTTTAAAAATAAATTTTTCTTTTATCCACCCATTAGTATAATTATTTCTGATTATAATCGTGGAACACTTCATATTGGCAATATATTTCAAATTGTTTTTACATGGGTAATACCTGTTTTGGTATTAATTATGTTATTTTTTTCTTCTTTTGTTGTGATAAAAACTTCACAAGTTGGAATTAAATCTAGATTTGGTGTAATAATTTCCAATGAACCTTTAACCGAAGGGGTTCATTTAAAACTACCAATAGTTGATGATATAGAGATGGTTTCCATAAAACAACATCAAGAAAATTTTACCTTAGGTCGCACTCAAACAAGAGATATGCAACCAGTTAGCGTTTCATATAAGGTTATTTACTCAATTCCAGAAGATAAAGTTATCCTAAACAGAAGAGAGTTTAGCGGAGATTTATTTGAAGTTTTAGTTCGACCAAGGGCAAATGAGTCTATTATGGATGCATTAGCTCAACATGTTGCTGAGGAGTTAATTATAAATCGTGACGCAATAAGTCAAAAAGTAAAAATAAAACTATCTGAAAGAATCAGCGGACACGCGAAAATCGATGATATTTCAATAGTTGAATTCGATTTTGAAAATAGTGAATTTAAAGAGGCGGTTCAAAGAAAAGTTATAGCCAAACAAGATGCTCAGGCGGCTGAAATTAAAAAACAACAATCCCAGGCAGAAGCGGATCAAATTTTGATTAAAGCAAAAGCTGATGCAGAGGCAATAAGAATTACAGCGAATGCAATAACTAGTAATCCCAAAATTATTGAATTAAGGCAAATTGAAGTTAATGCCATGATTGCTGAAAAATGGGATGGCAAAACACCACAAACCGTAGTAACAAATGGTGGAAGCACCTTGTTGCCACTTGGAAAGTGATTACATTACTTAGTTAAAAATAATATATAATTTAAATAAAACATAAACAATAAATGCACCAAATACCTCGACTATTAATATTTTTAGAAAATGCTTCATGTGTAAATATATAATATATTTAAAAATAACTAGTTCATTTAATGAAAATTATCTTTGCAACCCATTGTAAGCCGCATTAACACTGAAGCCTTGGTTCATATCTCCAATATTAAAATGAGTTTGAGCATCATGTAGTTGGGATGCTGGGCTATGTGGCATTGCTAATATTACATGTGCTGTTTTAAAACTTTCATCAATTACTTGAGTGCTAATGCCGTACTTAGTGGCAACCAAAGGCCCATTTAGCGGGCTACTAGTTAGTTGCTGATTTATGCCACCTTCAGGAAGAATTTTCATACCCATACAAGATTGGGCATTTTCAGATCCACCACCTGGTGGAGTAGAGTGCCCACCGCCTCCACCCGCTTGCCCTGTTGCAAACAGACCCTGTGGAATATTGTGTTGTGGAATGTTTTGTTGTGGAATGTTTTGTTTTTGCTCCACCGGCATACCATTGCTACCACCCAAAGGGCCACCAACATTTCTTGGCATATATATTTATAAAAAACAAGAAATTATAATTTTTTAATTTTAGATATCAAGAATTTTTTATAAAATAATTTTATAAATTATAAATGTTTAGATATTATGTTTATAAATTGATCTTTCTTCATAAGCCCAGTATACACTTCGCCAGCTGGATTTTTACTTGATGCAATATAAACTGCAGGCACACCTGAAATTTTACTCTCCTGCATAAAATAACTTGCCTCATTTTGCTGTCTTGAAGTAATATCTGCAACCATATAAATGATATCATTATCATTAAAAAAGTCCTTAACTTCTTGAGTATTAAATAAATATAAATCCATAACTTTACATGATAAACACCAATCCGCAGTAAATCTTACCACAACAGTCTTACCACTAAACAAGTATTTTTCCATTTTCTCTTCATTAAATTCAATAGAGTTTGGCTTTAAAATATGTGAATATTTATAATCTATTACATATTTTGCAATATTGCTTACCAAAAACACCACAATTATAGCAACCATAAGCCACATAATTGACTTTATAACATAATTTGAGTCTTTCACAAAAAATAACAAAAAAAATCCAACAAAAACTACAATACCTAAAAATAAAAGTCCATATTCATTTTGCAACAAAAGATGAAATAACCATAGTATTGTAAAAAACATAATTAAAAGTGAGATATTTTTTATAACTAACACCCATTTTCCTGATTTTGGAAATAAATTTGCAGGATTTTTTAAAATACAAATCAATAAATATGGTAAAGCCAAGCCTACACCTATGGAAATTATAATAATTGATGACAAAAGATTGTTTTTATTGGAAACGGCAATTGCAACCATGGAAGACATAAGTGGCCCACAGCATGGTGTAGATAGCAGTGGAATTGTTATTCCATAAATTAATCCCGATAAAAAAGGGGTTCTCTTTGCTTCCTTTGTTTCATGATGATTAATTTTATTGTTACATGATATGCCAAAAATATAAAACATTAATAAAATCGACAACATTAAGCAATATTCATTTTGTAGATACTCCCCCCAAATATAAAATTCACCAATATATTTCATGTAACTAACGCATGTGGCAATTATTACAAAAAATAATACAATTCCAACAAATGTTCCTAAAAAAGACATTTTAAGCATTATTTTATTTTTTAAAGATGCCATTTTTACAACGCTTAAAGCTTTAATTGACAAAATTGGTAAAATACACGGCATTAAATTTAAAATGAATCCACCCAAAATTGACAAGACAATATATTCAGTTGTTTTAATGCTTAAAATTGAGTAATTTTGCACTTTAATTACTTCAGATTCTTCATGCTTGTGCTCAAATTTTGGCGTGTAAATTTTTGCATTTACATCATCATTTAAGGTAAAAAAATATAGTAAAAATATAAGAATTATCCTCATGGTAGATATCAAATTTTTAAATGATAACTATGTTAATTATTTAATATCAATGGATTTATTTATAATGCAATATGATGGGCTATTTTTTCATCAATAATATTTTTATCTAAATAATTATTTATATATTTACTATAATTCCATTGCTTTTTAAATTTTGCTAACGTTTTTATTTACAATTACTGTATTTAAAACCTTAAAAAATATGGCAATTTTGACAAATTGTCATAATTTTTATTGACAATTTATTTTATTATCATATAAATGATTTTGTGTACCCGTCTAATCGCTGGTATTTTTGATATCAGAGGAAAGTCCGAACCTTAAAAAGACAAAACGCCAGTGAAACACTGGGGAAGTTTTTTGAAACTTTACGGAAAGTGCAACAGAAAATATACCGCAGAATTTTTTTCTGTAAGGGTGAAATGGTAGTGCAAGAGACTACCGCAAATTTGGCGACAGATTTGGCATTGAAAACCCCGTTTAAGGCAAGCTCAAATAGGGTTGCATATATTGGTCTTTTAATTGCAATCGGGTTGAGTGCTTAATCAAAGTAGTAATATTTTGAATAGATAAATGATTAGACAATTTGAAAAAGTTGACAAAATTCGGCTTATAGGGTACACATTTTTCATAAAAAATGTATTTGAAATGAAATTAATTTTTCAAATAATTAATCTATAAATATATTAATGGCGATAAAAAGTTGACAAAATTCGGCTTGTAACTTGAGCTTTTAGAAAAAAATCAATAACCATGGTTGATTACAAATTATTTTGCAAGAATTAACCCCATGAGTCCTGAATGCAAGTAAAAAATATAAAATTTTTGTTTGATTTTAATCTTCTCAATCTTAATCATAAATTATATTTTCAATAATAATGAATAGCTTTGAATTATCACAGATTAAAGATCAAGAAGATGTTATATTGATAGATGTTCGCACAAAAGAAGAGATTTCATCTGGATATATCAAAGGACATAAATCCATATTCACTGAAATCATGAAGGGCAAAAATAGAGAAATTAATATTAATTTTAATCAAGAGTTAAATAAAGAATTAATCAAATTTAATATCAGTAGCGATATAAAGTTAATTTTTATTTGTGCAGCTGGAAAGAGATCTGAAATTGCATTAAATAGCTTTAAAAATGAAACAAACCTAGAGTGTATAAATTACATAGATGGCGTCAATGGGTGGTTAAAAATGGGATTTAATCTTAGTAAAGTCTTATGATAAAAGATATAAATTATTGTAATAATTTACAAAACATTTTACGTAATAAAATTGGCTCCAATGCATACGAAACTTGGTTTTCCAATTGCAATTTTGAGTTACAAAATAATTCTTTAGTTATAAAATTAAATAATAATGCTGAATTAAATTGGATCAAAAAAAACTATAATAAAGATTTACAAATCATAGGAAAGGAGTTTTTTAACGCAGAAAGTGTATCTTTTATAATTAATGGAAGTAAAGCACAAGTTATAAGTGATAAAAAAATACAAAATCACAAAGATGCACAATTAACCTCAAATATTTCTAATAATTTGCACTATAAAGAGTTTATTTTAGATGACTCAAACAAAATTGCACTCTCTACGATAAATTATTTGATGGAAAATTTGCAAACATCAGTTATACACGGTAAAATATTACATATTTTTGGAAATTCATCTTGCGGTAAAACAACTTTATTACAAAGTATTTATGCAAAAATAGGTAAAGAAAATGCAATATTTTTCTCAGCTCTTGAATTTGTAAATTTATACTCAAATGCCACAAGGCAAAATAATTTAGATACTTTCAGAAAAGATATTTTAAGTAAAAAAATTTTCATCATTGATGATATACATTTAATTTCTTCCCAAAAAGGAACCTTATTGGAGATAGCAAAAATTATAAATATTTTTGCAGACTCTGGCAAAATTATAATTACCTCTGCAAATGTTTCTGCACTTGATATATGTGAAAATTTAACCGGAAAAATAAAACATTTATCTTCATGTCTTTCTGTTAAAATAGAGGATGCTACCTACGATTTAAAGGTAAAATTTGCAGAAAGCTTACTAAAACAAAACAATTTACAAAATAGAATAAAAATTGAAAATATTGTGAAAAAAAATTCCAATATGAGGCAAATAGATGCAATTATTTCAAAACTAAAAGTATCAATTATATCAAATAATTTCAGTCTTTTTGAAGATTTCAATTTGGAAGAAAAAGAAATAACAGAACAGCATCAAAAATATATTACAGCAAGTTTGAAATACTTTGATATACCAAAAGATAAACTTTTTACAAGAGGTGGGGGACAAAGTGTATCTATGGCAAGATATGCTATAATATATCTTTTGAGAAAAAATACAAACATGACTATGCAAAAAATAGCTTCATTATTTAATTTAAAAAGTCACACAAATATAGTTCGTGCCTTAAGTATGTTTGATGACAATAAAAATAATCTTGATATTTTAAACATTATAAGTAAAATTGAGGATAGTTTGAAATAAAAAATGTTATTTATAATATCGTCCCCATCTGGTGCGGGTAAATCTACATTATGCAAGCATTTAATTGAAAATTTTAAAAATCTTGAGTATTCAATTTCCGTAACAACAAGAACACCAAGATCTGGAGAGACAAATGGCGTTGAATATTATTTCCACACAATAAAAGAATTTGAAGAAATGAAAAAAGCAAAAAAATTTATAGAAACTGCAAAATTTTGTGAAAATCTATACGGCACACTAAACAGTGAAATTTCAAGAATAGAGTTATGCAGCAAAAATGTACTATTTGACATTGACTATAATGGAAAAAATCAAATAATTTCAAATAAAAAACTTGACTGCGTAACTATATTTATACTACCACCCTCTATTAAAATTTTAAAAGAAAGATTACAAAATCGCCATTCTGAAAGTGAAGATATCATAAATGTACGCCTTGATAAAGCAAAAGAAGAAATGACTCATGCAAAAAATTATGACTATGTGATAATAAATGAAAATATTGACATAGCAAAAAATGAAATTTCAGTAATTTATCAAGCAGAGAATATAAAAAGAAAAAAAGTTGAATATTTAAATAATTCTAAAAATTTTGGAAATTTATTTGATATTGTTTAATCGTTAAAATATGTTTTGCATTCATCATTGTTAGGATTTTGAATACAAAATTCACTTGCATCATTTATATTTGTATTATGCCAAATATTTTCACTAAATGTTCCATTTTTAATTAAATTTAATCTATTTTGAGATGAAAATTTTACATATTGATAATATACATCCCTATATATCGCATACATGTCGGAAGAACCTTGGTTAACGTCTTCCGTTGCAGAAAGCAATTTAACTCTTGTATCAAGAATAAAAAACAAACCCAGACTATATCCGTAAACATCATTTTTTAGTGTATTAGTAATAAAAGAATCCTCTTTAAATACTCTATATGCAATAGGAATTGTGTTATTTATATTAGTATTTAGTGCAAATTTTATAGGAATATCGCCAAAATTTCTAACAAAAGATGGACCAAGAAATGGAAGCATCATATAGTTTCCCATTTTAACACCATGCAATGCTAAAGTATCTCCAAAATATTTAGGAATTGGTTTTAAACCAAATTCCGATGCAACATCAAATATACCAAATAAACCAATAGTTGTATTTATTACAAATCTCCAACAAAGTATCCCAATACTTTGTCCATCTCCCTGAATTAAAGATATAATAATATCCGATGGAGTATTAACATTTATTAAAAAGCTTGTAACTTTAAATCTAAAACTATCTGATGTAACTGCAACATATTTTTTTGCAACTGGTACAAGTATATTTGAATCAATAAAAATATTAAAGGTAAAAATTTTACGATTTATCTTTTCCCAAGGATCTGGAGTAATGCTTTTTTTTGTATCAAATTCCATAAATTCATCATCGGAATAGCTGACACTTGCTTTTAAATTGGAGTAAAATAATAGTTGAATACCAAAAAATACCAGAATTAATCTTAAAAACACAGGTTTAAAAACTACATTGCTTAATATAAATATCTAAACTCATCTAAAAAGCAATAATTTTTATAATATAAAACATTATGGTTTGAATTATACCAAATAAATATATAATTTTTTTCAACATCCTGTTTTCCATTTTTTGTAAATCTAATTTACTTGCGTAAATAAGTTTATTTTCATTATTCAATGCCTCAATAACATCTATAATTTTTCTTCCCTGAGACGAAGAAAGTGAGTGTGCTTTTGTTAAGATGTCATAAAGTGATAAATTGCTAATTCCTTTTTGTGTTTTTTGCATAAAATTTCTATATTTAAAATGAAACACTTTATAAAAAATATATCATGGAAACAAATTTTACTTGATTTTTATGTTTTATTTTTACATACCTTTTTATATATATAATTTAACTTATATGCGTGGAATATTTTTACATACCTTATACTCTGCAAGAAGGGATAAGTTTATGTTTGGCTTACTATTGGGAATGATATTTGCATCATTAATAGGTGCATTTCTGGGAAGCACATCTCTTGTTGAGCCGGCGCAAATGAGGGTTGTTTACACTTGTGCAACCTGTAGATTTATAATAATGATTGGAATGATGGTATTTATTTCATTTCATATAAAACGATTATTTGAAAACAAAGAAATGGATGTTTTTTTATCAAGAGTTCCATCAAGATCTTCCATTGTTTTGTCTTTTATCGCATCCTTTGTGTTAATAAGCTTTGCAATTATTGCACAATCTGTAATTATTGTGTCAATAATTTACATGCAAGATATAGTAAATATTTTAGTGTGGGGATTTAGTTTAATGCTGGAAGCTATCATAGTTGTTTCAATTGCAACCTTTTTGTCAATCGTAATAAGAAGCTCAACTCTTGGGTTACTTTTATCCTTTGCAACATATTTTTTATCAAGAGTTGTGGGAAATTTTATTGCTTATATAAATTTATCAGGAGCTAAATTTTCCTTAAACTCAATTACAGAGGTTTTATTGAAAATTTTATCCATCGTTATACCAAGATTAGATTTGTTTGGGAAAAGTGATTTCATAGTTTATGGAAGCTATTCTGGTTCAATATTTGTAACTTTGATTTCTCAAGCTATTATTTATAGCTTACTTATAACTACTTTAACTATAATGGACATGAGAAAAAGGGAATTTTAATTTATATATGAAATGGTTTTCATCTTATGATTCTGAATATCTAAGTATTCGGAGATTTTTCATATTATTTTTTATATTAAATTTTATAGTATGGTTTTTTTTAACAAAAAATATTAAACCAGATTTAACAATCACGCCAATTCCACCAGGAAAACACTTATTAAAGGCATTTTCCATGGGAGACGATGGTCTTGTTTATAGATATTTTGGATACAAAATTCAAATGTCAGGGGATGATTACGGAACAGTAACTCCACTTAAAAACTATAATTATGCACAATTACAAAAATGGTTCTTTCTTCTTGATGAATTTGACTCAACTTCAGAATACGTACCCTCAATTGCTGGACTTTATTACTCTAATTCACAAAATCCCATGGATAATATCTATATTGTAGATTATTTAATAAAATTTTCAAAAAAAGATACATCAAAATACTGGAGATGGCTTACCACGGCTATGTATCTTGCAAACACTAAATTACATAACGCTGATAAAGTTAACGAAATATCAACTATACTAGCATCTGCAGATAAAAATATTGTTCCACTTTGGGCAAGAACAATAGGAATTTTCATGACAAGTAAATCTGATATTTGTGCATCTCTTAATTTAATTACTTCCCTTGATGAGGAAGAAATTAAAGAAATTGCAACAGACAAAATATTTTCATCAAAACCAGATGAAGGTAATATATTTTTAAAATTAATTATTAATAGAATTGAGGAAATTAAAGCAAACCCAAAAGCCGCAAGGGAGTGTATGCATAAAAAACACTTAAATAAATAACTTTTTATATCACAAAGCGATGTGGATATATTTTTATGAGATAATGCAATATATCATTAATCACAATTCACAAATCCATCATCACTTATAATACATAAATCTTGTTTATTTTTAATATCATTTGTATTGAAAAACATATTTACGGTATAATTTTTTTTTGCATAAATTCTTCCAATTTCAATACATTTTTCTTTGTTACTTTTGCATAATATATTTATCACTTTTGGTAAATCTTCTTTTATATGACTTGGAATTTTCATTTTATAATCTTGAAAAATGCAAAAACAAAAATAAAGTAATAACAAAGATATAATTAAAATTGCAACTATTTGAATATTTTTCATATAAAAAAGCTTGTTTATAATTATAACTTAAAAATATTTGTTTGCAAGAAAATAAAATTATGATAAATTTAAATATACACTTAGTTTCAGATTTTACATGCGATACTTTAATGAGTATATCAAGTGTTATTGGAAGTCAGTTTCCAGAGGTAAAAATAAAAAGAATTTTTCATCAATTTGTAAGAAATATAGATCAGGTTGACAATATAGTTAAATCTTTAAACGAGGAACCTGGAATTGTACTATTTTCTTTACTTTCAGATGATATAGAGTTAAAAATTACAGACATAGTTTCAACAATGCCAAATTGTAGAGTTATTCCTGTAATGGATTATTTAATTTCTGAATTTTCATCTCATTTAAATATTAAAAGCGAAAAAATTAAAAGAACATCAAATCTTTCAAATGACTACTTTGCACGAATGGACGCAATGAGGTTTACAATAAATCACGATGATGGTAGAATGACGGACAATATTGATGATGCTGATATTATTTTAATCGGAGTTTCCAGAACGTCAAAATCTCCAACAAGTATATACTTGGCACACAAAGGATATAGAGTTGCAAATATACCATTTGTAACTGAAAATTTAATGCCATCTAATTTATTAAATTGTAAGCATGCAATTATCATTGGCTTAAATATAGAGCCAGAAAGATTAATATGGCTGCGTGAAAGTAGGATGCAAACCGATGGAATTGGTGGCTTTAACATGCAATATAATAATTCAGAAGATGTTATACAGGAACTAAGGGAGTTTAGAAGGTATTGTGGAAAATTAGGTTGCAATGTTATAGATGTTACTCAAAAATCAGTGGAAGAGGTGTCTGCTTATATTTTTAATATAATTCAAAAAAATAAGATAGATATTTAGTTATTAAGTTCCAATCATTGTAATTATACTATTATATATTTTTAGTATTAAGCCAATTTAAAACCAATTCCAAAGGAGTAAACTTGTGCACCATTTGCAATTCCACCATAACTTATAACCTGTTTTCTATATTCAAATTTCGTAAATATGATATCATCATAGTCTCTCATCAAACCAAAACCATATTCATACCCAGTGGAATAACCACCTTGTTTAAATCTTCCGTCCACTTCGTTTCCTTGAATGGATGTGGAATTAACACCCTGAATAAGCCCCCCAATTAAAAGAACTTTAGTAAAACTGTTAAGTGGTAATTTTACTATCGCATCATACCTCATTGTTGTCAACCTTGAGCCAACAGAATCTAATCCGTACGCACCATGGGAATCAAGGCTTCCAGCTGATGCCAGATCGTATCCAAATTCTAAGTTAAAAAATTCGCTCATTTCAAGCCCAAAGAAGAATCCATATCCAGTATAAGACGATGGTATTAAACCCTTATAGGAAATGCCATTGTTTTCAGTATAGTCAGTTTTATATTTAGTAAATGAACCACCAACATATGGGCGAGCTTCGATTACCGCGTTTGCTTTGTTTGAATTTAATAAAAAAAATGCACAGATAAATGTTGCATATAAAAATCTCATATAATCACCATAATGAAGGCATTATATTACTAAAAAAACTATAGTCAAGATATAAAAACAACTTTTACTTGTTTTTATTTATCATTATTTCTTTTATCGCGCATTTTGATAAAATCACTATCTGCATGATAAGATGACCTAGTGAGTGGGGACGAGGAAACCATTAAAAAACCCTTTATCCAGGCCATTCTTTCTAAATATCTAAATTCATCTAAAGTGTAGTACTTTTTAACCTCGGCATGCTTTTCACTTGGGCGAAGATATTGCCCTATTGTTATAAAATCTACATTTGCGGAACGCAAGTCATCCATAACCTGCAATATTTCATCCTTTTCTTCACCAATCCCAACCATTAAACCAGATTTTGTAAATAATTTTGAATTTAATTCTTTTACCTTTTTTAATAGATAAAGAGAATTGAAGTATCTGCTACCAGGGCGAATGTTTTGATAAAGAGATGGCACGGTTTCTATATTATGATTAAAAACATCAGGTGGACATTCAATTGCCAATCTTTCAATGGTAATTTTTTCATCTTTTCTTAAAAAATCAGGCGTTAATATTTCAATTGTTGTATTTGGAGATTCTTGTCGTATTTCAAAAATAGTTTTTATAAAGTGCCCTGCTCCGCCATCCTCTAAGTCATCTCTATCAACCGAAGTTATAACAACATGTTTTAAACCAAGTTTTGCAGTAGAATTGGCAACTTTTTGAGGCTCATGTGGGTCTAAAGTTAAAGGAACTCCAGTGGAAATGTTACAAAATCTACATGCACGAGTACATATTGATCCTAAAATCATAAATGTGGCATGTTTTTTTTCCCAGCATTCACCGATATTTGGACAGGCGGCTTCTTCACACACCGTATGAAGTCCATTTTTACGCATAATTTCAGATGTCTCTTTGTAACCTTGTGAAATAGGTGCCCTCACTCTAATCCAATCTGGTTTTTTAAGTGCTTCATTCATGCTTCAAATGCAATACTGTACAATAATTGTAAGTAAATTAATAATATTCAAATTATTTTTTTATTCCGAAGATTGTAAATATATTCCTTATATAAACCCAAATTCCATTTGGTAGCATTTAATACAATATAAAATTTATTTTAAAACTACTCCGCTTTTAAAATAATTCTCTTTCCAGTTTTATCTGGTGAACTTAAAATACCATCATCTTGCATTCTTTCAACAAATATTGCAGCTTTATTGTATCCTATTCTAAGTTTTCTTTGAATGTAACTTATAGATGTTCTTTTGTCTTCCATTACAACGCGAATTGCCATTTTATATAAATCTTCCTCACTTTCCTTTCCTGTTGCGAAAGTTCCTAAATCCAATCCTCCATCATATTGAATACCGGATGAAGACATAGACCCACCCTCTTCACTATATTCTATAATATCAACATAATTAGATGGATTATTATTTTTTAAATATTTCACAATGTCCTCAACTTCGCCATCTGCTACAAATGGACCATGTACGCGTTGAATTTTACTTGCACCCTGCATAAAAAGCATATCACCCTGACCTAAAAGTTGCTCTGCACCTTGTTCGCCTAAAATTGTTCTAGAATCTATTTTAGAAGTTACTTGAAAGCTTATTCTACTAGGAAAATTAGCCTTTATTACACCAGTTATCACATCAACAGAAGGTCTTTGAGTTGCCATGATAATGTGAATTCCAGATGCACGAGCCATTTGTGCAAGGCGTTGAATTTGAGCCTCAACATCTTTTCCTGCAACTATCATCAAATCTGCCATCTCATCAACAATTAAAACAATATATGGCATCTTTTTTGGCTCAAATATTATAGTTTCAGTTTCCATTTTACCTAAATCTTTATTATACCCAACATCAATTTGACGCGTCAGCTTTGTTCCATTTTTAATTGCAAATTCAACTTTAGTGTTATAGTTGACAATATTTCGCACACCCAAAGATGACATTATTTTATATCTATTTTCCATTTCAGCAACTACCCATTTTAATGCCATGATTGCTTTTTTAGAATCTGTAATTACTGGCGTCATGAGGTGCGGAATGCCGTCATAAACAGATAATTCTAACATTTTTGGGTCTATCATTATCATTCTACAATCTTGCGGAGATAGTTTATAAAGTAAAGATAGAATCATGGCATTTATACCAACAGATTTTCCAGATCCCGTAGTTCCCGCTATTAACAAATGTGGCATTTTTGCCATATCAACTATTACCGGATTTCCACTAATATCTTTTCCAAGAGCCATTGGTAACGCGGCATCATTTAGTGCAAATTCAGAAGATTCAAATAAATCTCTTAAATATATTATAGACTTTGAAGCATTTGGTAACTCAATACCAATTGCATCTTTTCCTTGTATTACAGAAATTCTTGCAGATATTTTTTGCATTGTTCTTGCAACATCCTCTGCCAAACCTATAACCCTTGAAGACTTCGTCCCAGCCTTTGGCTTAAATTCAAAAAGCGAAACAACAGGGCCTACGCTTACACTAATAACTTGCCCTATTACCCCAAAATCAAGTAGAGTTTGAGTAAGAATTTTTGATACAGTATTTTTATCAAAAGTTTCTGCCTTATTTACCTTTGCAGGTTGCAATAAATCAAGCTTTGGGGCAATATAATTTGACGAAATGGAATCTTTAATTCCAATAACTGAAGAAATTTCTTGTCTTCCTGTTTTTTCTGGTAAAAAATTTGGAATTTTTGTTTCATCTGAAATTAAGTTGTTTTTAGCATTTGCCACCATGTTAAAAGATAATTCATTAATTTTTTGACGAGATTTTAAAGAATCTCTAACTCTTTTTGAAAAAGTAAATCTAATAAATTGCTTCATCAATTTAAATGCAATGGATATAAAGGGTTTTGCATTATCTTTTTTTTCATCTGAATATTTTACTAAAAATCTTGCAAATCGCATAATTTTTTGAAAAGGTACAAAAATTATAAACACAAAAGATAAAATTTTAGTAAAAAACTTTAATCCTTCATGATTTTTTAAATTTCCGACTGAAAAACAAAAATATGAAGAAAATACAGCTATAATAAACAACCCAAATCCTGCAATAATTTTTCCAAATAAAGTCTTTATAATGTATTTATTGTAAAACCAATAACCAACATATCCACCTGGAATAAATTCATAGTAAAAATCTTTATAAGATATAAAAAACTCAATTAAAGATGAAAGTGAGATAATCATTATCACAGCACATAACATCCTAAGCCATATAAGGAAAATTACATGATTTATTGTCATCAAGAATCCCCAGAATCCTATTAAAAAAATTAAAATATAGGATGCAAAACCAAAAGATTGCATATAAATATCAGCAATATAGGAACCTGGAAGTGAAAAAATATTTCTTACCCTCTCATCGCTTATAACATTAAATGATTGATCGCAAGAGTTATATGAAAGGCAAGATATAATAGAAAATAATGAAAATATAAAAAGAATTACACCGATTATATTATAACTTTTTTCTGATTTATTTTTTGTCATTTCACTTATTTAATATTTCCAATTTAATAGAAGCAATTGCTTTTGCTGGATTTAAACCCTTAGGACAGGCCTTTGCACAATTCATAATTGAGTGACATTTATATAATTTAAATGCATCATTTATTTGCTCTAATCTTTCTTTTTTGGAACCCTCATCGCGAGAGTCAACTATCCATCTTTGAGCCTGAAGTAATATTGCTGGACCTAGATATTTTTCACTATTCCACCAATAACTCGGGCACGAAGTTGAACAACATGCACATAGTATACACTCGTAAAGTCCATCAACTTTATCTCTTTGTTCAATTGATTGAAGGGTTTCCGTTGTACTATTTTTATCACTTTGCATCCAAGGTTTTATTGATTTATATTGTTCATAAAAATGAGACATATCCGGTACTAAATCTTTTATAACCTTCATATGCGGCAGTGGGTATATTTTTATATTTCCATCGCAACTATCAATAGATTTCGTGCATGCAAGGGTATTAGTTCCATCAATATTCATAGCACATGAACCACATACACCCTCCCTACAAGACCTCCTGAAAGTTAAAGTTGAATCTATTTCATTTTTAATTTTTATCAAAGCATCAAGAACCATAGACCCACATTCATCAAGATTTATATCAAATTTATCAATTCTTGGATTGTCATTAGAATCGGGATTATATCTATATATTTCAAATGTTTTTATATTATTTCCATTTATTTTATGGTAAATTCCTGCTGTTTTATCAATAATTGAATTTCTTGGTAAAAAAATTTCTGCCATATTTTACAAAAAATCTAATCCTATTTATATACAAAATATAAACATATAATAAAATATTATGCAAGTGAAAAAGTTTTTGTATTGACAATTATTTTGTGTTAATTATATTTAATTTGGGTTTGTAGCTCAGTGGTTAGAGCAGGACACTCATAATGTCTTGGTCGTGTGTTCAATTCACACCAAACCCACCATTAAAATATATTACTTTTTTATTAATTATTTAATCTTTAAATAATTAATTACTAAAGTAACTATATATTACAATGTTTTCTTTTTATTTAATTTAGCAAGGCACCGACATTGCTTACTTTTTAAATTAGTAACTATACATTGGGCCTTCTGTTAAAATTACAATTTTAAAATACAAAAACTAAATTTTTTAATTTATGCATAGACTTGTTTAAGGTATTTTTTTAATTAATCAAGAATATTCTTGGTTAATTAAAGTATACGCTAATAATTGAAGGAAAAGAATAAACTTAAGATTATACTAGTAAGTATAAATTTTAATATTAAAGAATTATGATGTGTTTGAAGTTATAAGTTTGTAAAAGTGAAATTTTATAATATAAAAGTGTTTTTTATAATTATATAAATTAACTTGCATTAACGGTATTCAACAATAAGCCGACCACGACCTACTCTCCCGCGGTACGAAGACCTAGTACCATTGGCACTGGCGAGTTTCACATTGGAGTTCGGAAAGGGATCCCGTGGTTCCACGCCGTTATTATGGTCAGCTTATTGGTGAATAAATTTAACTGATGAAAAGGAAACATTAAAATTGAAAAACTTTAGAATTAATTCTACATACAAATCAATAACAAATTAAATCAATCGGGAATTAGTAATGATTAGCTCAACACGTTACCATGCTTACACACTCATCCTATCAACGTGGTGGTCTACCACGTCCCTAATTGGGAATAATTATCTTGCGGCAAGTTTCACACTTATATGCTTTCAGTGTTTATCTTTTCTATGCGTAGCTACCCAGCGATGCCCTTAGCAGAACAACTGGTACACCATTGGCATATTCAACTCGGTCCTCTCGTACTAGAGTCGACCCCGCTCAATATTCCTGACGCCCACGGCAGATAGGGACCAAACTGTCTCACGACGTTTTAAACCCAACTCACGTACCACTTTAATCGGCGAACAGCCGAACCCTTGGGACCTTCTTCAGCCCCGGGATGTGATGAGTCGACATCGAGGTGCCAAACAGTGTCGTCGATTTGAGCTCTTAGACACTATCAGCCTGTTATCCCTAGAGTACCTTTTATCCGTTGAGTGATGCCCCTTCCTCGCAGAAGCACCAGATCACTATATCCGACTTTCATCCCTGCTCGACTTGTCAGTCTTACAGTCAAGTTGGCTTATGCTATTACACTCCAACAGTGGCTTAATCCCACCTGAGCCAACCTTTGAACGCCTCCGTTACTTTTTAGGAGGCGACCGCCCCAGTCAAACTACCCACCATACAATGTCCCAAATCCACTTTTACGGATCTTGGTTAGATATCAAAAATCAAAAGAATGGTATTTCAACGATGACTCCATCACAACTAGCGTTGTAACTTTCTAGTCTCCCATCTATCCTACACATTTAATTTTTAATATCATTGTAAAGCTATAGTAAAGGTTCATAGGGTCTTTCCGTCTAACCGCGGGTGGACCGTATCTTCACGGCCAATCCAATTTCACTGAGAATACTCTGGAGACAGTGGGGAGATCGTTACGCCATTCATGCAGGTCGGAACTTACCCGACAAGGAATTTCGCTACCTTAGGACCGTCATAGTTACGGCCGCCGTTTACTGGGACTTCGATTCAGAGCTTGCACCCCTCCTGTTAATCTTCCAGCACCGGGCAGGCGTCAGACTCTATACTTCCCCTTATTCAGGTTTGCAGAGCCCTGTGTTTTAAGTAAACAGTCGCCACCCCCATTTTTGTGCCACCTACAAAAACTTGCGTTTATGCAGGCCATCCTTATCCCGAAGTTACGGATGTAATTTGCCTAGTTCCTTCAGAGTACTTATCTCAAACACCTTAGTATATTCTACTCACTCACCTGTGTCGGTTTACGGTACGGGCTATACGCTAGAGCTATTTCCTGGAACTGATTTTGTAGCAAGTAAAATCTAATAATTACTTACATCAATTTCAATCCGTCACATTCTAGCAGGTTCAGGAATATTAACCTGATTGCCATCGGCTACGCCTTTGGGCTTGACCTTAGGACCCGACTAACCCTACGCTGATTATCATGGCGCAGGAAACCTTGAGTTTATGGTGGGGGCAATTCTTGTGCCCCTTATCGTTACTTATGCCAGCATCAACACTTCTGATATCTCCAGTAGCCATCACCAGCTACCTTCACAGACCTACAGAACGCTCCGCTACCGATTGTAGAGATAATTGTATCCTCTATGAGGATACACAAGAAGTTAATTTTGCTTACAATAAATATTATAAACTCTTGGTGAATAAATACCAAAAGTTAGATTAGTTACAAGCCCTGAAGTAAACGTTTCTTTTGCTTCAATATACGCAACTCCACTTTTATTTTTACAAAGATCAACAGGATCAACAACTTTTGTTTGACCTATACCCCAAAATATAAAATGATTCCATTCAGAATAATTTGGAGGAACTTCAACGCTTGTTGTTGATGCAGTGGATTTAAAACTAGCATCAGATACAAATCTTTGAGTTTTACATGAAACAAGTGTAAGTAAAATAAGTAAAAGTAAATAATTTTTCATATTATAAGAGTAAGAAAATAAAAGATACAATTATCTCTACAATCTCGTGTCTTCGGTATGTAGCTTTAGCCCCGTTACATCTTCGGCGCAGGAAGGCTATTAGACTAGTGAGCTGTTACGCTTTCTTTAAAAGATGGCTGCTTCTAAGCCAACTTCCTAGCTGTTTTGGCCTCCCCACTTCCTTTTCCACTTAGCTACAATTTGGGGACCTTATACGACGATCTGGGTTTTTATCCCTCTCGACAATGGATGTTTTCACCCACTGTCTGTCTGCCACGCTTTAATTCATCGGTATTCGGAGTTTGGTTGAGATTGGTAGGAGACTTGCTCCCCCGCACCCACTCAGTAGCTCTACCCCCGATGAGAAACACATGACGCACTACCTATATAGTTTTCGCGGAGAACCAGCTATGTCCAAGTTTGATTAGCCTTTCACTCCTATCCACAACTCATCCAATACTTTTTCAACAGTAACTGGTTCGGTCCTCCAGTGGGATTTATTCCACTTTCAACCTGGTCATGGATAGCTCACATTGGTTTCGGGTCTATCGCACCAGACTAAACGCCCATTTAAGACTCGCTTTCGCTGCGCCTACATCAAAATGACTTAAGCTTGCCTGATACAATAACTCGCTGGCTCATTATACAAAAGGTACGCCGTCACCCGAATTGCTTCAGGCTCCGACTGGTTGTAGGTATTTGGTTTCAGGATCTATTTCACTCCCCTTATCGGGGTTCTTTTCACCTTTCCCTCACGGTACTAGTTCACTATCGGTCATTGGCGAGTATTTAGCCTTAGAGGTAGGTCCCCCTATATTCAAGCAGGGTTTCACGTGCCCCGCTTTACTCAAGAATGCAAAAACTTTCTACCTTTACGGGACTATCACCCTGTGTCATCTGTCTTTCCATACAGTTCAAGTTCTTATTTTCACATTACTGGGCTGTTCCGCATTCGCTCGTCACTACTAACGGAATCTCGTTTGATTTCTTTTCCTTTGGGTACTTAGATATTTCAGTTCCCCAAGTTTCGCTTTGCAAACCTATGAATTCAGTTTACAATACCTCTGAAGAGGTGGGTTTCCCCATTCGGACATTCGCGGATCAAAGCTTGTTGACAACTCCCCGCAAATTTTCGTAGCCTGCCACGTCCTTCATCGCCTGCCAATACCAAGGCATCCACCAAATACCCTTAGTAACTTAACTTGTTATTGAAAATATTGTATGTAGAATGAATTCCAAAACAATATTTCAAGATAATATATATACATAAATTCAAGTAGAATTAACTAAAGTTATTTTTGTTAAATATGGAACATCTATATTAGATGTTCACCCTTTTCATCAGTTAAATATTCACGATGTTAATCGTTGCAACAAAATTTGTCAGCAACACATCAATATGAACAAGCTAAATATAATTGTCAAGTGAAAATATAAAAAAAAAAAAATTTCCTAAAAATTACTTTAATTCATCCAATTGTATAGATTTAATCTTGAAAAATGGGTGGCATTTTAATATTCTTTTTATTATTAAAACAAGACTTTTAAGTATTTTATATTTTTTTGAGGTTAAAATTTCAACTGCATACTCAGAACAAGTTGGAATAAAAATACAAGACTTAGGATAATATGGTGATATGCAATATTGATAAAATTTAACAAATACCAAAAGTATGTTTTTTATAAACACAATTAAATAAAAAAATCTTGCAAAAAATAATCTTTAATATATATATTCAACTGTATGTAGTTGATATGCAAGAAAAATTATCGTTTGTAAATAAAAATTTCGCAAGATTCTTAATCAATGTTATAATTGTCATATATATATTTAGCTTAGCTGATACATATATATACAATAACATAAATAAAATATCACTAAACGACAACCTTGAAGAAATTATTGATAAAATCGATGATACAAAAAAATATTACATTGAAGCTGAAAAAAAATATATTATACTAGATTCCGATTTATCTTTTCTAGAAAAAAATATAAATGATGTCATTAAGCTACAAAATGGAGAAAATTTAACTATGGCATTGAAAAAATATGGAATTGATGATAAGGAAATTAGTAAAATAAATAATACCATATCTAAGAATTTTTCTTTAATAAACCCAGGACAGGATATTTTTTTAAACTATAATTATCATGGAAAATATATCTTAGATTCAAATAAAAATAATATATTTCCTCAAATATTTCATCTAAAAGAAAGTTACTGCACGAATCATATAGAAATTCGTTTAAACAAAATTGAAAAAACTTTATATATAAAAAAAAGTGATGAAAATTTCATTTTACAATCAAAGGATCTTGAAAGTAAAAAACAAACAAAAGTTGTAAAAAGTGTAATAAACAATAGCCTTTATTATGATGCAATTCAAAAAGGGGTAACGCCTATGGTGATTAATAAAATGCTTGAACAGTATAGTTACGATATAGATTTTCAAAGAGATATTCATAAAGGTGATATATTCGAAGTTGTATTTGAGGAATATTATGACGACAAATCAAGAAAAGTAAAAGATGGAAAACTTTTATACGCTGGTCTACAAGTTCAAGGTAAGTGGTATAAAATGTACAGATATGAAAATGATTTTTACAATGAAAAGGGTACGGAGATTAAAAAAACTTTACTTAAAACTCCAGTTGATGGTGCAAGAATTAGCTCAGTGTTTGGAATTAGAAAGCATCCAGTATTAGGTTACACAAGGGCACACAAGGGTGTTGATTTTGCAGCACCAACCGGAACTCCAATTTATGCAGCTGGAGATGGAATAATTACTCACTATGGATGGGGAGGTGGGTATGGAAATTTAGTATCAATAAAGCACAACAAAGAATATTCAACAAATTATGCACATATGAGTAGATTTGCAAAGGGATTAAAAAATGGATCCAGTGTGAAACAAAGGCAAATTATAGGATATATAGGTACAACTGGTCTATCCTCAGGACCCCATTTACATTTTGAATTGGTAAAAAATGGTGAAAAAATCAATCCTACAAAACATACAATACAATCTATAAAAGCACTTTCTGGAAAAAGTTTAATAAATTTTAACAACTTAATTACAAGCATGGATAATAAAATAAAGCTCGCAAGTTAAATATCTTTTTTATTTATTTACTTGAAATAATACTTGACTTTTGAATGTTTTTTATACACGCTTTGCATACATAATATGTTGCTATGTTTGTTAATTTTATAAAAAAAATATTCCTAATAGATATACTAAGTGGAATGTTTTTTGCAACGGGATTTTTATTTAAAAAAAAAGTTACCATAGCTTATCCATTCCAAAAAAGCAAAATATCGTCAAGATTTAGAGGTGAACACGCTTTAAGAAGATATAAAAATGGTGAAGAAAGATGTATTGCTTGTAAATTATGCGAGGTTATTTGTCCAGCAAAAGCAATAACAATAGAAGCTGAAGAGAGAGAGGATGGCGTTAGAAAAACAACAAAATACGATATAGATATGACAAAATGTATATATTGTGGACTTTGCCAAGAGGCTTGTCCAGTTGATGCAATTGTTGAAACTCCAAATTTTGATTTTGCAAAAGAAACAAGAGAAGAATTGATGTACGATAAAGATAAACTACTACAAAATGGTGATATATGGGAATCTTTAATTTTACAAAATATAAATGAAAAAAATAAATAACATACAAAATGCGGTAATAAATTTTCATCTTAAGATGCAACTTGTTATTATAAATCTTTATAATAACATAAACTATAAAAAAAAAACTTTGGTAATTTTACTTACGCTATTTAGTATTTTAACTCTATTACAAGGTTTAACTTTTTTTTATCAAGAGAAATTTAAAAATTATATTAAACTAAATGTTGATTCTTATAACAAAGATTTAGAACAACATAAATATAAATTATCTTATTCAAAAATAACAAGTAATATGGGCTTTTTAGGTATTAGATTAATTATCAATGACATTGTAATTCGTGAAAATGAAAATAACTCATACATTAAAACCGATTTTGTGCAAATTTCATGCAATATTTTATCTTGTTTAAATAATAAAATTAAAATAAAACCAGATATATCTCTTGAATTTAAAATAAAAGATAATGAAGATATAATGCTTATTTCATTCCAAAAATCACCAATTTTTATTGTGAAAAATAATACCAAGAAATTATACTTATATAACAATATGTATAAATATTCTATTTTTAATTTAAGTAAAATGCAAAAAATTACATCTATAGATTCAAGTGTTTTAATATTTGATAGAGTAAAAAATATGACAAATGAAAATTTTAAAATATACTTTAATTTCGAATCTAAAGATTTATTTAATCTTGATTATGCATCAAAGAATGATAAAACTATTTTTTTTGATACAGGAATTTTATCTATAAATCTTGATTTACATGGTAACTTTATTGAAAATGGAATCAATGTACCCGATGTATTCAACATAATGATAAAAAACTTTCATATAAAAACCTCAGAGTTTAAAATAGTTAATTATGGTAAAATTAAAACAAAAAAATCATGGGATGATTTAAATATTGATTTTAATATAGATATATACAATTTTGGTAATTTTTTAGATTACATGGGAACTGGAATTTTAAATTTATCACAAGATTCAAATATTCAATTAATTACTAAAAAAATAATACCACAATTACATGGAAATTATATGAAAAAAATTACAAATCATGAAAATAATAAAAACGTAAAACTACATATAACAAATAATTCAGCCAGTAAAGATATATATATAAATAAAAAACCGTTAAAATTAATAATTTTTGATTTAATTTCCAATGCTTGATAATTTTCCACGAAATAGAATATTAAGAAAAAATCAAGTAATAAGAGACTTAATTGCGGAACATTCCATATTGCCACAATCTTTAATATATCCAATTTTCATTTGTGAGTTTGAGGATGATGCGATTGAAATATCATCAATGAAGGGTATTTTTCGACACACTATTCATGATGCGGTAAAAGAAATTAAAAAAGCAAAACAACTTGGAATAATGTCTTTTATGCTTTTTCCATATATACCAAGTAGCCAAAAAGATGACATCGGAAGTCTTGCTATAAATGAAAATAATATAATTTGTAAGGCTATAAAATCAATAAAAGATTCACATCCAGATATTTTATTAATTACCGATATAGCCCTTGATCCATACACAAGTCATGGACATGATGGAGTTTTAACACAAAATTATATTGATATAGATAATGATAAAACCTTAGAAATACTACAGAAACAAAGCATAATTCAGGCAAAATCTGGCGGAGACTTCATGTCTCCATCTGACATGATGGACGGAAGAGTTTTTGCAATAAGAAATGCATTAAATGAAAATAATTTTCAAAATATTGGCATTATATCATACTCTGTTAAGTATTCATCAAGTCTATATTCCCCTTTTCGTGACGCAATAGGGTCTGGCATTAAATCAGGGCCTGTAAATAAAAATACATATCAAATGGATTTTAGAAATTCAAAAATAGCTATAAAATCAACGCTAGATGATATAAAACAAGGTGCAGACGCTATTATAATAAAACCTGCATCTTTTTATTTAGATATAATTAAGTCTATATCAAGTCAAATAAATATACCAATTTTGGCATATCAAGTAAGCGGAGAATATGTAATGATAAAAAATTACTCACCAGATGAAAATATTATAAAACAACTTGCACTTGAATCTTTAGTTTGCATAAAAAGAGCTGGTGCAACATCTATCATTTCATACTTTGCTATGCAAATATTTGAGTAGCATTAAATGCTGTATTTTAAAATATACATAAATATAATATTTAACTATACTTACCATTTATAACATAAAAATCATAAAGACTTAATAATACTCTTGTAATATTAAAGTTGCACACCTCAATATGATTTAATTTTGAAATACCAACCACCCTTGAAGTTGCAGATGTTGCAAAAATTTCATCAGCCGAATACATTTCGCTAAGAGTGAAATTTTCTTCTTTTATTTCAATTTTATTTAAAATTTCTTGCATATTTATGGATAAATTTTTATGATAATCTTTATTTTTAATTAATTCAATTAAACGAAATCTTGTAATTCCAGGTAATAAATTTTGAGATAAAGGTGGGGTAAAAATAATATTATTTTTTACTAAAAAAATATTACCACGTGATGTTTCATGAATATTCCCATCCTCGTCGTGATACAAAACTTCACTAAAACCAAGATTAAATGCCTCATTTCTTTTTATCACCGATGGAAGGAGTGATGTTATTTTAATATCTCTATATTTCCAACGAATGTCTTCATAGGATTTTAAAGATACAAATTGCAGATCACCCTGCCCCACCTTGCAGTCGTAATCTTGAATTTCAATTAAAAAATTTTGAGAAATTGAAGCTAAATCTGTAAGCCATCTATTTGAATTCCCGCGAGATATAATTATCATAACCCTGCCATTTTTTATATTATTTTTTTCAATTAAATTACTACAAATAGTGCAAATCTCCTCTTTACTGTAGTCAAGTTTTAGGTAAATTGCAGCGGCTGTATTTTGCATTCTTATATAATGTAAATTAAAGTCTACCATTACACTTTCATGAACTAACATTATATCATAAAGTCCATCTCCAAAGTGAAAACCTCTATCGTCAGTAGATATGTTTGCATCTTTTTTTTCTATATAATTTCCATTTAAAAAAACTAAATTCATAATTTTATTAAATACCTAAAATCATTTATAAAGCCCGTAAACATTAAGGCAATAATTGCAACAAAGCCAATTTGATAAATTATATATTGAATTTTAGCGGGCACTTCTTGTCCTATAATTAACGCAATTATACTCATAAAAATATGTCCGCCATCTAAAACCGGTATTGGAACTAAATTCATAACCCCCACGCCTATTGAAATTACAACAAGTAAAAATAAAAATTTATCAATTCCATATTTTGATGCATCATGAGATAGTTTTCCAATCTTTAAAGGCCCTGAAAGTTCCTTTAAACTTCTTTTTCCAGAAATTAAATGTAAAACTCCACGAATGGTATCAGAAGTTATACTTTTTGTGTCAATTCCAGCTTGAATTACACTTTCCGTAAATGAATAATTAATTGTTTCAATTTTATTGGAAGATATTCCAAGTAAACATTGCTTTACTTTTCCACCCATATTATCCATAATTTCCATTTTTTCGGGTTTTATGCTTACTGAAATATGCTTACCATTCCTTAAAATACCAAGATTTACCTCATTACACCCATTTAATGAAATTTCTTTTCTAACTTGCATAAAGTCATTTATTTCTATGTTATTTATTGATGTAATTACATCTCCAATATGAATTTTAGCTTTACTTGCGGGTGAAAATTCTTGAACATGTGATATAATTGGTATGGTTTTATTTTTACCATATATGAAAAGTAATGAAATTAAAACACAAAAAGATAAAATAATATTTGCAAAAGGGCCTGCAAGTGCAATTAATATTTTTTGTGAGGGAGTTTTATTTGCAAAAGATTGTTTCTTTTCATCTTCACTTTGATACTGGATGTCATCTTTTTTGGGAATATCAGATTGCCCAAACATTTGAACATATCCGCCAATTGGAAACATGCACAACTTCCATCTAGTGCCACTTTTAGCTGTAAACCCAAACAACTCTTTTCCCATGCCAATTGCAAAGGCTTCGATTTTAACACTACACCATTTTGCAACAATATAATGCCCTAATTCATGAACAAATGCAATAATTGTAACCATTATTGAAAGCCATAACGCACCTAATAAAATACTTTGCCATGAGATAAAAATTTTCAACACGGCACCAAATACTGCATCCATTTAATTCTTATAAAAACTTATTGCATATAATTTATTGCAATAAATAAATGTCTAGTAATTTTTTAAAATTCCTTGATTTTTGAACTTATATCAACTTTCTTTTACTGCGGAAAATCAAAATTCGCTCCTGGTACGGTTGGAACCTTAGTGGCTTTTTTAATATCAGTTCCACTACTTTATTTTGAAAACTTTACATTAATTTCAACAATTATTGCAATTTTAACTTTAGTTACTGGAATTTATACATCAGATAAATATTCAAAAAAAATAAAAAAAGAAGACCCAAAAGAGGTTGTAATAGATGAAGTTTCTGGGTATTTTACATCCCTTGCCCTAAGTTCGTTGTTTATTCAAATTGATGGATTTAATCTTGCAAATATAATATATTTATTATTAAATTTTGTTGCGTTTCGATTATTTGATATTTTTAAGCCATATCCAATTTCACACATTGACAAAAATATAAAAGGTGGCTTTGGTATCATGTTGGATGATATTTTGGCTGGAATTTTTGCTGCATTATTTATTATAATAGTGTATTATTGCAGATGACAACTTCAACAACTCAAAAATGTATTCAAATTAAATACTTGCTTTTTATTTTAAATCATTAAAATTTGTACAACTTATTTGATAAAATTGAAACTTGTAATTGTTGAATCTCCAGCAAAATCAAAAACCATCACTAAATATCTTGGTGCAGGATACACAGTTCTTGCGTCCTTTGGGCATGTTCGTGATTTACCTTCTAAAAATGGATCCGTTAACCCAGATAAGGATTTTGAAATGGATTATCAAATAAAAGATACATCAAAAAAACACGTAAATGCGATTTTAAGTGAAGCTAAAAAGGCAGATATTGTGTACATGGCTTCAGATCAAGATAGAGAGGGTGAAGCAATTGCATGGAATTTAGCTGAAATTTTAAAAGAAAAAAAAATAAAAGCTATAATAAAACGAGCAACCTTTACAGAAATAACAGAAAAAGCGGTAAAAGATGGAATAAAAAATGCAAGAGAGATTGATTACGCACTTGTGGATGCTCAGCAAGCAAGGCTGTCACTTGATTATTTAGTTGGCTTTCATTTATCACCTGTTTTATGGAAAAAACTTCCTGGAAGTAGGTCAGCTGGAAGAGTTCAATCTGTCTCACTTAGGCTTATTGTAGAAAGAGAAGCTGAAATTCGTGCCTTTGTACCAAGTGAATATTGGTCTTTGGGTTTAAATTTAAAGACAAAAAAAAATGAAATCTTTGTTGCAAAAGTTATTGAGTATTCAAATAAAAAATTTAATAATCAATTTCCAAAAACAGAAAGTGAGGCAACAAACATTGCCAATTTATTAGAAGAATCTAAAGTTTTAATAATACAAGATATACAATCAAAGGATGTAAAAAAAAATCCATTTGCTCCATTTAATACAGCTGCCTTACAACAAGATTCCTCAAACAAACTAGGATTTTCAGCTGATAGAACAATGAAAATTGCACAAAAGTTGTATGAAGGTATGTCTATTGGAAATGAAACCAAGGGTCTAATTACCTATATGAGAACCGATGGAACCACTCTTTCAAAAGATGCAATTAATCAAATTAGAAATTATATTGAAAGTGAATATGGGGATAAATATTTACCAAAAAGCCCTAGAGTTTACAAAACAAAAACAAAAAATGCGCAAGAAGCACATGAGGCAATTCGCCCAACTGATATAAGCCTTTCTCCTTCAAAAATTGCAAAATATTTAGATAAAGATGAATTAAGATTATATGAATTAATTTGGAAAAGAACCTTAGCTTGTCAAATGGCAGAGGCTATATTTTTACGTCAATCAATTGATATGCTCGATAAATCTAATAAGGTTTTATCTCGTTCAAATGGAAGTATTGTAAAATTTGATGGATTTTTAAAAGCATACTCAGTTGAAATGGAATCCGAAGAAGATGGAGATGGTTTGTTGCCAAATTTAAATATCGGAGATGAAGTTACAATACAATTTCCACTTCATAAAAAGCAACATTTTACATCAGCAAAGCCAAGATATACTGAGGCAAGTTTGGTAAAAGAAATGGAGGAACTTGGAATTGGTCGTCCATCAACATATGCAAATATCATCAAAACACTTCAAGATAGGGAATATGTTCATATCGAAAAAAGACAATTTATACCAGATTTAAAAGGTGTGGTAGTTACTTCTTTCTTGAAATCTTTTTTTGCAAATTATGTTGAATATAAATTCACCGCAAATTTAGAGGAAGAGCTTGATATTATGTCTGATGGAAAAATAAAAAAATTAGACTTTTTACAAAAATTTTGGTCAGCATTTAATAGCAAAGTTTTAGATTCCATGACTCAAAGTGTGGAAATAATTTCCTCTGAAATTGCAAAATTTATGGATGAATACATGTTTTCTGGTACGCACAAAGATGAAAAAAAGTGTCTACACTGCGGAAATATTGATATAACAATAAAAACTGGTAAATTTGGAGTATATGTAAAATGTAATTCTTGTGATGGAAATAACTCCATAGATAAATATATACAAGGTATGTCTATTTCACTAAATTCCGACCAAGAGGGAAAAATTAATCAACAAAAAGGTGGATTAATTGGAAAAGATGCATTTGGAAACGATATATTTTATAAAACTGGTAAATTTGGCCCTTATTATGAAAGTGTCCAAGAAGATAAAACCGTTGTTAAAAGGGCATCCATACCAGAATTTATAACTGAAATAAATATAGAAAATGCTTTATTTTTACTATCCTTACCGAAGATCATAGGCAAACATGAAGGCGAAGATATATCAGTTGGAATAGGTAAATTTGGCCCCTATATTTTGTATAAAAAAGAATATATTTCTATTTTAGAAAAAGAAAAAGTATCAATAATTAATCAAGATGAAGCAATATATTTAATTCAAAACAAGCCAGATAAAAAATCTCGCTATGGAGGAACATCTGGTGGTGTTAAAGAAAAAAAAACCATCGAAATTGGACTTCACCCAAAAACTGAAAAGAAAATTTTAATTGGGAAAAGCAGGTATGGTATTTACGCTCTTTATCAAAAAAAATTTTATACAGTTAAGGGTCATGAAGATATTTCCACGGTAAAACTACAAGACTGCCTTGATGCTATTGATGAATAATGGCATTGGATTAGTAATTCTTTCGCTGCACCAGTAAACATTTAATCCAAATTTTGAAATACATATTTTATACAATATAATTGTATTATCAATTGTAAACTTAAAAATAAAGAGAATTTTTTAATATTATTACAAGGAAATTCTAAAGACCTGTATGTATCGCTCAGTTTTTCAATATGAATTTAAAACACAAAAGATACTTTATCGAAAAACTAAGGTATAATTCAAAAAAGAAAGCAAACCTATTACAAAAAAGTGCACAAGGCATTATCATGCAATAAATAAAGCATCTTTGGTGTTACGCAACAATCTATTATGGAAAAATGTACAACAGAAGCTGGCAATTATATGAAAAAAAATATTGACTTTTATTTCCAATCAATAACCATTAGTTTTTAGTTTTGCCGACTTAGCTCAGCTGATAGAGCTACTGATTTGTAATCAGTGGGTCGGGGGTTTGAGTCCCTCAGTCGGCACCAAGTTTTTTAGTTTATACTTAAAATATTAACAGGGCTAAAAATAATAATGCAAAAATAAATTATTACTTAAGAAGTATATAGTAAATAATAAATGCAAATAGATAGAATAAACAATAATTATAGGTATATTTAAAGCAGTGTGAAGTTCATTGCCTTAAACAAACTTAACAATAACGACAGAAATTGCCACCATCTATGGATAGATGTCAGTCTATCACTTATGATGCTTTTTAAAAAGAGATTATTTTATCATACTTTAATTACCAAAGATGGCGACTATTTTTACTTAAGATAAAAAATGATTTAATATATATGCAAATTTCATCAAAGATAGAATAGTTCTTAAATAGTAAATTACAGTAATGCATGATAAAAGGTATATAGATAGAGTTACATAGATACAAAGTTTTTATAGATTTAAATGAAATAAATTCAACATACAAGGTAGAAAAATGGAGACAAAATAATTTTTAGTGTTGAAATTTTAAGATATATAAAATGGAAAGATATTCACTTTATAGAGCTTTTTAAATGGTGCACCCGTAGGGATTCAAACCCCAAACCTTCTGATTCGTAGCCCTGAAATATACTTTAAAAGATCCTTGAAAAATAAGGCTTTATTTTAACAAAATCTTTTCTTTTAAGCACATTTTTGAAAAATAAGATTGACCATAATTGATGAGCATTGATGTGTGACTAGGCCGCCTGTGGGCCGTGAAGTTTTTTACATAGATTTTAATTTTTATATTCTTTTATAATTTTGCCATTTTCAATTTCAATAATTCTATCCATATTTTGGAATGTATTTAGCTTATGTGCAGCACTTATAACAGTTTTACCTTGCATTAAATAATCAAGGCTTTCTTGAATATCACCTTCTGTTTGCTGATCTAACGCAGATGTTGCCTCGTCTAAAATAAGAATTGGTGAGTTTTTGAGAATTGCTCGGGCAATTATAATGCGTTGTTTTTGGCCACCAGAAAGCTTGCCATCTTGCTCACCAACTTGAGTATCGTATCCATGTTCTAGTTTTATCATTGTTTCGTGAATATGTGCTTTTTTAGCTATCTCAATGACTTCTTTGTAGGCTGCATTTTGTTTGTCGTAAGCTATGTTTTGAAAAATAGTTTTGTGAAACAATGTTGTGTCTTGTGGAATTAAAGTGATGCTTTTTCTTAATGTTTCTGCATCAACATCTTTGCCGTCAATTGTTATACTTCAACTGTTTATATGAAATAAATTTTAGTAATAAATAAACAATAGTTGATTTTCCTGATCCTGATTGTCCAATAATTCCTATTTTTTCACCTTGTTTTATTTTCAAGTTAAAATTATCAAAAATTGATGTGTTATTATGATAAAAAGTCATATTTTTAAACTCAATATTACCAGTTATAATACCATTTGAATTTTGCGTTTCTGCTTGACTTCGCTCCTCTAAATTTGAAACCGAAGCCTTCAAATCTCCGAGTGCCTTTATAAAATCTTGTAAAAATACCGTAGCTTGATAAATATCGCCCGTTAACACTATCATCAAGCCAAAGACAAAGGCAAAATCACCAACAGATATTAAATTATATTTTTTAAGATAAATCATAACAAATAAAACTGTTATAAACTTAAAGATGTATAAAATACTAGCAGTCATTTGTAATATTGCATCGTATTTATATAGGTTCATTTGTTTTGGTATAAAATTGCTTCTTATGTGTTCTTTTAAATCGCTGTACTCTTTTTGTTTTGCGGAAAACAAAAAAACTGATAAAATATTTGTTATTTTATCACCAATTATTCCAATAATATTATGTTTGGCTTGACTATCCATACAAGATAGCTGTTTTAAGTTTTTTGATAAATTAAATATTATATAAACAAACAATATGCTCCACGATAAAATGAATACACCTAAATATAAATTAATAATCTATATTGCTGCAATATTTACACAACTTTTAAATAATTTAAAAAATAAACCACTTCGTAATAATTCCTTAGCTAATGCATCATAGCCGTCTATTAATCCTTTAATTGTACTGGTTAAAGTGTTAGAATTATTATTTTGAAAAATTGATAATCACTGTTTTGAATGACATTATACGCTTTTAATATTATACTTTCTTTTACCAATGGCTCAGCTTTCCATCTACCAATACTATTTAATCTCCATCCAACATAAAGAGAAAGTCTAGCCACAATAAAAAGTGAAATTGCCTTGACTATATCGCAATAATTAAATTACATAATTATAGATTACTGGATAAAATCAGCCAATTATGGGACCAAGAAGTATTATAAAATACCAGTTTTTATATGGTTTTATTGCCGAGATTAAAAAATTAAATGATATCAATATTGTCTCTTATCAAATATATTAATATATATTAATATAAAAATCTATAAAAAATTTGCATTTTAATTATATATATTACTTTTGTTAATTAGCCATTTTGCATATAATGTCTGTGTTAAACCTGTTTTTAGAAAGACTTAAAAAGCCTCGTAACATCTTTTTTGGAAATAAAAAATATAATAATATTTTTGAATGTGCAGAATTAAAATTAACTATAGATTGTTTTTCTAGTTTTTATAATCTGCAAGATCTTAAGCCTGATATTTTTTGTGATCAAAGTGGACATCATATTAGTTTTTTAAAACCTAAAAATAAATTAGATTTACAAAAAAGAGAATTGGATATAAAAAAGTTGCCGATCAGAATTATGGATTCTTATCAAGAACACCAGATTTTATAAATGCGGCATTAACTGCAGCCACAATTAATAACAATGTTTTTGGTGTCGATGATAATGCTAATTATTCTTATAATATATTAGAATATTATGAATATTGTAAAACAAAGCATATTTTTGTTACACACGCTTAAATTAACCCACAAATAAATAGATCAAAAAATATAAACGAAGTTAAACATAGAAATTCAGCAGTTAAAGTGATTGATTTTAACTCAGAAGGAATTATCGTTTCTGGTGCAAAAATGATAGAAACACTTGCAGATATCGCTGATGATATTTTGATATTCAATATGCCAGGATTAAAAGAATTTCACTCTGATTATGCGATTGCGTTTCCAGCAGAATTAACCAATAAAAATATTGATATTGTATCAAGAAAAAGTATGTTAAAAAATAACAGTGATAATGCTGATTATTCAATATCTAGTTTTTTAGACACAATGGATTCTATGATAATTTTTAATAATGCAAAAATACCTTAAAATAAAGTTTTTATATTTAAAAATGTAGCAATGTCTAACGCGTGTTACGATATTACAAAAATAAGAAATTATACAGGACATCAGGGAATTACAAGAATGCTTTCTGTTATAGAATTATTATGCGTTACCGCAGCGGAATTAGCTGAAAATATAGGACTAAATAATCATTTTCACATAAAGGATCAGCTAGGCGATATTACGACCGCAATAGAGCTAATTAAGGGTGCAATATGTTTCCGAAGAAAACGCTACTTTTGATCAAAATGGATATATTTCGCCAAATATTGTTAAAAATTATGAATGACAACGATATTGATGCTGTTATAGCTTCAACAAGGGAAAATATTCAATATTTAAAAGGATTTTGTCCGATAAGTAAATTGCTAAAACCATACTTACATAGTTGCTTTGCTATTCTATTAAGAGATAATCCAAATATTATTCACTTGGTTCACTTTAATGGATAACTTGATCAAATATTTGATGCAAAATGTAATTTTGGATTAATATATGGATATGGTACTTTTTATAAAGAGCATTATAATATAAACCTTAATCACGAAGAAAAATATCTTAAAGAATTAATGTCTTCAAAAAATATTTATCCAAATTACATTGATGCATTAATTGAATTATTAAAAACATTAAATATTAAAAATAAAAAAATTGGCTATGATATTGATGACGCAATGATAGAAAAGAAAATTTCAGAATCATTAAATACAACATTAATTTATAATACTGAATTATTTTATTATCCACGTCTTGTTAAAACTGATTTTGAAGTACAGCAATTAACAAAATCAGCCAGATGTAACGAGCTATCTATATATGAAACGGTAGAAAAGTTATATCTTGGTATATCGGAAGATGAGATTGTTAATATTTTTAATTTCAATGTAGCAAAAAACGGTGGCATACCAGAAATTAAAATGATTAAAATAGGAAGGAATGCTGTTTTTGGACAATGCTTGCCAAAAAAAGAAAATAAATTGCAATATGGTGATATTTTATGGTTTGATTCCGATGCAAGATATCAGGGGTATTGGTCAGATATAGCAAGAATTTATATTATTGGCGAAAATAATAGAGCTTCGGAGCTATATTCGTGTTTACGCGAAGGAATGATATGTGCTAAACAAAATATCGAGATTAGTATGTCAGGTAAAGATGTATTTAATTTAACCATGGATCATATTAATAAAAATGGCTTTAAAGATTATAGAAGGCACCATATTGGTCATGGGATAGGTTTAGGGGCATATAAAAATCCAATTATATCAAAAAATGGATTTTATATAATAGAGGAAAATTCTATTATATCAATAGAAACTCCTTATTATGAATTTGGATTTGGCGCATTACATTTAGAAGATCCATTATTGATTACAAAAGATCAAAATATTTTTTTAACTCAAAATTCAATACCACAAGATATTATCTTAAATTTATAATTTTACATGAAACAAAAGTCTAATGTTGTTATATTAAATAACATGCTCGATACAATTGGTAATACTCCTGTTGTTGAGTTAAAAAGTAATTTTATTCCACAAAATAAACAGATTTTATTAAAATTGGAAGAATTCAATCCGTGCGGAAGTATAAAAGACAGAACTGTAATTGGTGTAATAAAAGATGCCGAACAGAAAAAACTTATTAAAACAGGAGATACATTGATAGAAACAGCATCTGGTAATGTCTGAAAACATTAGCAATGCTTGGGGCAATTTTGGAATATAAAGTAATTATTGTTGTTGATAAAAAAGTTAGCAAGAGAACTGCAGAAATATATAAAGCACATGGTGCAGAAGTTTTTATTATAACTGAGCCAGATAAAAATGGCAGTTTTCAGCAAGCGAGATTAGATAAAGTTCAAGAATTATTGCAATCAATGCCAAATTCTTATTGGATCAATCAATATGATAATTATGCAAATAATGAATATCATTGCAATACAACCAAATTAGAAATTATGGAATATGATATTGATGCGTTGGTTTCTCCAATTTGCACTTGGGGTCATATATGCGGTATTGGCTCTAAAATAAAAAATAAAAATAGTGATATAAAAGTTGTTGGGGTGGATGTTAAAGGGTCTGCTGTTTTGCAAAAAGAATATGATCCTTATGCAATACATGGGGTTGGACTTGAAAAAAGAGCTATCAATACAAAGTTAAAATTCCTAGATAATATAATGATTATTGATGATTTTTGTGCAATATCAATGTTGCATATTATTGCAAAAACTAATGGCATAATATTGGGCGGATCTGGTGCCTGAGCTTTATGTGCCGCTTTATTTATTTTAAATAAAACTGATATTAATAATATAATGGTTATTATACCTGACTCTGGTGTTAATTATATGGAATCTTTGTTTGATATGGAGTATTTAAAAAGTAGAAATATTAACTTAATGAATGAAGATATGCTAAGTGAGTATATTTTAAATAATTATAAAATTTATGATCCACAATTATTTAGTTGAACAATATCACAATATAATCACAAATTTGTTGCATCACGCAGAACCAGAACTGGCTCATAATATTGCAATAAAATGTTTGCGTAATTTGTATACTCCAAAAATTGAGATTGATAAATCTATTTTAGAGGGACTTTCTTTAAATATAAACAATATAGCATTTGATCACCCAATTGGATTGGCTGGCGGATTTGATAAACATGCAGAAGTATTTGATAAGCTTGGTTTGTTTGGCTTTCGTTTTGTTGAAATTGGCTCTGTAGTTACAAATCCAAAATATGGTAATCCAAAGCCAAGAATTTTTCGCTTAAAAGAGTATTATGCTATTATAAATAGATATGGTTTTAATTCAAAAGGGCTTGATTATGCTTGCAAAAATATTCAGTCTTTATCTGCAAATTCTATATTGGGGTTAAGTATGGGCAAAATGCTAAATCTAAGTATTTAGAATACTATAATGATATATTTTATAAATTACAAAAAGCCAATATAGATAAAATTAATTATATTGTAATTAATTTTTCTTCACCAAATACAATTGGTTTACGAAGCTTGCAAACTCCAGAATATATAAATAATATAATATCTGTTTTTAGAAAACATATTTATAATGAACCGATATGGATTAAAATATCTCCAGATATAGATGATAAGCAAATAGATGAATTAATAGAATATTTAACAAAAATTGGCGTTGAATGCGGTATTGATGGCGTTGTTTGTCCTGCGTTAGAAATAGCAAAAATTAAGCAAAATTTTGATAAAAATATATTAACAGTGGTTCCTGGAATAAGATTGGCAACTGATTCTGTTAGTGATCATGAATTTACTAATACACCCAGTTATGCTGTTCAAAATGGTGCTGATTTTTTAGTCATAGGAAGACCGATAACTCAATCTAGCAATCCAGAAAATACTATAAATTCAATATTAAATAGCTTTTCATTCTTTTGATATATTTAAACTTTTTTATTTAACCGTCAATATATTTACCAGATTTACAGAACAAATAAGATTTTGGGTTTCAACCAGTATAGAAAATCTCTGCAAAAGAAAAATAAACATCATAAATCTATTCTGGCAATTTGGCATTAAATATCGTAATAATTTTTGCTTAAAAGTTCATGGTATTGTTGTTGGTTTTGAAAGTGAAAGTGGTAATAATGAAAAAAACTTGCTATTTATATAAAAAAACTATAAAATACATTAAAATAATCAGTTTTTGTGCATATGACAATAAAATTAATAGACATTATTAATATTAATGATTTACAGAATTATAAAGTGCATTTAGCTACAACTAATTTTGAAAATAAAAATATTATAAATCCATTACAATGTTTTATTGACAACACATTTAAAGAGTATCAAGGACATCAAACAAAAAGAAATTTTGAAAGAAAATATATTATTTCTTTTATTGGATTTAAGAAACAAAATACCTATTTATTTGCCGGTATTTACAAATCTATGGGTAATAATGAAGTATTAGATAAAGAGACAAATCAAAATTATTATAAATATAATACCGAACTAACAAGCTTATATCAAGAATATATTGGTAGATTAATTATATCTTATAAAAGAACAAGTAGACAATCTTATCCTTATTTAGAACGTATTTTTAATGAATGCTTTGTTAGTGAAATATTAGAGGAGCAATATTCTATAGAAAAATTTGTTGGCCACAACAATATCAATCTTAGCTTTGATAAGTTAAAATCAATTATTATAAAAGAAGATGATAGCTGGAAAACTGCCCTTACTCAAAGTAAAGGAATATATTTAATTGTAGATAAAATGAATGGAAAACAATATGTCGGTTCAGCAGGTAGTGATGATAAAGATATTGGTGGTTTTTGGTCGCGATGGTCTTGTTATATAAAAACTGGACACGGAGGTAATAAACAATTGGTTAATTTAATAAAAAATAATGGTATAGAATATGCTGCAAATAATTTTAAATTTTCTATTTTAGAATATATGACGCCAAATACAAATAAAGACATTGTTTACGAAAGAGAGTGTTTTTGGAAGGACGTACTA
>Ga0214919_10000833_pt1 | contig 52282 bp, 40 predicted proteins | sample LL1503_MetaG_FD_177994 | JGI IMG/M metagenome (GOLD analysis project Ga0214919, IMG submission 177994) | Freshwater microbial communities from Lake Lanier, Atlanta, Georgia, United States - LL-1503 | ecosystem: Environmental > Aquatic > Freshwater > Lake | place: USA: Georgia | collected...
ATAAGGCTACGGATATTTATTGCTTGAAAGCATCCCTTTTTGAAGTATTTTTTGATTGTTTGGGTATTGTACTTGCTTTAGGTAAATTTGCATAGCAGCAGAGAGAATTACCAATAAAGACAATTCCTTCTGCTAGTTTCCGAGGGGCGGTTTTGAGTACAACTAAAACTGCTGCAGGATTAAACACTTAGTTTTTTGCTAGGTACTACAATGATAAATTTATGATTGATCCAAAACGATATTTAATTACATCAGCGCTTCCTTATGCCAATGGACCCAAGCACATTGGACATTTAGCGGGGGCGTATTTGCCAGCAGATATTTATGTAAGATATCTACGTGCAAAAAAGAAGGATGTGGTTTATGTGTGCGGCAGTGATGAACATGGCGCTGCCATTACCATCCAGGCAATGAAAGAAAAAACTACGCCTAGGGAAATTGTAGATAAATATCATGCCATGTTGAAAAGCAATATGGCTGACCTAGGAATCTCCTTTGATATTTATCATCGGACTTCTGAAATTTTACATCATGAAACAGCGCAAGAATTTTTTACTCTTCTCAATAACCAAGGGGATCTTGAAGTTAAAGAGTCAGAACAATTTTTTGATACTGATGCAAATACATTTTTGGCAGATCGTTATATTGTAGGAACCTGTCCTGTTTGTAGCAGCGACAATGCATTTGGTGATCAATGTGAAAAGTGTGGTACATCCTTAAGTCCAGATGAGTTGATCAATCCAAGAAGTACGTTGAGTGGAAATACTCCTGTAAAAAAGTTGACAAAACATTGGTATTTGCCATTGAATCGCCACGAGGATTTCTTACGTAAATGGATACTCGAAGATCATCAACAAGATTGGAAGGCAAATGTACTAGGCCAATGCAAAAGCTGGCTAGATATTGGTTTGCAGCCAAGAGCAGTGACGAGGGATTTGGATTGGGGTATTGCTTTGCCAGAGGATGTTTCGGGAGGAAAGGGAAAGGTTTTGTATGTCTGGTTTGATGCGCCCATTGGATATATTAGCGCTACAAAACAGTGGGCTATCGATAATGAAAAGGACTGGAAACCTTATTGGTACAATGATGACACCAAGTTGGTTCATTTTATAGGAAAGGACAATATTGTTTTTCATGCGATCATTTTTCCTGTGATGTTGAAATTGCATGGTAATATTTTACCTGAAAATGTCCCTAGCAATGAATTTATGAATTTGGAAGGTGATAAGATGAGTACCAGTCGTGGTTGGAGCATTGAAATGGATGATTACATCAATGATTTTGTTAAGAAAGAAAATGGCGGAGACCAGATGGTGGATGCTTTGCGATATTATTTGACTGCGATTGCTCCTGAAACAAAAGACAGTGAGTTTACTTGGAAAGGGTTTCAAGATTCAGTGAAAGGTGAATTGGTAGATGTGTTTGGAAATTTCGTGAACAGAGCCTTTGTATTAATGCACAAATTGTGTAAGGGAAAAGTTCCTCCACTGCATTTGGATATTTTAGATGATGCAGATAAAACTTTGTTTGCTGAATTAAAAAACACAAAGCTGAGAATAGAAAATTTATTGGAGTCCTATAAATTTAGAGATGCATTATTTGAAGTGATTGATCTTGCTAGAAAGGGGAATAAATATATGCAGGATAAAGAACCATGGATTGTTGCGAAGCAACTAGGTGACAATGGGCAGCCTACTGCTGAAGCGCAAAAGTTAATTGACAATTGTTTACATCTTTGTTTACAGTTAACAGCTAATCTTGCAGTTTTTGTTAGTCCTTTCTTGCCATTTGCGGCTAAAAAAATGTGTTACATGATGAAGGTGGTTGATAAAATATTGGAATGGGAAAACGCTGGCTCTGCCAATTTGTTGAGTGTTGGATATTCTTTGAGAGAGCCTCAATTGTTGTTTAGAAAAATTGATGATGCTGAAGTAGCGGAGCAGGTAGAAAAATTAAAATTAAAAAGTCAACATATTAAAATGGAAAATGAAAAAAGTCAATCAGTAGGCTCAGTGACTTCCACAGAAGTTCAACCGCTAGCTGCTGCTAGCTCTGAAAAGGTTTTTTCTGAAATAAATTTCGATGATTTTGCCAAGATCGCTTTGAAAGTGGGAACAATATTGTCAGCTGAAAAAGTAGCCAAGGCTGATAAATTATTAAAATTAGAAGTAGATATGGGTACTGAACTGCGAACCATTGTTAGTGGCATTGCTTTGCATTTTTCTCCTGAACAAATAATTGGGCAGCAGTTAGTGGTAGTAGCTAATCTTGCACCACGAAAAATGAAGGGAATTGAAAGTAATGGGATGATTTTGATGGCAGAAGACAAATCAGGTAAACTGCATTTTGTGAGTCCAGCCAATGTGATTGATAATGGAAGTGGGGTAAGTTAAACTGAAATAAAATAGAACAAAAAGGTAGGTTTTATTTTAACCCACAATAAAATAGAATAAGATAAAAAAAGTTTATTAACTTTTGAAATGATTCAATAAAACAGGCATTGAAGGCCTGTTTTTATTTTTTATGATGCTTTTAGAAAATGTCTTAATTTCGGATATTGTAAATAGTTGTTTAGCTAACTAATTTTTCAGCCCTTTGGGATAAAACATCCATCATGCAAAGAATTATTAAAAAAGTAGCCGTTTTGGGAAGTGGCGTTATGGGAAGTAAAATCGCCTGTCATTTTGCAGGTATTGGCGTTCAGGTATTGTTATTGGATATATTGTCTCCATTAGCGGAGGCTGAAAAGGGGTCAACCGTCCAGCGAAATCAAGTGGTCAATGATGCACTGTCAACTGCTTTAAAATCTAACCCTTCTCCTGTATTCAATAAAGATGCTGCAAAGAAAATTAAGACGGGCAACTTTACCGACAATATGAAAGACATCGCTTCCTATGATTGGATAATAGAAGTGGTGGTGGAAAGGCTAGATATTAAACAGTCTGTTTTTACTGAGGTAGAAAAATATAGAACTCCCGGTACTTTAATTACTTCTAATACATCTGGTATACCCATCCATCTAATGACTGCAGGAAGATCGGATGATTTTAAAAAACATTTTTGTGGCACTCACTTTTTTAATCCTCCTCGTTATTTAAGGTTATTGGAAATCATACCTACTCCTGATACAGATCCTGCAGTAATTTCTTTCCTACTAAATTATGGAGATTTATTTTTAGGAAAGACAACGGTTCTTTGTAAGGATACACCTGCATTTATTGCCAATCGGATTGGTGTTTTCGGTATGATGGCTATTATGAATGCGATGGAAAAATTGCAGTTGACAATTGATGAAATTGAAGCTTTGACAGGCCCAATTATTGGTAGGCCTAAATCGGCTACTTTTAGAACAGCCGATGTAGTGGGAATAGATACCCTAGTTAAAGTTGCCAATGGGGTGTATGAAAATTGTTTACAAGATGAGGCTAGAGAAAACTTTGTGATTCCTGGTTGGCTTAATAAAATGGTTGAAAATAAATGGTTAGGTGATAAAACGAAGCAAGGATTTTTTAAGAAAATGCCGCCCAGTGAAAGCGGGGAAAAGCAAATTCATGTTTTGAATTTAGCAAGTCTTGAATATGAGCCAAGAAAAAAACCAAGGTTTGCAACTTTAGAAACGGCTAAGCCAATAGAAGATTTACCAACAAGACTTAAGGCGCTGTGTAGCGGTACAGATAAGGCGGGAGAGTTTTATCGTTTATTTCATTACAATCTATTTTCTTATATCTCTCACCGTATTCCTGAAATTACAGATGAATTATATAGAGTAGATGATGGAATGATGGCTGGATTTGGATGGGAGGTAGGCGCATTTGAAAGTTGGGATATATTGGGTGTTGCAAAAACCATTGCAGCAATGAAAGAGGCTGGTTTTAAAACTGCTTCATGGGTTGAAGAAATGATTGCAGCGGGTATCACTAGTTTTTATAAAGTAGAAAATGGCAAAAGATATTTTTACGATATTTCTACAAAGGCTTACAAAGAAATGCCAGGCGGTACTGCATTTATAGTGATGAAAAATTTTGCTGGTCAAACAGTTTGGAAAAATAGTACTTGTAGAACTTATCATTTAGGAGATGACGTTCTTGGATTAGAATGGTATACCAAAATGGGAAGTATTGGAGGAGAAGTATTGGAAGGCATACAAAAATCAATTTCATTAGCAGAACAAAAATATAAAGGATTAGTAGTAGCAAATGAAGGAGCTAATTTTAGTGCTGGTGCCAATGTAGGTATGATTTTCATGTTGGCAATAGAACAAGATTATGATGAAATAGATATGGCCATTAGGATGTTTCAAAACACCATGATGCGTGTACGTTATTCAGGCATACCGGTTGTAGTGGCTCCCCATGGCTTGACCTTGGGAGGTGCATGCGAAATGAGTTTGCATGCTGATAAAGTCATTGCTGCTGCTGAAACTTATACTGGTCTAGTGGAAGTAGGCATCGGAGTGATTCCAGGTGGTGGTGGTACGAAAGAATTTGTGTTGCGCGCATCTGATGAAACTCATAACGGTGAGGTGGATACGATTACATTACAAAATCGTTTTCTCAATATTGCTACCGCTAAGGTGGCTACCTCAGCGCAGGAAGCATTTGATATGGGCATTTATAGAAAAGGAAAAGATTTAGTAAGCATGAATCTTAGTCGACGAATTGCAGAAGGGAAAAATGCAGTCATTGATTTGTATGACCAAGGATATGTAATTCCAGTTCAGCGCAATGATATTAAAGTATTGGGTCGAGGTGCTTTGGGTGCAATGCTTGCGGGTATCAATGGAATGAGATTGGGGAATTATGCAACTGATCATGATGTAACGGTTGCTAAAAAGTTAGCTTATGTAATGTGTGGTGGAGATTTAAGTGAGCCCACCTTTGTTAGTGAACAATATTTACTAGACCTTGAAAGAGAAGCCTTCCTTAGTCTTACTGGAGAAAAGAAAACTTTAGAAAGAATTCAAGGGGTATTGAAAACCGGTAGGCCATTGAGGAATTAAAATACAGTTTGCCGCAATTGTTGTCAGACTTTTTATTGAATTCAAAAACCAACCATCCATTCGTATTATGTCAATTCTTTCTTTAGAAAATATCTACAAAAATTACGGATCGGTACAAGCCTTAAAAGGGGTGAGTTTTAATGTGCCCAAAGGGTCAGTTTTTGGAATACTTGGTCCTAACGGTAGTGGCAAAACGACTATGTTAGGAATCATTATGGATATATTAAAACCAACTTCAGGCACTTATAAATTGTTGGGTGAAGTTCCTAGTGAAAAACATCGAAGGCAAATAGGGACATTTTTAGAAACCCCCAATTTTTATCATTACTTATCGGCCGAACGAAATTTACATATTGCGGCGGCAATTAAAGGTAGGGGGGTAGAAGATATTCCAAGGGTATTGGAAATGGTTAATCTTACGCATAGAAAAAAATCTCGGTTTAGCACTTTTTCTTTGGGAATGAAGCAGCGACTTGCAATTGCTTCCTGCCTTTTGGGGAATCCTTCGGTGTTGATTTTAGATGAACCGACCAATGGATTAGATCCTGTAGGTATTGCAGAAATAAGGGCGCTGATAAAAAAATTACAATTAGAAGGCACCACTATTATCATGGCAAGTCATTTATTGGATGAGGTGGAAAAAGTGTGTACCCATGTGGCGATATTGAAAAAGGGGGAACTGGTGGCTGCCGGCGGTGTAAATGAAATTTTAGCCAATGAAGATATTGTAGAAATTGGAGCAGCTAATTTATCCGCGTTGCAATTGTCTGCAGAGAAATTTTCCGGATATACTAGCATGAAGGTGGCAGATAATCTGATACAGCTTTTTTATCCCATCGGGACTATTAATCTTGAAGAAATTAATCGACACTTTTTTAATGAAGGCATTGTGTTGAATCATTTGCAATTAAAAAGAAAAAGTTTGGAGTCAAAGTTTATGGAATTAACGAATTAATAATAAACCGATAATATGATTGCATTATTGAAGGTAGAATGGCTAAAAATAAAAAATTATACTGCTTTTATTATTCTAAGTAGTTTTTTTGCCATTGGAGTGGTAACTGTTAATTACATCATTTTTATTGTAAATGAAAATATAATTAGTCAGTCACAGGCGGTTATTTTAACGGGAAAATTTTCGCCTTTTCAATTTGATAAAACTTGGCAAACCACTAGCTATGCTTCCGGATGGCTATTGCTATTACCTGCTTTGATGCTGATTATTTTGATTACCAATGAATTTACATTTCGAACGCACCGTCAAAATATACTTGACGGATGGTCGAGACAGCAGTTTATCCATGTTAAGATTATGATGGCTGTATTGATTGCTTTTTTCTCTACTATCTTAGTTTTTTTTACAGCATTGGCATTTGGTTTTTACTCAGGCACTTCTTTTTCAACGCATGGAATTTCCCATGTGGGGTTTTTCTTTTTAAAGGCCTTGTCCTATAATATGATTGCGCTTTTGATTGGAGTGTTGATACGACGTACTGGCTTTGCTATTGGAGTATTTTTTATTTACATGGGTGTTGAAAATTTCATTTCACAGTTGCTCGATGTTTTGAGTGTTCGCCTGAGATCGCGCAATAACCTAGACCTTGGAAGTATGGGAGACTACCTCCCTATGAATTCTGCAGACGGAATGCTTACTTTTCCTGAAAACCCTCTAAAGGCACTCACGAAGGGCGTGATGCCAACGGATTATCCATGGCTAGTGGTAAGTCTATGCATTGCTTACATGGTATTTTTTTATTGGCTAACAGTTAAAAGAATGGTAAAAACAGATCTCTGATTGATTTAAGGATTTGCCAGTTGGTGAAGGGCTGCTTCAATAGAAGGGTACAAAAAAGTAAATCCAGTTTTTTTAATTTTTTCAGAATTTACTGTTGTACTTTTTAAAATTTCGATACTTCTTTCGCCCATCATTATTTTCAAAATAAATTTTGGTACATGGAGGGGAATATAGAATCTACCCTTTATCTGATGGGCTAATTCAATTGTCAGTTCTTTATTGCTTACCGGTAAGGGTGCCACTGCATTGTAACTTCCAGCTAATTGCTCTTTTTCTATGCCTTCAATAAATAGTCTGCAAAGATCATCAATATGAATCCAACTGACCATTTGATTGCCTGTTCCCAAAATTCCGGCTACTCCAAATTGAAGAGGTTTTTTAAATTCAGCAAGCGCTCCTCCATCATTGCTTAGTACAATGCCTATGCGAAGTTTTACTAACCGGATCCCCATTTTTTCTGCAGGTTCAATACTCTCTTCCCATTTTTTACAAGTCTCTCCTAAAAAGCCTGTCGCCGCTGGATCAATTTCTATGAATCCTTTTGCATTCGGTGAAGGGTCTTCTCCGTACCAACCAATTGCAGAAGCACTGATAATAGTTTTTACAGAATGCGTATGATTGGATAAAGCTTTTAAAATCAATGCACTACTTTGGATTCTACTGTTAACTATTTCATCTTTATAGGCTTCAGTCCATTTTTTATCTACCACTCCAGCGCCCGCTAGATGAATTATGTAGTTAGCTTTTTGGACTGCTTGGATGTCAATTGTTTGATCGGATATATTCCATAGTGCGTAAGAAATATTTGGATGGGTAACTTTTGGATTTGAAAATTTTCTAGTCAATATGATGACATGGTAATCCAATTTTAATAAATGTTTTGTTAATTGTTTTCCTACCATTCCCGTGCCCCCCGAAATTAATACTGTTTGCATACTTACTTTTCTTTGTTTGCGTTTTAAATAAAAATTTCTTAAACTCAAGGGAACTGATTAATTCATTGCCCTTAAAAGCTTACTTTTATTAACGTAAAGATACTGATACTATAAAATGGGTAATAATAAGTTTTTGAAAATAAAACAAAGACTTACTCAAATTAAAATTAAACAAACTAAAAAATAAATTTATTTATATGAAGAGCATAATTTATTTCAGCTTTTTACTCTTGTTTCCAATTCTATCTTTTGCCCAAAAAATAACTTATTCCGAGGTTCAAAAAGGGGATAGCCGCGATATGAGTTTTGATGTTATTGGAAAAATAAAAGAGAATGTTTTTATTTTCAAAAATGCTCGCTTCAAATATGCCTTATCGGTTTATAATGCAGAGGATATGGATTTAAAGGAAATAGTACCCTTAGATTTTATTCCTGAAAAGTCTTTTAATGTTGATTATGTTTTACAGTCTGATAATTTTTATTTCATTTATCAGTTCCAAAAAAAGGGGGTAGTTTATTGCATGGGAGCCAAAATGGATTTAGAGGGTCATTTAGTTGGTCAACCCATAGAATTGGATACAACCCAAGTGGGTACATTCGGTGAAAATAAAATCTATTCTACAATCAATAGTGAGGATAAGAAGCAAATCATGATCTTTAAAATTTTAAAAAGAAATGATCAATTTAAGTTCGTAACCCTATTATTTGATAAAAATTTACTGTTGACACATAAATCACGTTCTGCCATTCCTTACGATGAACGAAAGGATGAACTCTCCGATTTCTCCTTGGATAATGAGGGTAATTTTGTTTTTACCAGATCGGTAAAAATGGGAACAAGATCAAACTCCTCCTCACTTTTTCTTGTTAAAAAACCCCCGTTAGAAGATTCTTTTTCTGAAAAAAAAATTGATTTAAAAGGGCTTTTTGTTGATGAGGTAAAAATAAAAATAGATAATCTTAACAAACATTATCTATTCAATGCCTTTTATTACCTGGAGAATCGGGGCAATATTGATGGGATTTTTTGTTCAGTATGGGATTTAAAAGGAGATACAACTTTTTCTACTGTTTTTACTAGGCTCGATGCAAGTGTAAGAGATATTGCTAAACTAAAAGGAAATAGCAAGTATGCATTAAATGATTTTTTTATTAGAAATGTAATTCTAAAAAGGGATGGAAGTTTTTTATTGGCCGCAGAGGATTATTCTACTCAAACAACTGGTAATAATATGGGTTGGAATCGATGGGACTACCTATATGGCTCTCCTTTTATAGGTTCTTATAATAGTTATTATTATAACAGATCCTATGGTGGTTTTTATAGACCCTATAGCAGTTTTAATAATTCGCAGACCACCAGGTATTATTATAACAATATTTTACTATTAGATATAAATCTATCAGGAAATGTTGTGGCGGATAAGGTAATCACCAAGGACCAGTTTGCAGATGACAACGACAATTATCTTTCGTTTTCTACTTTTATTGCAGGATCTGAAATACATTTTCTATATAATCTAACAGAAAAAAGAGATAAATTTTTAACTGACAATACGCTCACCGCAAGTGGAGAGATGATAAGAAATCCTGCGCTACGAACCGTAGAAAGGGGTTTTGAATTTATGCCCAAATTGAGTAAACAAATTGGTGCAAGACAAATCATTGTACCTTGCAGTTATAGAAGCCAAATATGTTTTGCTAAAATTGAATTTTAAATTAACCACAATTTACTATCAATTAGAAATCTAGTCCTAAGCTTAAATTATATACTGGTTTACCTTTGAAAATACCATTCATTGTCCAACCAGCATCAAATCTTAAAAAATATCCTAAGAGGGTACTTCTTGCTCCAAATCCATATCCACCAGCAAAGGGTCCTAAACCACCTACTTTGCTAAATACTTGAATGGGAGGTTGTTCTAAAATTACTGAAGGGCGATGAAGTCCGTTGTAACTTCCATTCCATGCAGCACCTAAATCAAAAAATTGAACTAGTTGAAAATTTCGGAGAAATGCATTGTTAATTGGCCGACTAAACAAAGTAGTAAAAACGGGTAGCCTGAATTCACTATTGAGGATTACATTGTTGTTGCCGTTTGAAAGATTTTGATTGAATCCCCGCATATTAACGGCTAGACTTTGAAAAGTATAGTAGTTATCAGCTGCCGGCGGATTGTTGTTGTTAAATTTAGGAAATAACCATCCATCCGTTCCACCTAGGTAATAAATTGTTTTTTGATTGCCCCAGCTAAATTCACCCGCAGCACGACCTGCCCAAATAAAATTTCGGTAAATAGGATAATAATAACGAGCGTCCATGCCCCAGTTAAAATTATATTTTCCTGTACTGTATTTTTCTTTACTCACATCTGTATTCCAATCGAAGTAAAATTTATACCTCAGGCCATTCCAAATATTTTGGGTTGGGTTAAGTGTGTTGTCATAAACGTATTCAACATGGGTAGTCACAAATTTTCTTTTAACATCTGGTTCTTTCAAACTATTGATATCATTGATGTCTGTGAAGAAAACACTTTTATCACTTCTGTATCCTATATCTAATTTTATTCTTTTACTATTATCAAATGGGTAAGCCGCACTTGCCTGATATAAATTGGTAAAAATTTTACCGTTGGTAGCACCCATTACATTTCTATAGTAAGTAGTTCCCCAATCAATTCTTCTTTTTAAATTTTGGTAACTCATTAACCATTCATTGTCTTTTAAATTTGTTGATAATTTAAAAGCACCAGTAATTTTTATATCTTCCATTAATTCAGAAGTGCCTAATCTTATTAAACCATTTAGAACTGAATTAGAAGAAAGGTTAATAGGCCCTTGACCACCTGCATAAGGTTGGTAACGATTATAAAGTACAGAGTTATTAAAAGACGCACCTCCGTAATCAGCACCAAATTTCATTGGTTTGTAAACAAACAATTTCGCTTTTTTTAACACCTCTTTATTTTTACCTAGTTCAGCATTGCCGGTATTACCCATCTTTGGACTTTCTTTTTTCTCATTCTCAAATTCAGTCTGAAAAAGATTGGCCAAATTGCTGGTTGTATCTATATTAATTAAAGGGATATTTTCAGGGGAAGAAGTTTTCTCTTCAATTTTATCGGCCATCACTATTTCTTTCATGTAAGCTGTAGGCGGCACGGTAATGTTGCGTCGACGAAGTGTATTTTCATCTATTTTTAATTTGTACAAAGTTTTTTGATCACTTTGTCTAGTCACTTCACTTACCTGATTGCTAGTGCCAGCAATTCTGGTTTCGGCTACACTGCTTTCGTAGTTTGTAAGTGGAAAAGTATAGGCAGAATCTTTTGAAACAGCTACTACTGCAATAGAATCTACATCTGTTTTTTTATAAACTTTTAACGTACTATCAACTTCTTTTAAAGAGGGGTTGCGTAAAATTTCATCCGCAATCAATACCAGTGTATCCAATCCAGCAGCCTTGGTTGTAAAGAAGCCTGCATATCTGTTGCCTACTCCATTTTCATCACTTATAAAAGTAAAATGGTTGGAATTGTAAGGCATCGGATAGCGGGCATTACCATATTGTTGATGCGACAATTGGGTAATCTGATTGAGCGAAGGCTTGTTTCCAAAATTTGTAATGAGGAAAACATTGTAATTATTTTTACTAGGCAATACAGTATCTCCAGATTTTGCATCTGCAGTAGGTCGATTACTAGAGAAAATGATTCCCGTTTTTCCAGGAAATGAAACAAAAGTTGCATCTAAATCATCGTACACATCATCGGTGATCTGTTGCACTTTTTCATTTTCTAAATTAAGAGTAAATATGTCTGTATGTCCATTCTTTACAGCACTTAATAAAAGTGTACGACTGTCCAGCATATATTTCACATCTTGAACTTGTTGAAACTCTTTAGTCAAATCTATTTGTGGAGATTTGATTCTAGTTACTACATCATAAACAAATAATTTCAACCTTCCTTCATGATTATAGATTACTGTAATTCTAGTTCCTTTTGGATCCCAAGCTAGTATTGGATAAGTTGGGTTGGTTTCATTTTTGTAAGTCCTGATGCCGTATTTCAATAAGGTAGTAAAACTAAAATCTTCACTCAATTTTAATTTCACCAATCCTTTTTTGTATTCTACAAAAGCATAGGTATTATTTTTAGCAACTGGATTTACATTGATTCGATAGTAGTCAGTTCTTTTATTAATGTCAAAACTTTCTACCACATTGCCTTTAGGGTACGCTTTTCTTTTGGCGATGTCTTTGTAGTACTTTTCCTCTTCATAGACCATAAATTCACTCAAAACATTTTTGAATTTTTGTTTGCATATTTGTATACAAGCACGGTTTAAATTTTTATAGATCCGAGCGAGATAAAACAAATAGGTAACGTTTTCTTTTTTATATTTCTCTTCAATGAAATGCCAGAATGAGTGTCCAGCCAATTGAGGTTTTTCAAATGCAAACTGATAAAAATTACGGTAATTGCCACTTAGGATTTCACTTTTTAATTCATCATCCAATGCTGTATTCCAGTTCTCGCCTGTAAATGCAACATATCCGTTGGTAAGCCATTTGGGTAAATCTAGTAAAGCTTGGTTACCGGCAACTTCACCTAGATCATCTCCAAATAAAATATTGTCAGTCAAAATGCGCGCAATACCTTCTCTAATTTGTTTGCGTAAATTAGCATGGTCGCCATTGAAATAAACAACCATTTTATTGTTCACCAATTGAGTTGCCCCACCTGCGATTTGCCAGTCAATACCCATTCCGATATTTGATTGCTGTAAGTCTGCAAATTCATTGTATACAATAATGTTGGCCCTACGCTGAAGCGTATATTCTGTGAAGGCTTCTATTTGAGGAGTTTCCTCTTCTGCTACTTGCGCAATATATTTAGCTAGCTCTTGTCCATTTTGATTAAAGTAGGTATTAAAATTTTTTGTTTGGTAATACTGCCATTTAAATTTTTTAAATTGCAGTCGATTTTTACCAAATTCCACTGTATTTACCTGTGCATAGGTAATGGAGGATCCTAGCAAAAGAATGCAGAGGAATGTAAAAATTAGGTTGATCTTTACCATGCTAAATTTCATAATTCAGTAATATAAATAATGTCTCTAAATTAATCATAAAAATATTGCTTTATTAAGTAAACAAATTGCTAATGTTTAAAATAAAATTTTTTACTTTCAATCCTATCGGTGAAAATACCTATATACTCTATAACGAGTCAAAAGATTGTATCATTATTGATCCAGGATGTTATTATGAAGAGGAAAACGAAAAGCTGAAGGATTTTATTACTCAAAATCAGCTAAATCCTACCCATTTACTCAATACCCATTGCCACCTCGATCATGTGTTTGGTAATAAAATGGTTGCAGAAAAGTATCAATTGACCTTGCAAATGCACGAAAAAGAGAAAGTGGTGCTTTCCTTTGCCCCTACTTCAGGTTTACTATACAATCTGCCATTCGACAGTTATGAGGGGGAATTTATTTTGTTGAAGGAAGGAGATACTTTGCTATTGGGACAAGATGAACTAAAAGTGATTGAAGTTCCTGGTCACTCACCCGGAAGCATTTGTTTTTATTGTGCAAAACAACATTTTTTAATCGGAGGCGATGTGTTATTTCAGGGTAGCATTGGTAGGACTGACCTGCCTTTAGGTGACCACGAGACTTTATTGCACCATATTAAAACCAAGCTGCTGGTATTACCTGAGGAAACAGTGGTTTACAGCGGCCATGGTTTACCGACTACCATTGGGGCTGAAAAGGCAAATAACCCCTATTTGAGTTGACAGTAATTGCTTGTCTTATGCTTTATTTTCCATGCAAAGCTCAATCAAAACGCTGTTGGTTCCTTTGGGATGTAAAAAACATACTAGTTTGTTATCCGCTCCTGGTTTAGGTTTTTCGTTTAAAAGGGTAAACCCCTCTGCCTTCAATCTTTCCATTTCTGCTTCGATATCTTCTACTTCAAATGCAATATGGTGAATTCCCTCGCCTTTTTTGTCTATGAATTTGGTAATAACTCCTTCATTATTAATGCTTTCTAACAATTCAATTTTAGTGTCTCCTTTTTGAAAAAAGGCTGTATTTACCTGTTCAGTTTCAACTTTTTCTGTCTTGTAGCAGTTGCTATTGAGTAATTTTTCGAATAGAGGGATGGAAACTGAAAGCTCTTTTACGGCGATTCCGATATGTTCAATTTTTAACATAGATGAATTCTTTAATTTATTTTGTCGTTTTAGGTTTACGAAATAGGTAAAATGAATGATAAGAAAACTTTGTTTTAGCTATAATAAAACCATTTGCAGTAAATTTGTGGTATAATTAAAAATAGAATAATATGTTGAAATTACCGATTTATTTAGATAACAATTCTACAACGCCGATGGACCCTAGGGTATTGGAAGCGATGACCCCTTACTTTTTAGAGCATTATGGAAATGCAGCTAGCAGGAATCATCCTTTTGGCTGGCAAGCAGAGGAAGCGGTAGATTACGCAAGAGAGCAAGTAGCTAAATTGATTGGTGCTGATCCCAAAGAAATCATTTTTACTAGTGGTGCAACCGAAGGAGATAATTTAGGGATCAAGGGGGTTTATGAAATGTATGCAAGCAAAGGAAATCATATTATTACTGCGACTACTGAGCACAAAGCAGTTTTGGATACTTGTAAGCACATTGAAAAAACAGGTGGAGAAGTTACTTATTTACAGGTAAAGCCAGATGGCTTAATTGACTTAAAAGAGCTTGAAGCGGCTATTCGACCTACTACCATTTTGATTGCAATAATGTATGCAAATAATGAAATTGGTACCGTTCAGCCAATCCGCGAAATCAGCACAATTGCTAAGAAGCATGGAGTATTGTTATTTACTGATGCCGTGCAGGCAGTAGGTAAAATACCGGTAGATGTAAACAAAGACGGCATTGATTTAATGGCGTTTACAGCACATAAAATGTATGGACCAAAAGGAGTTGGAGCCTTGTATGTTCGTCGTAAAAATCCTAGAGTTAAAGTTACCGCTCAAATGGATGGCGGAGGCCACGAAAGAGGTATGAGAAGTGGTACATTAAATGTTCCGGGTATTGTTGGATTTGGAAAGGCATGTGAATTGTGCATGCAGGATATGGAAGCAGATACCAAGCGAATCAGTAAATTAAGGGATAAGTTAGAAACTGAATTGATGAAACTAGAAGAAGCCTACATTAATGGAAGTACCGAGCATCGTTTGCCTCATGTTACCAATATTTCTTTTAAGCATGTTGAAGGGGAAGGTTTATTGATGGGATTTAATAAAAATATTGCATTGAGTTCAGGTTCGGCTTGTACCTCAGCTTCTCTGGAACCATCATATGTTTTGAAAGCATTGGGATTGGGTGATGATTTAGCACATAGCTCTCTACGTTTTGGCCTTGGTCGTTTTACTGACGAAGAGCAAATCGATTATACAGTAAAAGCTATCAGTGAAACGGTGTTAAAATTGAGAGATATGAGTCCGCTTTGGGAAATGTACAAAGAGGGCATAGACTTGAGTAAAATTGAGTGGGCAGCACATTAATTTGTTATTAAAATCAACTATTAAATAAGAAAATTTGTTAAACTAGTAGAATAATTTTTTTATTTTCTTAATTTCACAATTATAAATTTACAACTATGGCATATTCAGAAAAAGTAATCGATCATTATCAAAATCCCAAAAATGTGGGCACGCTTGATAAAAACAGCAAAAATGTAGGAACAGGTCTTGTGGGTGCTCCTGAATGCGGCGATGTGATGCGTTTGCAAATTGAAGTTGATGACGCTACCGGTATGATTACAGATGCAAAATTTAAGACCTTTGGTTGCGGCTCTGCAATTGCTTCTTCTTCTTTGGCTACAGAATGGCTAAAAGGAAAAAGTATTGATGAAGCATTGACAGTTGACAATATGGATTTTGTTGAAGAGTTAAATCTTCCTCCAGTAAAAATTCACTGTTCTGTATTAGCGGAAGATGCTATAAAATCAGCAATCAATGATTACAGGGTAAAAAATGGCATGGATTCAATTAAGTTTGAGGAAAGTGTAGTTCACTAGGCTTTGTTTAACTCAACCAAGTTTGGTTATTAAAGGGCTAACAATTGATAAAAGTTTTGAAAAATGAATAGCAATATTTCAAATATATCTGAAAATGATACTTTAACAGCACCCGCACCCTCAATGGGGTCTGTGGCGCTGGACAATGCTATTTATATCAGTGATAAGGCAAAGCAAAAAGTGATTACCCTGATGAAAGATGCTGGGTTGGGAGAAGATCCTTCTTATTTTTTGAGAGTAGGCGTAGTAGGTGGAGGCTGTAGTGGCTTAAGTTATAAGATGGACTTTGACAATGAGCAGAAACCTATGGACCAAGCCTTTGAGGACAAGGGGATAAAAATAGTTACCGACCTTAAAAGTTTTTTGTACCTAGTAAATACGGAGCTTGAATTTAGTGACGGGTTGAATGGAAAAGGTTTTTATTTCAACAATCCAAATGCAAGTAGAAGTTGCGGTTGTGGCGAAAGCTTTGCCGTTTAAGTGCTAATCTAATTTTACTGAAATAATTTATAAAACAGTTACAATATTCCCAGTTGCCGTTGGCAACTGGGCTTTTTTTTGTCTTCTGAAAAATTATTTTTTCGAATCTAATTGAAAGGACTTTATTTCTTTAAAGGAGAATTTTAAACTTCCTTGTTTTTAAATTTAGTAAGTAAATAAAAAATCCCGCCTTTAGGGCGGGATTCAGCAGTTGGTTTTGGTAAACAACCGTTGTTTGTTTGGTATTTGAAATAGGAAGGAGGCATTGTTTAAAATAACCTTACCCACCCTTTCAATTAAAATTTCGGAAAAATCTAAAAAAACTGTTAATCTACTACTTTGACAAGTACTTTATTTAAAACGCTGCATTTGATTAAAAATTATCTTGGGTATAAATAAATAATAATTTTATATTGTTAATAATTATTATATAACTTGTTTAAAGTCAGCCATTTAGATAATCAAATTTATTGTAGTCTGTAAGCAGTAAATTGCATCTAATATTATTATTCATGTGGAGTATTTGTAAAAAGGAATTGCATCAATTTTTTAGTAACCTTACTGGATACATTGCTATTATTTTATTTTTGCTTGTCAATGGTTTTTATTTATTTGTACTAAATGAGAGTAATCTTTTTGATTTTGGATATGCAACATTGGATACTTTTTTTGAACTATCACCGTGGGTACTGATATTTTTGGTACCTGCAATTACGATGCGTTCTTTTTCAGATGAGTTTAGATCTGGAACATTTGAAATTTTGCAAACCAGACCACTCACTAAATTCCAAATCGTTGCGGGTAAGTACATTGCTATTTTGGCCGTTCTTATTTTTGTGATTCTCCCCACCTTTATTTACGTATTAACTATAAAGAATTTAAGTTCTGATGGCGGAATCGATGGAGGAGGTATAGCTGGAAGTTATGTAGGTCTTTTTTTATTGGCCTCAGTATTTGCGGCTGTAAGCTTGTGTGGAAGTAGTTTTACAAACAATGCAGTAGTAGCATTTTTAATCAGCGCTTTTGCTTGTTTACTTTTATATTTTGGTTTCAATGCAATTAGTAAGTTGCCTATTTTTCAAGCAAAAATGGATTATTATATAGAAATGTGGGGGATTGATTTTCATTACAAAAGTGTAAGCCGCGGATTATTAGATACAAGAGATATTATTTATTTCGGTAGTCTAGTAACGCTTTTTCTTTTAATTACTATAAAAAATTTGCTTAAGCGATAAGTGAAATTGTCAATGAAATTATTTTCTTATAAAATATTAAAAACTAAAGCTTGGTTGCCTTTTTGTATCCTGATGCTAATTGCGATTAATTGGGCGGCATCTTTTTTTCATACCAGTATTGATTTTACCAATGAAAAGAGATTTACTTTATCTGCCACTACACAAAATATTCTTAGCAACTTAGATAGTACGGTAGATATTACAGTATTACTTTCTGGAGATATAAAATCAGAATTTAAGAAGCTCTCCAATAGCACTAGAGAGCTGCTAGAAAATTTCAAAAATTACGGGGGTAATAACATTCAGTACATTTTTGAAATTCCAGGTGATGGTTTGGATGATAGTGCCAAATCAAAAGTGTATGAATCTCTGATTGGAATGGGCTTGAGGCCTACCAATCAACAGGTACAAGTAAAGGAAGGGGAAGGGGTAAATAATCGACAAATATTTCCGGCTGCAATTTTTCGATATAAAGGAAAGACGATTGCTATAGATCTTCTTCAGGGCCAAATTCAAAAGAGTGTTTTTAATTCTAAGGATCTGTTGGACAAACAGTCTTTGAATAGTGCAGAGGCTTTATTAGAATATAAATTTTCTCACGCAATTCAACAGTTAACACAATCTCAAACTCCCTTGGTTGGCTATGTGTATGGTAATGGTGAACCGGAGTATGGATTTCTACCAGTGAACGATGTTTTTGAAACACTTGGTAGAAATTTTATTGTGGATACAGTCAATTTAAAATCACAGCCATTCATTTCTAACGAGTACAATGCGCTAGTCATCGTAAAGCCGTTAGAAAAGTTTTCCGATCAAGACAAGTTCAAGCTTGATCAGTATGTAATGAACGGAGGAAATTTATTTTTCTTGATTGATGTTTTGTATGCAGAGAGAGACAGTCTGCAAAATGGTGATTTAATCGCCTATGCTAGAGATCTAAATTTAAATGATTTATTATTTCGTTATGGAGTAAGAGTCAATACTGATTTGATAGCAGATAAACATTGTGATTTGATACCGGTGGAAGTAGGCAATGTAGGCGGTCAAAGTCAGCAGCAATTATTGCCATGGCCCTATGCACCTTTGTTACAACCAGGTTCAACACATGGTATTGTAAAAAATCAAGCGGATGTATTGGGGCAGTTTGTAAATTCAATTGATACAGTGGAGGCTGTTGGAATTTCTAAAACAATCCTATTGACTTCCTCTGAAAATGCCTATACGATGGCAACTCCAGCTAGGATTGAGTTGAATAGTTTACAAACTCAAGAGTCGATCAATAAATACAATCGTAAAAATATTCCTGTAGCGGTTTTATTGGAAGGTAAATTTTCTTCTCTGTATGCCAACAGAGTTAGTCAAGCTCAGCTAGATAGTTTGCGTCAGTATAAATCTGAATTTAAAAGGTCATGTGTAAACCCTGGTAAAGTAATCGTGGTAAGTGATGCTGATATTGCAATAAACCAGGTTTCTGAAAAAATCGGTCCGCTGCCCATGGGAACCAATAAATATACCAAAGTGGGGTATGCAAATAAGGATTTCTTTTTGACTTGTACAGAGTACCTTGCTAACAACGAAAATGTGCTTGAGGCCAAAGCAAAAGATTATACGCTTCGGTTGTTGGATGTAAAAAAAGTTGAAGAAGAAAGAATAAATTGGCAACTAATTAATTTATTAGTTCCCGTAATGTTGATTTGTCTTTTTGCGGCAGTATATCAATGGAGACGAAAAAGAAAATATACAATTTAAAAAATCATTGAACCATTGATGAGATGAGTAATCATTCAGTTAATTTAATAAAATATGAATAATAGTCTGTTGATTTATCTTGTTTTTGCTGGGGTAGTTATATTAGCGCTCATTTTTGATCTAGGGTTACTTAGTAAAAAAAACACAGTTGTAACGCTTAAAAAAGCAATTGTTCAAACAATATTTTGGGTTACATTGGCCTTTGCATTCAGTGCTTTTATCTGGTATGAAAATGGGGCCAACGATGCCTTACAATATTTGTCTGCTTATCTTTTGGAGTGGTCACTATCAGTTGATAATATCTTTGTTTTTATTATTATTTTTTCATTTTTTGGAGTACAAAAGCAAGATTATTCCCGTGTGTTGTTATTGGGTATTTTGATGGCTGTAGTTTTTAGAATTCTCTTTATCGCTTTGGGAACTGGCTTGGTAGCCCGATTTGAGTGGATCATGTATATTTTTGGGATATTCTTGGTATACACGGGAGCAAAAATGTTTTCTGCCAGTGATGAAGCAGAATTTAAGCCAGAGGATAGTTTCGCTTTTAAAATGATGAAAAAATTAATGCCCACAACCAATGCTGAACCCAATGGTAGATTTATTATAAAAAAAGACAACAAAATCCTTTTTACAAAACTTTCTATGGTGGTAGCGATGTTGGGTCTTATTGATATTGTTTTCGCAGTAGATTCTATACCGGCTGTTTTTTCCATCATCCCCGATCCCAACAAAAAATTGTTGATTTATTCTTCTAATATTTTTGCAGTTTTGGGTTTAAGGAGTCTCTTCTTTTTATTAAGAGGTGCAGCCAGTAGATTTGATTATTTGCAACAAGGTATTGCCATTGTATTGGTATTTATTGGAATAAAAATGCTAGTTGTTAAATGGATACATCTACCAGTTTGGGTATCTTTATTAATGATTGTATTTTGTATTTCTGGTTCTATATTCTATTCTATTTATAACAATAGAAAGGGAGTACCTGCAGATATTAAAGATTAGTTGGATTGTATTTATTAAATGAATTCGCAATAGGATCAACTAATAAGCTGGGTGCTAAATAAGCAGTATTTAAATTTAAATTATAAAATCAATCCATTGGTTTATAAAATTGAAAAGATAGCAGAAATTATAACTGCCAATTTTTTGCTTAATGAAAAATCGGACCTACTGATCGAGCATCTGTTGCTTGATAGTCGTAAGCTATTGTTTCCTGAGAGTTCACTTTTTTTTGCATTGGATGGTCCCAGAAGAAATGGAATTTCGTTTGTTAAAGAATTGTATAATAAAGGGGTAAGGAATTTTGTAATTGCAGAAACTTCTGTCAACGAAGAATTTAAATCTTATAGTGGATCGAATTTTTTATTGGTTGAAGATGTCCTGTCTGCACTTCATTCATTGGCAGCCTTCCATCGCAAACAGTTTAATATCCCTGTAATTGGCATTACCGGCAGTAATGGAAAAACGATTGTTAAAGAATGGTTGTATGAGTTGTTGCATACGGATTATCAAATTGTAAGAAGTCCTAAAAGTTACAATTCGCAGGTTGGCGTTCCGCTGAGTGTTTGGCAGATGAATGAAACTCATACGTTGGCAATTTTTGAAGCGGGCATATCTCTTCCAGAAGAGATGGAAAAACTAGAAAAAATTATTCAGCCATCCATTGGCGTCCTTACCAATATTGGCGAGGCGCATTCAGAAGGTTTTTTTACTCAGCAACAAAAAATCAATGAAAAGCTGAAGTTGTTTTTAAAAAGCGATGTATTGATTTATGGAGCTGATAATCTTGATTTAGATCTAAGCGTAAATCAATTGATTGAAAATCAAAAAGATGTTATTCATACTCAACTTTTTTCATGGTGTACTCAACAAAAGGGCCTGTTAGAAGTATATAAAATAACAAAAAAGAATACTCAAACTATTATTTCTGCATACGATCATCGGAAAGATCGCGCTGAATTGACTGAGCAAATATCTATTACCATTCCATTTACTGATGATGCTTCTATTCAAAATGCGATTACTTGTTGGTCTGTATTGTTGTATTTAGAAATTCCTACATCGGTTATTGAAAAGAGAATGTTGCAGTTAAATTCAGTTGAAATGAGACTTGAATTAAAGCAAGGAATTAACAACTGTTCTGTAATTAATGACAGTTATAGTGCTGATATTAATTCATTGACCATTGCATTGGACTTTTTACTTCAACAACAACAGCATCCTACTCGGACATTGATTTTGAGTGATATTTTGGAGTCTGGAAAAAGCAGTGCAGAGTTGTATGGTGCTGTGGCAGCTATTTTGCAGAAAAAAAGTATCCAACGTTTTATTGGAGTAGGGCCTGAAATATGTAAGCTGCAGCATTTATTTAAAAATATACCACAAAGTTTTTTCTTTTCTTCCGTCGCTGATTGTTTACAACAATTTTATTCTATTCATTTTCACAATGAGACAATTTTATTAAAAGGAGCTAGGGTATTTGAATTTGAACAAATTAGTCACTTGTTAGAAGAGAAGTTGCATCAAACTGTATTGGAAATTAATCTAAATGCTGTTACCCATAATTTAAAAGCCTATCAACAGTTATTGAATCCAGGTGTAAAATTGATGGCGATGGTAAAAGCTTTTAGTTATGGAAGTGGGGGTTTTGAGATTGCCAACTTATTACAGTTTAATCAGGTAGATTACTTGGCGGTTGCCTATGCAGATGAGGGAGTTGAACTACGTCGTGCAGGAATTAATTTACCAATACTTGTTTTGAATCCGGAGGAAGTGACTTTTGATCTATTGGTAAAGTATCATCTTGAACCTGAGATATATTCCTTTGGTATTTTAAATGGATTTAAAAATTATTTGGAAAAATCTGCTGTTAATAGTTACCCTGTTCACATCAAATTAGATACAGGTATGCATCGGTTAGGTTTTGAGGCAAATGATTTAATGGAGTTAGGAAATTTGTTGAAGAATTCCAAAAATTTCAAAATTCAATCTGTATTTTCTCATCTTGCTGCTAGCGAATCTCAGGAGCATGATGCATTTACTAAGTTACAGGCAGAAGATTTTTTAAATGGCTGTTCAATTTTACAAAAAGCACTTGGTTATTCTTTTCTTCGTCACATTGCTAATACTTCTTCAATACATCGACATCCTAATTTACAGTTAGATATGGTTCGACTAGGAATAGGTCTCTATGGAGTTGATAATAATTTGGAGATGCAAGCCAGGCTCAAAAATGTAAGCACCCTAAAAACAACGATCTCGCAAATAAAAAAAGTAGCGGCTGGTGAAAGTGTAGGTTATAATAGAATGGGAATTGTGAATGCGGATGCCTTGGTTGCGACTGTCCGTATAGGTTATGCAGATGGTTATCCGCGAGTTTTAAGTAATGGAGTTGGTAGCATGTGGGTGAAAGGTAATCTGGTGCCTGTTATTGGCAATATTTGTATGGATATGACGATGTTGAATATATCGGGTACAAATATTAAAGAGGGTGATGAGGTGATTGTTTTTGGAGAAAATTTACTGGTAACTGATTTGGCTAAAAAGGCCCAAACTATTCCATATGAAATTTTAACGGGTGTTTCTCAAAGGGTTAAACGAGTATATTTTGAAGAGTAGCTCTTCATTTACTAGCACAACCTGAAACCATTTATATATTATCTTTGCAAAATATGATTAAAGCCAAACACGTAACGCTTATTATTTTATTGGTTGTAATAGCCGACCAGGCGCTAAAATTTTACATTAAAACCAACTATTACATGAACGAAAACCACAACGTTTTGGGTAATTGGTTTCGTTTGTATTTTGTAGAAAATGAAGGTATGGCTTATGGATGGAAATTTGGAGGGGGTGCTGGAAAAATGGTACTTACTTTATTTCGATTAGGCGCAGTATTTTTTGGAGTTTGGTATTTAGGCAGTATTATTAAAAAAAAATACAACAAAGGTTTTATTATTTGCGCTGCTCTAATCTTTGCTGGAGCCTTGGGAAACTTGATAGACAGTTTGTTTTATGGACTTATTTTTGAAGAGAGTGCCCAAGGGAGTTATATAGTTGCAAAAGCATTTCCGGCTCATGGATATGCAGGATTTCTTCATGGAAAAGTAGTGGATATGCTTTACTTTCCAATTATTAGCAATGTATATTTTCCTTCATGGTTTCCAATCTGGGGAGGTGAGGAATTCGAATTTTTTCGACCTATTTTTAATCTAGCAGATGCTGCTATTTCTTCAGGAGTTATTACTATTTTGGTATTTCAAAAGAAATTTTTTAGTCAAGACAATGACACAGAAAATCATCAAACACAAGAAACAGATGCCTTGGTCAATGATGATGTACAAATTCAATAGTCATTGATTCCTTGAGATATTGCGTATTAAATTTTTCCAACCATATTGGCGGGAATTACCCATGCATCAAATTCTTCCGGAGTTACATACCCTAATTTTACAGCCATCTCTTTTAAAGTAGTGCCTTCCTTATGTGCTTTTTGCGCAATCTCAGCAGCTTTATAATATCCAATTTTAGTGTTCAGCGAGGTGACTAACATCAAGCTATTGTCAACATGCTTTTTAATGTTTTCTTCGATCGGAGCTAAACCAATTGCACATTTATCGTTGAATGATACACAACCATCTCCAATTAGACGAGCACTGTGAAGAAAATTATAGATCATTACAGGCTTAAAAACATTCAATTCAAAATGTCCCATACTTCCACCAATACCGATGGTGACATCATTGCCCATCACCTGAGCTGCAATCATTGTTAGGGCTTCGCATTGTGTTGGATTAACTTTTCCAGGCATGATGGAAGATCCAGGTTCATTATCAGGAATAAATATTTCTCCTATTCCAGACCGTGGACCAGAAGAAAGCATTCGAATATCATTGGCGATTTTCATTAAACTAACGGCTACTGTTTTAAGAGCTCCATGTGCTTCTACAATAGCATCATGAGCAGCCAGTGCCTCAAATTTATTTTCTGCAGTAACAAATGGAAGTCCGGTTAAAGTAGCAATGTGTTTGGCTACATTTTCTGAATATCCTTCTGGAGTATTGATACCTGTTCCCACCGCTGTTCCTCCAAGTGCTAGTTCGCTAAGATGTGCTAGTGTATTTCGAACGGCTTTTAATCCGTGATTGAGTTGCGATACATAGCCGCTGAATTCCTGGCCAACCGTTAATGGAGTAGCATCCATAAAATGGGTTCGACCAATTTTTACAACATTCATATAAGCCTTTGATTTGGCAGCAAGTGTATCCCTTAATTTTTCAATACCTGGGATAGTGGTTTCAATCAAAATTTTATAAGCAGCAATGTGCATGGCTGTTGGAAAAGTATCATTGCTAGATTGAGATTTATTGACATCGTCATTAGGGTGTAAAAATTTTTCTTTATCCCCCAATGAACCTCCATTGATAACATGTCCACGATAAGCTACTACTTCATTAATATTCATATTACTTTGGGTACCACTTCCTGTTTGCCAAACTACCAGCGGAAACCATTGGTCTAGTTTGCTTGCAAGTATTTCATCACATACTTTTCCAATCAGGTCAGACTTTTCTTTTGACAATATCCCTGCATCAAGATTGGTTAAGGCCGCAGCTTTTTTCAAGTAGGCAAATGCCTTGATAATTTCTTTGGGCATTTTATTGATATCCTCCGCAATCTTAAAATTATCAATACTGCGCTGGGTTTGGGCGCCGTAATAAGCATCTATAGGTACTTTTACCTCACCCATGGTGTCTTTTTCAATCCTAAATTCCATCTGACAATATTTTAAATATGATAATCGTATGTAAAGTTACTTGTTGATGCATATAATTGGACAACTTTTTGTAATATTTTATTAGTAATCATTTATTAATGGTATTTTTTTTTGAGAGCTAATATTTTTATTTACCTTGAACTTAATTTTAGTTCTAAAAATTTATTTTCTTATGGGTATTTTATCCATAGTTGGAATAGAACCCATTAAGAGTAATTTTTAAAAAATATATTTATGAAAAGAAGTGATTTTATAAAGTATGCATCATCGGTGGCCATTGTTTTGGCTGGAGGCGAAATACTTCACGCAACCGATTTAAATTGGAGCGAATGGGAAAAGAGTAAAAAAGTTAAGCTTCGATTTGTAGTTGCATCGGATGGTCATTATGGTCAGAAAGGTACTGAGTACGAAAAATATTTCGAGACCCTCGTTACTCGTATTAATGAAGAACACAGTGCCAATCCTTTTGCATTTTGCATGATTAATGGAGATATTATTCATGACGACAAAACGCATTTCCCTGCAGCCAAAAAAGCCCTTGATAAATTGGCTCTAAAATATTATGTGAGTCAAGGAAATCACGACAAGGTTACAGCAAAGGAATGGGAGACTATTTGGAATATGCCAGTTAACCTAGATTTTTCAATAGGTAAGAATGCGTTTTTAATTGCAACTACCTCCAATGAAAACGGAACTTATTTAAGCCCAGATGTAAATTGGATGGCAGCTCAGTTAGACAAACATCAATCAAAAAAAAATGTATTTATTTTTATACATATCAACCCAGGAAAGTTAACCAAACATGCCGTGGATAGTCCTCAATTATTTGAGGTTTTTGCAAAGCACAAAAATATAAAGGCTGTTTTTAATGGGCATGACCATGATGAAGAAGGTATTAAGAAAAGAAATGAGATACCTTTTATCTTTGATGCACATTTTGGAGGAGACTGGGGTACTGCCTATCGTGGATTCAGAGTGGTAGAGTTAATGAATGACAATTCAATCCTTACCTATGTTATGAATCCAATTGATAAAATTAACGAGGCTAGATTTTAAGAAGAAAGTAAACTTGACTGCAGTATTTATTTCCCTATAAATTTAGGCGTCCGTTTTTCAAGGAAAGCAAGGGTGCCTTCTTTTCTGTCGGAAGTATCAAAGCTTTCACCAAATGCAATATTTTCAATAGCATAGCCATTGATGGAATGATCTTCTACTGCATTGACAGATCTGAGGCATTGTGAGATTGCAATGGGCGCCTTTGAATTGATTACTGACAATATGGAAATTGCTTTATTCATCAAAGATTCTTGTGGAACTACGTAGTTTACAAGCCCGTATTGTAAGGCAGTGCTAGCGTCAATCATTGTTCCACTGATCAATAATTCTGTAGCGCGACCTTTACCTATTAATTTTGTTAATCGTTGAGTACCTCCATATCCGGGAATGATACCTAGATTAATTTCCGGTTGTCCAAAACGTGCATTTTCAGAAGCAATTCTAAAATGGCAGGCCATTGCCAGTTCACAACCACCGCCTAAGGCAAATCCATTTACAGCAGCAACAATTGGTTTACCACTGTTTTCTATTTTAAAAAAAGTGTCTTGTACTTTTTTAGATAATTTAATTGCCTCATTTTTTGTTAAATCCGAAAATTCTGAGATATCAGCACCTGCAACAAATGCCTTTGAGCCTGTGCCAGTGATGATGGCAGATTTGATAGAAGGGTTGAAATAAATTTCATCAATTGCATGTTCTAATTCAGATAGTACAATACTATTCAATGCGTTTAGTTTCTCAGGCCGATTGATGGTGATTGTGTAAATACCATCCATTAAAGAAGTAACTAAAGTAGAGTAGCTCATTTAAATTATTTTTAACTCGCTTTTTAACAGATCCAAACAATTGTAATTAACAATTTAAAAATCTCGGTGGGTGCTTACCCAATCTGTTATATATTTAGAAATGGTAGATGTATTGGTTCCTGGAGGAAATAATTCACCCACACCCATTTTATTTAATTCTTTCATATCTTCTTCTGGGATAATACCTCCACCGGTGAGTAACACATCTGTCATCTGTTTTTCCTTCATTAAATTAATTATTTTCGGAAAAATAGTATTGTGTGCACCACTTAGGATGCTGACTCCAATGGCATCTACATCTTCTTGTAAGGCAGTATTTACAACCATTTCAGGGGTTTGCCGAAGACCAGTATAAATGACTTCCATTCCTGCATCCCTCAAGGCAGTAGCGATTATTTTAGCGCCACGATCATGCCCATCCAATCCTACTTTTGCAATTAATATTCGAACAGGTCGGTTTTTATTTAAATTCATGTTGATTTTAATATGAGAATAGTTATTAAATATAAAGAAATTAAGCCTCAAAAACAGTCAATGCATTTTCAATTCTTTGAAGCGTATTTATTTTACCAATCGTTTCAGCAATGATGAATAGACCTGGTCCCATTTTGCTGCCCACTAAAAATACTCTTAGAATCATTTGTAATTCTCCCACTTTACTATTTTTTTCTGTAGCAATTTGTTTAAAAATTGTTTCAATTGACATAGCTTCCCAACTTTCTAGTTGTTTTAATTGATCGATTAAAGAAGTAAAATATTCTTTTTTACTTCCATCCCATTTTGGCTTAACGGATGCTTCGTCATAGGAGCTAGGTGAATCAAAGAAATAAACACCTTGGGTATAAAAATCGGGAAGTAAAGTACAGCGTTCTTTTACTAAGTTCATTACTACACCTAAATAGCTGTCATCTATATTGGAGACTCCTTTGCTCGAGAAAATTTCTTTTACCCTTTCTTTATAATTTTCAATATCCAATTTTTTGATCCATTCTTGATTGAACCATTTTGCTTTTTCATAGTCAAATTTTGCGCCGCCTTTGTGTACCTTTTCAATACTGAACTTTTCAATTAGCTCATCCAATGAAAATAGTTCTTGCTCTGTACCATCATTCCAACCTAATACGGCGAGCAGGTTGATGAAAGCTTCAGGCAAAAAGCCTAATTCTTTGAATCCTTTTGTAACCTCTTTTGTAAGGGGGTCTATCCAATCCATGGCATAAACGGGAAAGCCTAGACGATCTCCGTCACGCTTACTAAGTTTTCCATTTCCATCTGGCTTAAGTATTAACGGAAGATGTGCCCAATGCGGCATTTTATCTAGTCCAAATAAATATTTCCACAAAAGAATGTGGACAGGAGCACTCGGCAGCCATTCTTCACCTCTAAAAGCATGACTGATTTTCATTAAATAATCATCTACCACTACTGCAAGATGGTAGGTAGGCATTCCATCTGCCTTAAGCAATACTTTATCATCTACCGTATTGGTATCAAATTCTATTTCCCCTCTAATCATATCTGTAAAGGGAATAAGCTCATTGGGATTTACTTTTATTCGGATGACATAGGGTGTTCCTGAATCAATTAATGCTTTTGTTTCTTCGGGTAATAAGCGCAATGAATTGTTCATGCTCATCCGAATATGTTGGTCATATTGTAAACTATTGCTGCCTGTAGCCTTGAGCTTTTCTCTCATTGCTTCTAGTTCAGAGGCAGTGTCAAAGGCATAATACGCATTGCCTTGTTGAATCAGTTGTTCTGCATATTGGCGATAAATTGGTTTTCTTTCACTTTGTCGGTAAGGGGAATAAGGACCGCCATGAAGTACACTTTCATCAGCTACTAGTCCACACCAATCTAAACAGTCGAAAATATATTTCTCGGCACCTTCTACCCATCTTGTTTGATCGGTATCTTCTACTCGAACTATAAAATCTCCATGGTGTTTTTTTGCAAATAAGTAATTGAATAGTACGGTTCTAACTCCGCCTAAATGAAGCCCTCCTGTTGGACTGGGTGCAAATCGAACTCTAACTTTGTTGGCCATATCGCAAAGATAAGCCAGGAGTGAAATGAAAGGAAATTAAAGTTTTTTCTTAAATAATTTATTAAAAAAATGCTGCAATTTTATTAGCGATCAGAAAATGTCCTTTTTGATTGGGATGATTTACCTGAGACATATAATTGGTAATGGGTTCTCCTGAGATTACTTTTTTCCTAAACTCTTCATAGCTATCTATTAATCCGACATCATATTTTTTAGCCAAATCTTTTATCTGTAAAGCATGTTTTTCTAATTCATTATTGGGTAATAATATATCTACTCTTTGATCAGGGGAAGGAGTTAATAGGATTACTTTTATATTTTTTTCTAAGGCTTTCTCAATCATTGAACTCCAAGCTTTAGCAGCTTTTTCTAGTCCAGCAGAGCGATCGTTTAGCGCGTAATCGATAAATAATACATCAGGATGATGATTTAAAACAGTTGAATCAAATCTTTTTTCACCACTTAATGAATTCTCACCACCAATGGAAGTGTTGATTATATTGATTGCTGCAAAGGGGTACTTTTCTTTTAGAATTTTTAGTACCTGCATAGGATAGGAATCAAAAGTATTTACCAAGGGAGTTTTGAAGTATCCCGCAGGCACAGAATGCCCATGAAAAACTAGATTAATCGTTCTGTTTTTTGGCCACTCTTTTTTTAGTTCGGTTTTGATATCAGTTAAATAGGAGGATGGATCGGCAAGATGACTGTTGTTATTTTTTTGATAAGAAACTAACAAAAATGTCATTAAAATAAATACAATATTTTTCATTTTTTATAGTTTAAAATTTATTGAGGCCAAATCGATGATGAAAATTTATTTGTCCCTTTAAATTAACCAACCACTGCAGTAAATTCAATCTCTACTAGATATTCAGGCGCTACCAATTTACTTACTTCATAAAACCCAGTAGCAGGCTTAATGTCCTTAAAAAAACTAGCATGTGCTTTGGCAACTGCTTCAAAACTTGTAATGTCAGAAGTGAAAATTCTAGTACGAATTACATCTGTCATGCTTGCATTCAGATCTTTTAATACAATTTCAATTCTTTCTAAAATATTCATTGTTTGGGCATAAGCATCATCTGCTTTCACTTTTGTACCATCTACCATAGCAACTGTTCCAGAAACTTCTATCATATTTCCAATTCGAACGGCACGGCAATAGCCCATCTTGTCTTCCCAAGGCGAACCTGTTAAAATATTCTTTCTTTCCATTTTTATAAAATAAGTGATTATTAATTCTTACAATATTATACTAAATCTAGGTAAACCTTTCCTAATAAACCAATCAATTTTTATACTATTTATTCGATTGGGGTATACCTATTTCAACTTTTCAAAATCCATTTTTCTATTGTCTAAAGGCTTTTATTAATTGTGTTACCATTTCATAACTATTTTCCCTATACTTTTTCTTTTTTCAAGATATTCATGGGCTGCTGCTATTGCGGAAGCTTCAAATACTTTTCCAACGGTAGGTTTAAAAACTCCCGATGCAGTGAGATTTACAACCTCTGTTAAACAACGTTGCAATGTCAGCGGGTGCTGGTCGGCCACCGTCAACATATTCACTCCAATCATTGCTTTAGATGGCATCATCAACATTACCGGATGATAGAAACCAAATCCGATGGCTGCTTTTAATTTGCCCCATAAGTTTTTATTGGTCATATCGGAGGCTCCATAACAAATAATTCTGCCTCCCGCTGCTAAGGAGCGAAATCCTTTTTTTACTGACTTTCCTCCAACCGCATCAAATATTACATCCAATCCTTTTTCTTGGGTTATTTTTTTAACTTCTTTTTCAAAATCATTTGTCTGGTAATTAATCGGATGATGTACACCCAATTCTTTCAAATATTTTATTTTTTCTTCAGAGCCAGCAGTAGAAAAAATTTCACATTGTTTGTATTGAGCGAATTGAATGAGTGCTGTTCCTACACCGCCTGCTCCAGAATGAATCAACACTTTGTCACCAGGATGAAGATTGACCATTTCTGCTGCTGCAAAATAGGCTGTACAATATTGAGTGGTTAAGGCGGTTGCGGTTGCACTATCGATTGTTTCAGGAATGATTGCTGTAGCTCGAGCATCTGTAATTGCATATTCTGCATACCCACCAAAACGAGTCATTGCAGTTACTCGATCACCTACTTTTAAATGGGTAATCCCTTCTCCAATTTTCTCGATTGTGCCAGCTACATCATAGCCTAGTACACAGGGCATCGGCGGAGCATCTTTGTACATTGCATTGCGAGCCATCACATCGGCAAAATTTAAACCAAAAGCCTCTACTTTTATTAATACCTGACCGGAGGTAGGAGTTGGAATTGGAATTTCTCTTGTTTCAAATGCTTTTTCGGCCAAACCATTTTTGATTAGAAAGATTGCTTTCATTTTTATTTTTAAATTAGTTATTAAATGAATAATTACAGGGCCCCATTTGGACTATTGTTAATTTGATTAAAAAATTAATTGATATTGTTATTCAACAGTTTCAAAATTATAATTCTTTAAAAATTGACAGGCAATTTCATTGTCTAAAATAAAATCCCATCTTCCAAAAGAAATACAGCGACACCTGCTATAAATCCGATAATTGCTAGCCAGCTAATTTTCTTAAAGTACCAAATAAAATCAATCTGTTCAATACCCATCACTGCCACTCCAGCTGCAGAACCGATAATAATGGCGCTACCTCCCGTGCCAGTAGTAAAAGCAAGGAACTCCCAAAATGGATGATCGGTTGGATAGGTGGATAAATCATACATTCCCTGTGCAGCCGCTACTAGTGGTACATTATCTACGATGGAAGAAAGTAGGCCTAATGCAATACCAATAAGGTAATCATTGTGAAGGGAATTGCTCAGGTAAACGGCAGCTGTTTTTAAAATTCCATAAGATTGTAATGCAGCTACGGCTAATAAAATTCCAAGAAAAAATAATATACTTGGCGTGTCTATTCTTTGTAAAGCCTTTGCCACGGTATATTTTTCTGCATCAGTGCCTTCCTTTTTTTTATGAATCAATGAATTGATTATCCATATGATGCTGAGCGCTCCAAGCATACCCATAAATGGTGGCAGATGCGTTGTAGTTTTGAATATTGGAACACTTACCAACAAAATAATCCCAGCAACCAATATAATATTACTTTCTTTTTTTTCCTTTGGTGATCTTTCTTTAGAAGGGGAAGGAATGAAATTTTTCCCTTTAAACTGACGAGACATCAGTAGGAGCGGAAGTGCATAGGCAACTATTGATGGCAAGATGAGTTCCCGAATAATATTCAAAGCTGTTATTTGTCCGCCAATCCAGAGCATGGTGGTAGTCACGTCACCCATTGGAGACCAGGCTCCTCCTGCATTGGCTGCGATCACAATCATTCCAGCAAACCAAAGTCGATCTTGCTTGTTGGATAAAATTTTTGCACAAAGTGAAGTCATTACTATTGCGGTAGTTAGATTGTCTAATAGTGCCGAAAGTAAAAAGGTAATCCCAGATACAATCAATAGGAGTCTCATTTTACTAGTGGTAGTAATCTTTTGAGTAATAATTTCAAAACCATTGTGAGAGTCTATCAGCTCAACAATTGTCATGGCGCCAAGTAAAAAAAACAGGATAGAAGCAATTTCTCCTAGATGTTCAAAAAGCTCTTTACTTACAGTATTTGATGAGGGGCTTTGTAGTATATAAATTGTCCAGCATAAGACACCTGTTAATAATGCTGCGGCTGCTTTGTTTAATTTTAATGGTGCCTCAAATGCAATTGCCAAATATCCTAAAACAAAAATGGTGATAAGTATAATTGTAATCATCGCTACAAAGATTGTTTTAGTGAAGTTAAGGGTATTGCAAATCCTTGATTTAGCAATTTAACATTTGCTGATTCATAAACATTGAACAAAGGATTTTTCTATTTTTATTTAAAAAATTGAAGGCCATACTTTTGAAAACAAGTATGGCGAGTAATTTTTATTAAGGAAAAGAAATTAAATAGAAATCTTTCCTGGATACTCTTCCAAAGCTTTTTCTAAACAATCCATTGCAGCATTGATAGCAGTGACATTTAAAACATAAGCAAGCCTAACTTCATTTTTACCAAGGCCGGGAGTGCTATAGAAGCCGCCTGCTGGAGCTAGCATGATGGTTTGTCCATTGTAAGAAAAAGATTCTAACAGCCATTGACAAAAATTTTCTGAATCGTCAATCGGTAATCTAGCAATCGTATAAAAAGCTCCTCCTGGGTTTGGACAAAATACGCCCGGTATTGAATTGAGTCTTTTTACAATGGTATCTCTTCTTTTTTTATATTCAGCCTTTGTTTCATCAAAATAATTGTCTGGTAAATCAACTGCCGCTTCTCCTAATATTTGTGCAAAGCCTGGAGGACTTAATCGAGCTTGAGCAAATTTCATTACAGAGTTCAATACCTCTTTATTTTTTGTAATCAATGCACCAATCCTGCCTCCGCATGCGCTGTATCTTTTACTGATGGAATCCACCAAAACTATGTGGTTTTCTACACCTGTTAATGTCATAAAACTGGTATGACTTCCTTCATAACAAAACTCACGGTATGCTTCATCTGCAAATAAGTAGAGGTTGTGTTTTATAATAATTTGCTTTAAAATTTCCATCTCTTCCTTGCTGTATAAATAACCAGTAGGATTGTTAGGATTACAAATCAGAATCCCTTTGGTTTTAGGAGTAATTGCTTTTTCGAATTCAGCCATTGGAGGAAGTGCAAAACTTTTATCAATGGTAGAAGTGATTGGACGAACGACTACTCCAACTTCTACTGCAAACGCATTGTAATTGGCATAAAAAGGTTCCGGAATAATGATCTCATCGCCTGGATCCATGCAGGCCATTAGTCCAAATAAAATAGCTTCACTTGCACCAGTGGTTATTATAATTTCGTCTGTAGTGATGTGTATATCAGATTTGGCGTAGTAGCCTATTAGTTTTTTTCGGTAACTCTCGTTTCCTGCACTATGGCTGTATTCTAAAATCTTAAAATCACTGTTTCTTACTGCATCCAGTGTTTGTTTTGGAGTCTCAATATCTGGCTGACCAATGTTCAAGTGAAATACGTGGATGCCTTTTTTTTGAGCAGCTTCTGCAAAAGGCACTAATTTTCGAATCGGAGAAGTTGGCATGATATGCCCACGATGGCTGATAGATAACATCTTGCAAATATAATGATGAATAGCTAGTGATTCAAGTTAGAATTGCACTGATTTTAGAATCTTATTCTTGTGTAAGGATTGTTGTTGAATAGAGGGATAATATTATTTATTTTATTTATTCGAAAGGGGAATTAATAAATGAATTTTTGACCAATTGAGCTTAAAGGTAATTTTAGAATCTTTTACCCTCGATTAGGCCCATCTATAGCCTCTTAAAAAATCGCCGATGGGCATTTTCTTTTTGCCTTCTAATTGTAGCTCAAGCAGGGCAATAGACCCATCGATTGCTGCAAAGTGTAAAAAAGTTTTTTTATCGGTTAACCATTCACCAGCAGCGATATTGGGTAAAGTATTTATTCTTTCAGACTTGTATATTTTTACTTTTTTGTCTTCCAAAAAAGTAAATGCAGCCGGATAAGGAGAAAGCCCCCTGATTAAATTATAGATTTCAGTGATAGATTTATTCCAATCAATTTGGCAGGAAGCAGTAAAAATTTTTGGAGCAATTTTTAAATCCTTTGGCTCGGTGCTTTCCATTTGTGGGGTCTCCGTTAAATTCCCTTCTGCTAATCCTTTTATCGTTTGAAGCAGAAGTTCTGCACCAATTTCTTTCATTTTATCATGGAGCTCACCCGCAGTTTCTTGTTCTCCAATGGGTATGGAACTTGTTAATAAAATATCTCCTGTATCAATTGCTTGTTGTAATTTAAAAGTAGTAACACCAGTAAATTTTTCTCCATTAATAATGGCCCAATTAATGGGTGCAGCACCACGGTATTGTGGCAATAGAGAGCCGTGTAAATTAACAGTACCCATCGGCGGCATGTTCCATACTAGTTCTGGAAGCATTCGGAATGCTACTACTATTTGCAGGTCTGCTTCAAGGTTTTTGAGTTGCTCTAAAAAATCAGGGCTCTTTAATTTTTCAGGTTGTAACACAAAAAGGCCCTGTTCATTTGCATATTGTTTCACAGCGCTTTGCTGTAATTGCATGCCGCGGCCAGCAGCCTTATCGGGCGCAGTAACAACGCCAACAATAGAGCAGCCTGCTTTTACTAATTTATCCAGAGCAGCTACTGCAAATTCTGGAGTACCCATAAATACAATTCTTAATTCCTTCATCTTTTTCATTGGTGCAAAGGTAGCCTCAATTTTAATGATTCGAAAATAGCAATGACTTAGTTTTAATTGGTAGCAAAGTCTTTGTACAGTAAATACTTTTTTCTTATTTTTTTAAAACTATCAACAAGCGGTTTCCAACTTTTTCTTATGTCGTTTTCATTTACTTCTTGTTTGATCTGTGCCATTAATAAGTCAGTCCCTGCTAGTTGATTAAAAAAATTATTTTTTAAAAAAAAGCTATCCTTGCCAGGAAATAGTTGATATGCATCTAACATGTATTTTATTTGGATAGTATTATTTAAATCTTGAAGGACCGCTTCATTGCTTCCGGCTTTATACCATCCATAACATTTTTGATAAAAACATTTGCTGTTTTTTGCACCTGCGGTAGGTTTGGGAATAAAGGAATATAAATTATTGGGCAATGAAGGATGGCCAAAAATTTGAAAGGGAGCTTCTGTTCCTCTTCCTTCACTGAGAAGGGTACCCTCAAAAAAACAGGTGGAAGGGTAGAGGTAAATTGCTTGCATTGACTTTAAATTAGGAGAGGGTGCAACCGGCAAAACATATTTGCTGTTGTGATCATAGTTTTTGCATGGAATTATTTTGAGTTGGAGAATTCTTTTCTGACGATCCTTGCTAGCAGGTTGATTTATATAAGCAGCATTTGCAAGCGTAGACAACCACTTTTCACCTGCTAACATCAATGCATATTCGCCCACAGTCATACCATACACAACAGGAATTGGTTGCATACCCACAAAGCTTTTGAATTTCTTATCTAGAACAGGTCCATCAACATAGAATCCGTTGGGATTTGGTCTATCTAGTATTAAAAGTGGAATATGGTTTTCTAAAGAAGCTTCTAAATAATATTCTAAGGATGAAATAAATGTATAGAAACGAACGCCTACATCTTGAATGTCGAATATTAGCATGTCGACCCCTAAAAGATCTTCTGCAGTTGGCTTTTTATGATTCCCATAAAGGCTAATCACTGGAATGCCTGTTTTTTTATCATTGGTATTGCCTAGCTTTTCCCCTGCATCCGCCTCACCTCTAAACCCGTGTTCTGGGCCAAAGATCTTCACTACTTTGATTCCGCATTTTAATAGCGTATCAACGAGGTGGCTATTTTTAACTAGGCTGGTTTGATTGGCAAAAACAGCTACAGACTTGCCTTTTAATAGCGGAAGGTAAATTTCCATTCTTTCGGCACCAGGAATAATTGGAATTGATTTTTGTCCGGATTTTAGTTGAGTACCACTATTGCCAACTGGAGGCAACTGGGCAACAGATGGAGAATAATTAAAAATTATTACCAACGCTAATAAAAATGAAAAAATCTTCATGGTTCGAAGTTCAGTAAAGTTTTTCACTTATTATAGATGACATTTTTTTGATAAGGGATTTCATCATTAGAGAAATAAAACCCTCTAATTGATTGGGTAATCCCATGTTTGCTTTAATTTGCCGAAAAATGGTTCTTTTAATTATTAAGTAGGAGCCATTTATTGTAAACTCCACCTTAAAACTTGTTAAGCGTAGTTGCCGAAAAGAGAGGTGTTAAAAAATTAAACAATGGCACAAGTAAAAGAAGGAGATCTTGTAAAAGTTCATTACACAGGCAAACTAGTTAATGGAGAGCAATTTGACTCTTCTGTAGGCAGAGAACCACTTGAATTTACTGTGGGCGCTGGCATGATGATCAAAGGTTTTGATGCTGCAATGCCAGGCATGGTAATTGGTGAAAAAAAGACAATCAGTATTGCACCACAAGATGGCTACGGAGAAAAATCGGCAGATGCGATCATTGAATTTCCCAAAGAAAATGTTCCAGCGGATATGAAACTCGAGCCTGGAATGTCTTTAACATTGAGTAACGAAGCAGGGCAGCCTGTACCAGTGATTGTAGTTGAAGTTAAGGAGACAGTAATTGTGTTAGATGCGAATCATTTTTTGGCAGGTCAGGAATTAATTTTTGATATTGAGCTAGTTGAAATTGCTTAATTTTTTTTGTTAGTAAAATTTAAATAGACTCTTGGTCATTCAATGATTGGGTAAATTTATTTGACAAGCTTTATAATTTTTGACTAAATATTATTAGTGTGCGCTTTTAACTCACTAAAAATTTTTCATTTCGTTTATCAAAACTTTATAAGCATGATTGAAATTTCGAACAATAGCGTGGCAGAAAGACTGATGCGCTATGTTCAAATTGATACACAGAGTGATCCTTTGGGAAATAACTTTCCAACAACAGAAAAGCAGAAGGATCTCAGTAAGCTTTTGCTCAATGAACTGATCGAGATGGGCATAGCCAACGCAGAAATGGACGCTTACGGTTATGTGTACGCGACTATTCCTTCTAACAGCAACAAGACCACTATTCCCTCCATTTGTTTTTGTAGTCATGTTGATACTGCACCTGATTGTAGTGGTACTCATGTGAAGCCTATTCATCATCAAAACTATGATGGGAAAGACATTGTGCTACCCGATGACAATGATCAGGTGCTTAGTATAAAGCAATCACCCTATCTTCAGCAACATATTGGGCATAGCATTATTACAGCAAGTGGATTGACATTATTAGGGGCAGACGATAAGAGCGGAGTAGCTGCAATTATGGAAGCGGCTAATTTTTTAATGCAGCATCCATCTATTCCTCATGGAGATATCAAAATTTTATTTACCCCTGATGAAGAAGTAGGTAAAGGAACTGCTAAAGTGGATATGAAAAAATTGGGGGCCGACTTTGGTTATACCCTTGATGGAGGTGAAGCTGGAAGTTTGGAAGATGAAACATTCAGTGCGGATTCTGCTACCATTTCAATTGAAGGAGTGATTGTTCATCCTGGTTATGCCAAAGATAAATTAGTCAATGCCTTAAAAGTAGCAGGCGCGGTATTAGAGGCACTTCCAAAAAATGAATGGAGTCCAGAAACGACCAAGGAAAGAGAGGGATTTGTTCATCCAGTAGCAGTGAATGGGATTGCTGAAAAAGCCATCATTCAAATTATTGTTCGTGATTTTAATTTAGTGGGTTTGCAAGATCATCATAAAAAATTAAAGGAGCTAGCAGAAAATGTGGTGAAGCAATTTCCTGGAGCTACAATGGAATATGAAGCGCAGGAACAATATCGTAATATGAAAGAGGTATTGGATAAACATCCTCAAGTAACTGCTTTTGCTGCGGAAGCCATACAACGGTCAGGGTTAGTTGTAAAAAAAGAAAGTATCCGTGGGGGCACTGATGGCAGTCGATTTAGTTATATTGGTATGCCTTGTCCCAATATATTTACGGGTATGCAGAATATACACAGTAAGTTAGAGTGGGTGGGAACTAAGGACATGGCGAAAGCAGCGGAGACCATCCTACATTTGTGTATGATTTGGGAGGAAAAAAGCTAGTGTTATTAAATGATTAAGAAAATGAATTTTTTCACTGGTTTTAAAACTTAATAATTTAACATTATTTATTATCTAGCATATATTAAAACAGTTATCTTCAATTAAAATTTACAATCATGGAATTATTTAGAAATTTTTGGTGGCTCATTCCCATTTTGATGGTGGTGGCGGGCGGTTTGTTTACTATCAACCAGGGTACTATTGGTGTGGTTACTCGCATGGGGAAGTATCACAGCATAAAACTACCGGGCCTTAATTTTAAAGTACCTTTTTTAGATCAAATTTATAAAAGGGTAAGTATTCAAAACCGGTCAGTAGAATTAGAATTTCAGGCAGTAACGATTGACCAGGCGAATGTGTATTTCAAGTCTATGATTCTTTTTTCAGTAATGAATGTGGAAGAAGAAACCATTAAAAATGTAGCATTCAAATTCATTAGTGAAAAAGATTTGATGCAAGCGTTGATTCGTACTGTAGAGGGAAGTATTCGAGCTTTTGTGTCAACAAAAAAGCAGGCCGAAGTATTGAATGTTCGTAGAGATATAGTTGACAATGTAAAAGAACAAATTGATGTAACGCTAGAGGGATGGGGCTATCATGTGCAGGATTTACAAATCAACGACATTACTTTTGATGAAGCGATCATGACGAGTATGAGTAAGGTGGTGGCTAGTAACAATTTAAAAGCAGCTGCAGAAAATGAAGGCCAGGCTTTGTTGATTACTAAAACAAAAGCTGCCGAAGCAGAAGGTAATGCAATTAAAATTGCTGCGGAGGCTGAGCGTCAGGCTGCTCAATTGCGTGGACAGGGAGTTGCTTTATTTAGAGAAGAGGTAGCACGTGGTATGAGTCAGGCTGCATCAGAAATGAAACAGGCTAATTTAGATACGAACGTAATTCTTTTCAGTATGTGGGTAGAAGCAATTAAAAACTTCGCAGAATACGGAAAAGGCAACGTGATATTTTTGGATGGCGGAAGTGATGGAATGGAAAAAACGATGAAGCAGATAATGGCGATGACACAATTAGAGAACAATAAAAAGGAAGGAGTTTAAAGCTTATCAAATTTATTACAATAAAAAACCCCGATTATTCGGGGTTTTTTATTGTTTGTTTGAATGAGATTTCTTGAGTTGAACTTTTATAATTTTTCAATCCAGTAATCAATTTTTAATTTTTAAATTGGCTAGCTCAAAAAGTTCAACACATTATTTTATACAAGGGTTTTCAAAAATTTTGGCGAGGTTCTTTTTTTAGAAGCCTGTTCAAAAGAATAAGCCATTTCAATTAATTTTCCTTCTTGGTATGCACTTGCGATAAATGAAAGTCCAATTGAAAGTTCATGCACTTTACCCATTGGAACAGTGATGTGGGGATAACCTGCCATTGCAGCAGGAGGTGCAAAGTAAAATCCTGTATCATAATCGCCATTTACTAAATCGGTGCAGTTGGCTAATCCAATGCTCGTTGAACAAATTGCATCTAGCTGGTGCTGTTGAAGCATGTCATCAATTATCTTACGAGCGCTAGTGGATATTTTTAGTGCATCCGTATATTCTTTGTCTAGCAGACTACCCTTTGAATCACACATTTCCAGTAATTCTTGTTTGAAATAGGGCATTGCGGTTGATTCATTTTGTTTATTAAAATTAATCACCTCCGTCAAAGATTTTACTGTTGCTTTTGCACTTGAAAGGTATTTATTTACTCCATCTTTGAATTCGTATTGTAAAACAGTGAATTCTGCCTCACCTAAAGGTTTGGTAAGTTTTAATAAATCTATTTCAATGATGGTAGCACCATTCTTTTTTAATAATTCGATGGCTTCTTGATAAATAGAAACAACGGCTTCATTACCTTTTAGAAAAGACTTTTCGATGCCAATTTTTTTCCCTTTTAGTCCCTCTTTATTTAGAAAACTAGTATAATCAATTTTATCTTTTTCTTTATGTTGAGTGGTGATCGCATCGGCTGCATCTTCTCCAGCCAGCGCCCCTAATAATATTGCTGCTTCGGCAACAGTTCTTGTCATTGGTCCAGCGGTATCTTGAGTTGCAGAGATTGGTATGATGCCAGACCTACTCCACAATCCAACGGTAGGCTTGATTCCAACAATACCGCAGAAAGAAGAAGGCGCAATGATAGACCCATCGGTTTCTGTTCCAATAGCGATGGTGCATAGGTTGGCGGCTACTGCTGCAGCTGAACCAGAACTAGAGCCACTGGTATTTCTATCAAGGATACAAGGATTTTTTGTTTGTCCGCCTCGGCTACTCCACCCACTGCTAGATCTTGTAGACCGAAAGTTGGCCCATTCACTGAGATTGGTTTTTCCCAAAAGTACCGCCCCCGCTTCGCGAAGTTTTTGTATGATGAAGGCGTCATTTGTTACTATATTCCCTTTCAATGCAAGCGCACCTGCCGTTGTCATCATTTGATCACCCGTATTGATATTGTCCTTGATTAATATTGGGATGCCGTGTAGTGGCCCTCTCAATTTTCCAGCTTTTCTTTCTTGATCCATTTTATCAGCAATATTCAAAGCGTCTGGATTGATTTCTATTACTGAGTTGAGGGAAGGTCCTGATTGATCAATTTCTTTAATTCTATTTAGATATAGTTCAGTTATTTTACGGGAACTATATTCACCTTCTTTCATTTTTTTTTGAAGCTCAAAAATGGTGATTTCATTTAGCGGAAAACTATCTTTTTCAATGTTATAACCTTGGTTGGATGAATTTATTTCAGCTGACTTGGTGGCATTGTTACAACCATTTGTTATTGCTGCAAGCGATAGGCCAGCAATTGATCCATTTTGTATAAATTTTCTTCTGTCCATTTTTTATATTTTGATAGTTAAAATAAGTACTTACCGATTGGTTTTTAAAGTTTGAAAAGACAGTTAGTTTTTCCATTAACAAATAAATCCCGAAATTAAGTTCGGGATTTATTTTAATTTAAAAGTAAATTTTATTTTATTTATTTCTTAGCTTACTATTTTTCCTGCTGTAGGCAAAATATACAACCAGTCCAATTGCCATCCAGATGAAAGCCACTTTCAGAGTTTGTAGGTCTAATGCAACAATCATTCCGAGGCAAACTAGCGCACCCAATGTTGAAACAATAGGGACCAGTGGAGCTCTGAAAGGGCGCTCAATATCGGGTGACTTTACCCTAAGAATCCAAACACCAATGCTCACTAGTACAAATGCAAACAAAGTACCAAAGCTTGTAAGATCACCCGCAACACTACCAGGGATAAATGCTGCAAACAAACCAACAAATACAAATAGAATTAAGTTGGCTTTGTAGGGAGTTTTATATTTGGGATGCAATTCACCAAATGCTTTTGGAATAAGTCCATCATTGCTCATAGAAAAGAAAATTCGACTTTGTCCCATTAACATTACCAATATTACAGAAGAAAAACCAGCAAGAATAGCTACTGTTACACTAGATCCAAGCCACTCATAACCTTTCATATAAGTTTTGATAGCGTAAGCAACCGATGCTTCTTTACCAACGGTGCTAAATTCTGAATAATTAGCAACACCAGTAAGTACATGTCCAAATAAAATATAAAGGATGGTACAAACAACCAATGAGCCTAAGATACCAATGGGCATATCTCTTTTTGGGTTTTTAGCCTCCTGAGCGGCGGTACTTACTGCGTCAAAACCGATAAAGGCAAAGAACACAATGGCAGCACCTCCGAGTACACCTCCCCAGCCCCATTTAAAAAATCCATCATGACCGATGGTTCCTTTTGGAATCAAATAGGGAGTATGATTTTCTGGTTTAATAAACTGCCAACCGAAACCAATAAATAGTAATACAATGGCCACTTTTACAAACACAATGATCATATTAACAAAAGCTGATTCTTGAGTTCCTTTTATTAATAATAATGTGAGCAATAATAAAATAATTAGTGCAGGTGCATTGATCATACCTCTTGTAACTTCAACCATTCCAGTCAAATTGGTGGGAAGTACTTTGAATTGATCATCACTTAAAATTAGAACACCATTTTTTACATTTTTGAGTGTTTCTGGAATGGCCAAAGTAATTTGATCGATTGCAGTTCCAGTTACTTTATGAAGTGCTTCAAAAGGGGAATGGCACCATTCATAGGGAATACTTCCCCCAAGAAGGTTATTTAAATATTCACTCCAAGCAATTGAAACTGTAGCAGCACCAAGGGCGTATTCCATTATTAAAGCCCAACCAATAATCCATGCTACCAATTCTCCCATCGTTACATACGAGTAGGCGTATGCGCTACCAGCAATAGGTATCATGGAAGCAAATTCAGCATAACAAAGTCCAGCAAAAGCGCAGCCTAAAGCGGCTACAATGAATGATATTGTAATAGCAGGACCCGCAGCCTCAGCAGAGGCAGCAGCAGTTCTTACAAATAAACCAGCGCCTATGATAGCGCCAATTCCCAAAGCAATTAGGTTGCCGGCACCCAGGGTTCTTTTCATTCCTTTTCCATCATCGTCGGCCTGCGCCATCATTTGATTCAGGGGTTTTTTTACAAATAAACTCATATTCAATTGTTGATTTGGTATAAAAGTAGCAATAAATTTTCAAAATGAACATCTAGCCTATTTTTTTGTGCCTTAGGCAGTTTAACAAGTATTAAATATTATATTGCGACACTAATATTTCAAATATGAGTATTCAACCTTCTAAGAAAAGCCATTTGACTTTATATATTGGCATTGCTCTAATTGCTGGGGTGATAGGAGGATTTATTTTAAACAAAACTTACGTTGGAAAAGAAAACGAAGACATTGCATTAGCGGATTCTAAATTAATGCAACTGCAGGTGTCAATGAAGCCCTATGAACTAATAAAAGATAGTGTTGGATATACTCAATTACTTTCTCTTCAAAAAAATATTCTTGCTCAAAAAAAATTGGCATCCTCCGAATTGTTAGCAAGTGCAAATCAGCCGGCTGTTTTGTTTCAGATTAATTCATTGTCGGATTCACTTCTGTCAGTTAAAAGTAAACTCAATTCTTTTTCTGATACTTCCAATAAGATGTATCAAGAGTTAAAAAAGCAAAGAGAGTCTATGGTAGTTCAAAAAAATGAAAGCTTTAAACAGAGAGATAAGAAATTAGAATGGTTTTCTATTTTAGCGGATATTTTTTTAAGACTGATTAAAATGATAGTAGCGCCCCTAGTTTTTACTACGCTGGTAGTAGGGGTTGCAAAGCTTGGAGATATAAGTGCAGTAGGTCGTATAGGGGGTAAAACATTGCTTTGGTTTATCAGCGCCTCTTTAATGAGTTTGTTGTTAGGAATGGTATTGGTTAATTTTTTTAAGCCGGGGATAGCAATGCATTTAACCCTTCCAGAAGTGAATGCCAATAGCGGTATCGATAAGGCTGCTCTTACTATCAAGGATTTCTTTTACCATGTTTTTCCTGCAAGTTTTATTGATGCAATGGCAAAAAATGAGATCCTCCAAATTGTCGTATTTGCATTATTTTTTGGAGTAGCTGCTGCTGCAATCGGCGAATTGGCAAAGCCTGTAATTCATGCGATTGATGTGTTGGCTCTAATTATTTTAAAGGTGACTGGATACGTTATGAATTTTGCGCCGGTTGCTGTTTTTGGAGCAATGGCTGCCATTATCGCAAAACAGGGCATTGGTATTTTAAAAACCTATTCCATTTTTATAGGAGAATTTTATTTCGGTTTGATTTTATTGTGGATATTTTTAATTCTTGCAGGATCATTGTTTGTTGGAAAAAGAGTTATCCATTTGATCAAAAGAATGAAGGAGCCAATTTTATTGGCCTTCAGCACCTCAAGTAGTGAAGCAGCTTTTCCAAAAACAATGCAAGAGTTAGAAAATTTTGGGTGTAAGAATAAAATCGTGAGCTTTGTTTTACCGCTGGGATATTCTTTTAATCTAGATGGCAGCATGATGTACATGACATTTGCTTCGCTATTTATTGCGCAGAGTTACGGAATGGATATTCCCATGGCAACTCAGCTAACAATGTTGTTGGTGTTGATGCTTACTAGTAAAGGCATTGCGGGTGTACCGAGGGCTTCATTGGTAGTAATTGCCGGCACACTGGCTACCTTTAATATTCCAGAAGCAGGCATCGCCTTGCTTTTGGGAATAGACCCTTTACTCGATATGGGAAGAAGTGCTACCAACGTGGTAGGCAATAGTATTGCAACAGTTGTAGTGAGTAAGTGGGAAGGAGATTTGATTGATATAGAAAAGAAGTAGTAATACTCATAATAAAAATAGAGTTGATTCATCAGCAATGGTTGGTCATCAAATTTTAAAACAATTCTTATTAAAGCTTAACCAAACGCATGTTCGATTTTATTTTATTATTTCACTGGACCGAATTATTTCAACCTCAATGGTATATTGACAATGGAGGTTTGTGGTTCATTTTATTTGCAGTATTTGCTGAGACTGGATTGTTTGCAGGATTTTTTTTACCAGGAGACTCCTTGTTGTTTGTAACAGGAATCTTTAGTGACAACCTTGTAAAAACAGCATTGGGAATTGATTTGCAAAGTTCATTTTTTAATTTAATGATATTGGGGGTCGTAATTTCTTTAGCAGGTGTTATTGGAAATTTTGCTGGATATTGGTTTGGCCAAAAAAGTGGACCTTATTTATTTGAAAAGAAGAGTAGCTTTTTATTTAAGAAAAAATATTTATTCCAGGCCAAGGATTTTTATGAAAAACATGGGGGAGGAGCGATCGTAATGGCTAGATTTCTTCCCATTCTAAGAACCTTTGCACCCATTGTAGCAGGTATTGTTGGCATGAATAAAAGTAAATTTATATTTTACAATGTTGTAGGATCTTTTGCCTGGGTTTTCTCAATGTTATTTGCTGGTCATTACTTACAAATATTATTTTTGAATTGGTTTAGTTTTGATTTAAAAAAACACTTGGAAGTAATTGTGGTCGGTATCGTTTTGATTACTACCGCTCCTGTAATACTGAAATTGTTTTTTAGTAGAATAAAAAAATCCTCTTAGAATTATAGTATAAATTAAAAATCGATGAATAAAAATTCCAATTCCATTTTTAATATTACCGTTCTGGTAGCTGCACTTGGTTATTTTGTAGATATATACGACTTATTGTTGTTTCAAATAGTAAGGGTAGACAGTTTAAAAGATATGGGACTCTCCATGGAACAGGTAAAATCTGAAGGAGAATTTATTATCAGTGTGCAAATGATTGGCTTGTTGGTGGGAGGAATTATCTGGGGAGTGATGGGAGATAAAAAAGGAAGATTAAGTGTTTTGTTTGGTTCTATTGTTTTGTATTCTATTGCTAATATTATAAATGGTTTTGTGCAAACACCTTTTCAATACGGGCTTACCAGATTTTTTGCTGGCATAGGATTGGCAGGGGAATTGGGTGCAGGTATAACGCTGGTATCAGAATTGGTGAGCAAAGAAAAAAGAGGACTGAGTACTTCTTTTGTTGCAGGAATTGGATTGACAGGTGCAGTAGTAGCTTATTTTATTTCTCAAAATTTCCATTGGCGTATCTGTTATTTCATTGGAGGAGGTTTGGGATTTTGTCTTTTAATTTTAAGGATATCTGTTTTGGAGAGTGGAATGTTTACTAAATTGAAAGAGCTTGATGTGCAGCGGGGTAATTTTTTCATGTTTTTTACCAATGGAATACGTTTCAAAAAATATTTACTGGCAATTTTAATCGGGCTCCCTACTTGGTATGTAATTGGTATTTTAGTTGCCTTTTCAAATGATTTTGGAAAAGCATTTGGTTTTTCAGAAGAGGTGTTGCCCAAAAAATCAACCATGTATGCTTATGCTGCAATTGCATTGGCGGATATGCTGGTAGGTTTAATTAGTCATTGGTTGAAGAGTAGAAAAAAAGTTTTGTTTATCTTTTATAGCCTTACCATCTTATCAATTTTTCTTTATTTTAATCAGCAAAATGGATCTGCAGAAAATATGTATTTGATTTGTTTTGCAATGGGTTTTAGTGTTGGGTTTTGGGCCATTTTTGTAACAATGGCGGCGGAGCAATTTGGTACCAATTTAAGATCAACTGCTACCACCACTGTCCCTAATATGGTGAGGGGTGCGCTGCCTTTGATGTTTCTTTTGTTTAAAAATTTACAATTGGCAACCGGCAATTATATTACTGCCGGCTGGGTAACGGGTGCTATTGTGATGACTATTAGTTTTACTGCTGCATGGTTTACAGAAGAAACTTTTGGTAAGGATCTTAATTATGTGGAAAATTAATTAGTCATTCACTGAGTTTAATAAGCTCGTTATTTTATCATTACACATTTACAATCAGTACAGGTATTTTTAATTCATGCCGAACAGTGTTTACTGTTTCGCCATAAATCAAATCTTTAAATCCTGTATGACCATGTGCGCCTGCCACTAGCATATCAGCATTCAATTCTTTTACGATGCGCACAATTTCTTTTGCCCTATTTCTAAAACCTAGATGTCCCTCTACCGTATAGCCTAGTTGTTGCAATTGGTTGACATACCAATCCATTCGTTCCTTATCTTTTCTAGTTTCATAATCATCGCTATCATTGCCCAATAGTTTGGCGGAGGCACTTTCCACTACATGTACCAATACGAAACGAGTATTTTCTTTGCCTTGACCAATTGCAAAGGCTATTAGTTTCTGGTCTTTTTCACAAAAATCAAGTGCAATGGCGATCACTTTAAATTCAGGAATTGCCAAATGGTTGATTTCCTCGATATCAGGGTGCATCTGAATAGAAGCTGTTTTTTGAGCTGTCTTAAGCAGAGGAAAAAAAAGTGTATAAAATAGTAAGGCCAAAGAAAAAAACGCCAGCGTTATTAATCCTATTTTAGAAAAAACTGTTGCGTTTCCCCAAGCGCTAGTTGCTTCATTTACCAACATTTTTAAATTTAAAAAAATCAATACTCCTGCAATTGCCCAAGCAGTTATTTTAGTGAGGGGTTTTATCACAAAATCTCCCATCGTTTTTTTATCGCTTACAAAATGTATCAAAGGGATAATCGCAAAGCCTAATTGCAAACTCAATATAACCTGACTTAAAACTAGCAAAGAATTAACTTTTTCTTCTCCGGAAATAATAATTACTATTAGGGCGGGCAGGATGGCCAATAGTCTAGTGATCAAACGTCTTACCCATGGGTTGATACGTAAATTTAAATAGCCTTCCATAATTATTTGTCCTGCTAGTGTACCAGTGATGGTGCTACTTTGGCCTGCTGCGATTAGAGCAATGGCAAATAGTTTGGGTGCGAGATTACCTAAAAAATTGGGTAATAATCTGTGGGCTTCTTTAATTTCAGCCACCTGCGAATTACCGGTTTTAAAAAAAACAGTAGCAGCCAAAATTAAGATAGCCGCATTTACAAAGAAGGCAAGATTCAAAGCGATGGTAGTATCAATTCGATTAAATTTTAAAGCTTGTTTTATACCAGCGTTGGAGCGGTCTATTTTTCTGGTTTGTACCAATGCAGAATGAAGGTATAAATTGTGAGGCATTACAGTGGCACCTATTATTCCTATTCCAATATATAGTGCTTCATCAGACAATGCAGATGGAATGAAACCATGAACAATTTCACCAATAACTGGAGCTGCAAAAATAATTTCTATTAAAAATGAAATGGCTACAATGGCTACAAGGGTAATGATGAACGCTTCCATCTTTCGCATACCCATTTTTTGTAAGTATAATAAAAGAAAGGTATCTAATACAGTAATGGATACGCCCCAGATGAGTGGCAATCCTGTTAATAATTGTATACCGATTGCCATTCCTAAAACTTCTGCAAGGTCACAAGCTGCAATAGCAATTTCTGCTAGAATGTATAAGGCTAGATTAACCATTCTAGGATATGCTTCTCTGTTGGCTTGCGCAAGGTCACGTCCTCTTACAATACCTAGCCTAGCAGAAAGCCCTTGAAGCAGCAGGGCCATTAGGTTACTCATTAGCAATACCCATATTAAGCTGTACCCAAACTTGCTGCCACCCGCAAGATCAGTAGCCCAGTTTCCTGGGTCCATGTATCCTACACTAATTAAATAAGCGGGGCCTAGAAAAGAAAGCATTTTTCGCCAGCCTCTTTTTTTTCCGGTTGTATCGATGCTCTGGTGTACTTCACTTAATGAAGATTCTAGATTAGAATGTTTACTCATGGTATACAAAAATATTTTTGGCAACTAGTTCACTTATGATACAGGCGGCATATTTTCCGACTTTAATTTCTATAGATCCATCGAAACTAAATCGTTGATTTATTTTTATTTCTGTTCCTATGTTGATGTGGTAATGATTCAGTAATTCTAATATTGCAGGCGATTGGTTTGCGACGGAACTAACCATTACCTTTTTCTTTACCACAACATCGGCAATACTGAGTTGGCAAATGACGGGTATTTTTCCATTACCATCTGGAATAGGATCTCCATGTGGATCAATTTGTGGGTGGTTGAGAAAATTGTCTAATTTCTGAATCAATTCTTGATTGCTGACATGTTCAAGCTCTTCAGCGATAGCATGTACTTTATCCCATTCAAAGCCTAGCTTGGTAACTAAAAAAAATTCCCATAATCTATGTCGCCTAACAATGTTAATGGCTACTTTATTTCCTTTAGTTGACAAACGAAAACCTTTGTATTTTTCATAGTCAAGCAATTTTTTTATTTGTAGCTTCTTGAGCATATCGGTTACAGAGGCAGGCTTGGTCTGCAACTCGTATGCAAGGGAGTTCGTATTGACTAACTCGGATTGTTGTTGAAGGTGATAAATATTTTTGATATAGTTCTCTTCAGCAATAGAAAAATTCATCTCGACTAAATTTATTTTTAGACAAATCTAAAAAATATAATCAAATTTTCAAAACAAAGTATATTTATCAATCAATGCTGTTTCTTTTTTGCTTTTTTTGTCAGTGCAAGGGGAGGTAAAAAAAATAGATTCTATGCGATAAAATACTCTTTAATAATCTAATTTATTGAAAAACAATTCATTACAAGTTTTACAATGGATGATTTCCTTTCAGTCCGACAGAGCATTTGAATGAGTAGCTATTTTGGTTATATTTATAAGAGTGACAATTTTTATCTTTTAGCTAAGTTGATTTTAAAATTGATCTGACCAGAGGTTATTTATTGTAAGTTGCAAGAATGGCTCACTAGCAAAAAAGAAAGCTGATTGGTTTTATAAAAGAGCACTTACCCTTTTACTAAAAATTCGAACTATCTTGCAGATTATTTCTAATTTAATTGATGTATGAATTTTAATGATTTCAAAGTTCCTTATGCGGTAAATCAAAATTACAGCAAACGAATTGCTTACTTTTCGATGGAATTTGCCATTCACCAGCCTTTAAAAATATATAGTGGTGGCTTGGGGTTTCTATCGGGTTCGCATATGCGAAGTGCTTACGAGTTAAAGCAAAATTTAGTAGGGATTGGCATTTTATGGAAATTTGGATACTATGATCAGGCTCGCAATGCAGACCAGACTCTTCAGGTTCAGTGGAATGAAAAGATTTATAATTTTTTGGAAGATACTGGAATCAAATTTCAGATTACAATACATGACAATCCAATTTGGGTAAAGGCTTTGTATTTAAATCCAGAAACATTTAATAGTGCGCCCATATTTTTATTGAGTACTGATTTGCCGGAAAATGATTATTTAACTCAAACGATTAGCCATCGTTTATATGATGGCAATGAGGCAACCAAGATCGCCCAGTTTATTTTATTGGGAGTAGGGGGTGCTAAATTAATGGATGAATTAAATTTTAATCCTGAATTATACCATTTAAATGAAGCGCATGCAATTAGTGCTGCTTTTTATTTACATAGAAAATTGGGTAGTGTTGAGGAAGTTAAAAAGCGATTGGTCTTTACTACCCATACTCCTGAAGAAGCAGGAAATGAAAAGCATGACATTTTCTTATGTCAAAAGATGAGTTATTTCTGTGGTATGCACTTGGATGATGTGCGAAAAATTACAGGAATGGAAAACGACTTATTTAACCATTCCTTGGCCGCTTTGCGTTTTGCAAAACTTGCCAATGGAGTCTCTAAACTTCATGCTGAGGTGAGTAGAAAAATGTGGAATAAGTACAAGGGCATTTGTGAAATAAAAGCAATTACAAATGCTCAGAATTGGAGATATTGGGCGGACAAGCAATTGTACAATGCTAAAGTGGACGGCAATGATATTTGGTTTGATGATCGAAAAAGATTTTTGAAGAAAAGAGCTTTGGATATTGTAGCAGATCAAACTGGTAAATTATTGGATCCGGATGTATTAACGATCGTATGGGCTAGAAGATTTGCAGGCTATAAGCGAGGTGAATTGTTAACCAGGGACCATAAACGTTTTGATGCCTTGTTGAACAATACCACTCATCCTGTTCAAATTATTTGGGCGGGTAAACCCTATCCACTTGACTATCCGGCTATCAATGATTTTAACCACCTTGTTCATATCAGTAAGAATTATAAGAATGTAGCAGTGTGTATTGGATACGAACTTGCATTGAGTAAACGACTAAAACAGGCTGCTGATGTATGGTTAAATAACCCAAGAGTGCCTAGGGAAGCGAGTGGAACGAGTGGTATGACGGCCGCAATGAATGGAGCTGTAAATCTTAGTACCAATGATGGATGGATTTGCGAATTTATTCACAACGGTAACAATGGGTTCGTAGTGCCACCAATTGATTATGAAAATATTCATGTAAATGCCCAAGATGAATATGATTTAAACAGTTTATATCAAATTCTTGAAGAGCAAATCCTTCCTTTATATTACAACAACAAAGATACCTGGAGGGATATTGTGAAAAATGGAATGAACGATGTACAAGTCCAGTTTGATAGTAATCGAATGGCCGATGAGTACTACCAGATTTTATACAAGTAATTGAAAGTCTTTTTGCTGAAAGCTTTTTATTTATACTTCAAAAAATACTACTGAAAAAGCAATTTTTAAATTATGCCTTTTTAGTAGTATCTTTTTTTATCTAGACTTTTTTAATAGTAGTGATTGTAGTGACTTTTGAAGACATGGGTATACTTTGTCCCATTACTTCTGCAGAGCCATTGCCATCGGTCAAGGTAGTTTTTTGTTGAAGTAATCCTGTATTCATGTCTACTATTCCTTCACCAGATATTTTGGCTTCCATTTTTATATTGATTTCCATTCCTTGCTGTTCCATTTTTTTATTAATAAGATGTTTACCTTTTAATTCTAAGGTAGCGATATTGTTGGTTATTGATTTTAAGGTATAAGAGTTATACGTTTTAATATCTCCCATTATTGTAGAGTCAGACCAAAAGTCACCTATTTTTTTTCCAGCAGGGATAATTTCGAATGCGCTACTAGCCCCGTTGCTTTCATCTATGTAGCCACCAGTCATATTATTGATCATATCCATCAATTGTCCACTAGGCGCTGAAGTTGCTGACTTAGTTGTAGACTTGATTACTTTAGCCATTTCACTAATTTCTATTTCTTTGGTTACATTCAATTGGTCCTTCATTAACTTGCCCGTT
>Ga0214919_10000834_pt1 | contig 52254 bp, 66 predicted proteins | sample LL1503_MetaG_FD_177994 | JGI IMG/M metagenome (GOLD analysis project Ga0214919, IMG submission 177994) | Freshwater microbial communities from Lake Lanier, Atlanta, Georgia, United States - LL-1503 | ecosystem: Environmental > Aquatic > Freshwater > Lake | place: USA: Georgia | collected...
CCATTAGTTATTCTCCTAGACGCCGGTTGCAAGGCGATATTGATGAATGCCTTGGTTCCATGACACCAGAACTTCGACAAAGGAACCGGTAGCCGGTGCGGTATCAGGCACAACGTCCACAACCTTACACGGGATTGCTGCCGTGGTTGCGGTGCTGTTAAGGACACAATGTGCGCTGTTGCCGGTGGTCGTGCTACCCGCATTAACAACCAGCGCGGCATTTCCGCCAACCATCGTCGCACGGGTAGCTTGTGCAACAGTGGTAGTGCCAGAAACAATCGCGGTCTTCATCACCAGATCGGGATCATCCGCAATATATGCGGTAATCGCGGTCGAAGTGTCCGGGGTGCCGGTGGTCAGGGCGGGGTAATACTGCCCGTAAATGCGCTGGTTGGATGAGTTGATATAACTGCAACCCATAAAGATACCAACGACGTTAACCGTGGACGCAGTCAAAACAGCCGTAGTAATACAGCCATTTGAAGACATGAGAACCACATCACCAAAGTAAATACTGGTGCCGTGTGCCGTTTGGATCGGAATTTGCCGGGTTGAACCGGAAAAGACCTGTCCACCCAGCAGATTGACGGGAATTAGCCCGTACGGTGCTGAAACAGTAGGATAAGCCATGTAAAACTCCTAAAAGTTGTTTAAATGTTACGTTATTTTTTGCCGCTGCCGAACGTCACTGACGACCTGTTATCTTTAAACAAGGGCATACGAGCGTCGTTTTGCTGCATAAAGCTGTTGTCTACGGCCTGTACCTGATCGTCTGAGGCTTTCTTGTAGAAAGCTGCGCGTTGTTCCATAAATTCTTTAGGAATTTTGCACAGCAAAAGCCCACCAATCTCGATATTGCCTTTAAATCTGCTGTTAGGGTCTGAAAATGCGTGCATTTGCGGTTGACTATCCGCTTTTACGGGTTCCCAGCCTTCACGGAATTTTGCAGACGTATTCGTTGGGTCAAATTGCCCAAGAAGTGACGTCCGTACCCACCTGAAAGAATACCCTTCCTCCGGTTCTGGAGTGGGCAAACCCTGTGGTTGTGTCCAACGTTGAACGCGCTGCGTAGTTTCACGAGCTTCCATTTCACGAGCGAGACGATTTTCAGCCATTTGCAGACTCCTGAAGAGCAAGTTGTTTAGCGTATAGTTCTAAAGGCACACCCAGCCTCTTAGCTATACTAACTTGTGTTGTAGTTAAAATAATTTTTTTAGCCCCTGTAGAACGCTTTGCTGGTGCAACAACAGTTGCCGATCTTTTAACTTCGGGAGCATCTGCGCTGTCATCATCGCCTACTGACTTGTAGAAGTCAGGGAACCGCTGTTTCATACGCGCATCTATCTGCGTGTAATACTCGTCACTACGCGGGTCTAAACCCGAAGATACCAACTGCTTATGCCGAACAAGCGCGACGGCAGTCATCTCGTCATCATTGCCAAACCACTGGTTTCTGGCTTGCCAGCGCAAGGTTTTCTCATCAGGTTTGGCAGGTGCTTGTACTGATAATTGTTGTTCTACCGCATTAGAATCATCTTGTAAAGGGGTAGGCTTAAAATTCTTAGCCTGTTCCATTCGCATTTGCGCGGTAGTCAAGGCCGCTTGTGCCTCAATCATAGCGTCTGCGTCAAAAGCCTCATGCGCTTCTTTAAACTGCTTTTTGGCAACCTCGTATTCAGCATCGGCGGCGCTCTTTAGAGTCCCCGCGTATGCTTGCTCGCCAGTAGAAACGTATTGTTTGAGGCGTTTGTTTTCGTCAACAAGGCTGCGAGCAACTTTTTCAAGCTCTTCCCGTTCCCGAACAGCCGTTTCTTTAGCCCGCCGCTCATCATGCCGAAGATGACTTATCTCTTTGATTCTGCGCTTAACTTTATCGCCGTATTGCTCCAATTCCTCGTCAGTAACCTCTGCTACGTTACCTGCGGGGGCGTAGCCACGGTCTTTTTCAGGCGTGTCATCTTTTACTTCAATGTCAACATCGCCCTCAATATCAAACTCTATAGCCGCATCATCTTGCTTTTGTTGCGATGCAGCATCTTTGTCTTGTTCGTCTGGAAACTTATACGATTCATTTGCCATGATTTATCTCCTTATGCGCGGGCTATGCCGCGTGGGTCTTCAACAACTCCCTCAACTGCGTCGTCGTTAATTAAACGAAACTCACGGTTGTGAATCTTCAGGCGTGAACCCGTATTAGGACGAATCAGAACGAAGTCTCCTTTTTTGCACCATGCTCCACTGGGGAAGCGCGTGGTGTCTTTGTAGCAGTCTGGCCCAAGTTCAACAACAAATAACACTGTGGTGAGGCGCTCTTCGTAGGTCTTGGTAACGTCTGCTTTGACAATTCCACTCTCGTAAGTCCCGTCAATTTCGGGGACAGCACATAGCATATGGAAACCTGAAGGTATTGGGAGTTGCTTTGCTTTTTGCTCAGGTGTGTCAGGTAGGACTGTTGACTGCTCCGGGTTGTTTGCATCTTGGCCTATAAAGATTTCACTCATCTGGATCGCTCTCAAGTTGTCTTACGAGGTCTGTGATATGGCGCTCCGCAAGGGCTAGACCTTTTATTACCCCGCAAAGGTTTTGATACTCGTCAAATGTTTTGCAAGCGCCGCCAGCAGCGTCGTTTGTGTAGTTGTGTATATCTTCGCGCAGCCGTCTTACCAGTGCATCAGAAAACTGCGGGTACATCATTACGCACTCTCCGGTGGGGTTTTTTTAACTTCAGCCATCTTTTTCTGATGCGCAAGCTGCTCGCGGTGCTTATTAAAATCAAGCGTCCGTTGATTTGTCTGGTGCCCAGACTGCTCTTTAGCTTTGGCTATCTCAACACCAACCTTCAACCCCGCAAGCTTCAGTTCCTCTTGTTTCGCCGCATTGTCGGCTTGGTCTTTAGCTGCTTTACGTTGAACCTCAGACTGTTTAATTTGAAGTTCCTGCTGCTGCATCTGCATCATCGGGTCTTGCTGGTTCTGCTGGGCTTGCTGGTTAGCCACCATCGCTTTACTCTGCGCTATAACCTGCGTGGCAGCTTGCGCAAGGAGCTTGGACAACTGGTATTCCATCTCCGGTGGCAAGCCCTCTTTAGAGTCTGGCAGCGGTGCGCCCAAGGCTTCAGACATTTTGTTACGGTATGCAAACCCAACGTGCTCCGCTATGTGCGCCATCATGGATGCTTGGATAGCCTGTGCTCGCGGGTTCTGCCCAATCAACTGTTGAATAATTGGGTCTTGCATAGCCGTGTTATGCACCACTATGTGCGACTCGTGGTCTTGGTATGCCACGGCTTTCACCGGTTTACCTGCCAATACATTCTGGTTTTCTTGCACGGGGTCGGTTGGTTTTAAATCATCCTCGGTGGGCACAAGCTTCTCAATATTTTTAATGCCCAACACATGCAACATCTGCCGATGAAGCTCTGGCATGTCGTATATCTGTGGTGACATCGCCGCCAGTTGCAGAACCGCCTGATACTGGACAACCCGCTGGCTCATCGTTGCCGCGTTCGGGTCAGACACCGGGATAATCTCTACGTGGCGGTAGTCTTCATATTTAGCGCTGCGGCCTTGCTCTCCGTCTACATCATACGGATATTCTTTATTAGCTGGGCAATCCTCGCGCACTAGCTCTGCAATTAATTTTAACTCTTGCTTAAACGCAAAGTGAACCCGCGCCTGAACCGCTGACATAATCTTAAGGGTGCGTTCAAGAATAGCCAGCGTTGTCCCAACCGGGGCTTGCGCCGACATATCGGAAACCTTCATGTCCGCAGTTGCACCAAACCTGCGCCCGTCTTCTACAATCTTATCCAGCAACCCCGCCAATACTTGACTTGGTTCCTTATAGGGAAGCATTAGAATGTTATCCCGTATGGCACCCGAACCAATATCTACGTCTCTAAACTCTCCCGGAGAAATTGGCGTGTCATCACCTTTTATGCGCATCCCACGGGTTTTCAATCCACCCGGAAGATTAGATAGCGTCCCAGCGTCTACAAGCTGGCGGATGATGCTGGTGGCACTTTTAGCAAAACCGCCAATCAAATGAAACAACCCAAACCCATACGCGCCAAAGCCGGGGATGTATTGATAGTGAACGTAGTGCAGCCGCTTCTGTTTTACTTTATCGCTTTCTTTCCAATTACGGCGTATAGCCAAAACCTGATTGCTACCTTCTACAAAAGTAACAATGTAAGGCCGCGCTATCCCCGTCGCATCGCCTTCTTTGTCGGTATCTTCAAACCCCGGCAAGTCCAAATCCGCGCAACATTCATTAATAACGTAGCGGTCATCATTTATTGGAGATACGCCAGTCTCCGTGTCTATCCGTTTCTGAATATCACTAACCGTCTTGGGCGGGTCACCAATTTCTACATCAAGCCAAAAGCCGTCGTATTGCAGCATCCGCACTTCGTTTTTATTCTTGCGCATACGGTGCGTAATGCGGGGGCATGTCAGAAGCTCGGATGTCCCGTACGGGAGAATAATATCTTCTGCCGTTACAAACACCGAGGTCTGTCTGCCAAGGGCTGGGTCTTTATAAACTTTCTTAAAGGCAGACCCCGCTGCGGGGAGGCTCCACAACATCCGTTCATGCTCAGGACGGAACTCCACCATGTTCTCCGTCAACTGCCAATTCAAGTCTTCTGCCACACGCCCCGCTGCCGCGTCTTTCTCGATAGTCTGCTTCCCAACAATTTTTGTTTTAGCTGGCCCCGCAGCGGGGAACGTCTCCATGATTGTCTCTGATTGAAACCGAACAACCGCTTCCGTTATCATCGGATGAAACACTCCACACGCCCCTGACCACGGCTCCGTGCGTTCCTCGTATTTAAGACCCAGCAACTTAATGCCGTCCTTCATCATGCTCTCCCAATCCTTGCGGGAGCTAATGTCGTTCTTTACATCCGCCGCCAATTCAGACACCAACGTCTCCAAATCCCGCGCATCCATATACTCCGCGAGGTTAGCGTTGAAATCGTCAGAGCTTTCTTTACCGGGAGTTATCTCAATCTCTACCCCGTCCGCAGTAATTTTTACGGCTTCTGGGTCAACAATCTCTATCTCCATGTCCGACTGGTTCTGCTCAGCGTCCATCCCTTGCGGGGCTTGGTAGATACTTTTTTCCATAGCCATGTTATTTCCTTAAAGCAGCGTTTGTTTTGGGGTTGTAAGTAAAGGCTGTTGCAGGTTTCCCGGTTCTTTTAGCAGCCCTGTCTTTCGCACGTTCTTCAGCGGTCATCGCATCCCTAGCAGCGCCGCTTTTAGTGAATGTCTTGCCATCGTCTTTCATCTGCCCCCGCGCTTGCAGCACCGCTATCGCCGCCGCTTGTGGGTCAGCAGGGGGATTCTTCTGGGTGCGCATCTGCTCCGTCAGCCTATCCAGCAACTGATTCTTACCCATAAATTTCTGCGTTGCCATAAAAACCCTTAGTAATACGCCATGCTGCGGCGTGACCGAAACTCTTTTACCGGTGGCGCTTCATCCAGCGCGGTGCCAATGAACCCGCCCTGCCTGAACCGTAGCAGAGCTTGTGTAGTTGTATCCACAAAGTCGTCATGCTCCCCCACCGGGAACGCTGCCATCTCTTCAATCACATCGTGCGCCCAGCGCTCGTCGGGTGCCCACACCCGCCCACTGGCAAACAAGTCAGCCACCGCGTTGACCCGGACTGTCTTGTCGTTACCTCTGCTTGGCGTAAACTCCTGCACCGGAATCCCGGCTAGGCGTAGCTCTTGAATCAATGGTGCGCCCGCTGCCTTCTTCTCAACAATGAACGCGTCGGGTTTCCAATCCTTGTAGTGGTCGAGCGCCACTTGCTTTAACTCAGGAAACTCCATCCGGTCTTTGAATGCGTCCAGCAGTATGACGTGCGCTACGTTCTTCTCTTCTTCGTTGAACCACACCCCCCACGTTGTGCAAGCGCTATAGTCAGCGGATGTTTTAGCTTCAAACGCGGTGTCCCACGACTGAATCACGAACTGGCACTGGGGTGGGGTGTCATGAGGCCACACCCGCCACATCTCCCGTTTAATTATGGCGATGTTATCAGAGGTCGGTTCCTGCTGGTATTGAGCGTTCCAGAAGCGCGGCTGAAGCGTTGCCTTTGTTTTTAGCAACTCTTCAATAGGCCACTTCTCAGGCCATAAAGCTTTGCCTGACGGCAAGATAGCGGGGAGTTCAACTATCTCCCACTGGTCAGCGTCAGGGTTTTTAGTTTGGTAGTCTAGTAGCTTGGCGGTTAAGTCCAACTGCCCCCACCGCGTCATCACCACAATAATCGAACCGCCCCACATCAACCGCTGGCGGGGGCCGGTCTGATACCAACTCCAACCCTGCTCAAACGGGAGCTTAGACCCACTCTTTAAGTCCTGCTCCGAGTGCGGGTCATCTATTACCACCAAGTTAGCGCCGCGTCCCGCCAACGCACCCCCCGTGCCGACTGCGTAGTATTTCCCGCCTTGCGCCGTGCTCCACGACCCCGCGCTCTTAGAGTCGGCGCTGAGTTCTGTGCCGGGAAACACCTCCTTATATTCGGGCGTGGCAATCAAGTTCCGCACCCGGCGTCCAAAATCCTCTGACAAAGACGCGGTATGCGTAGCCATAATAACTTGGTCGGTGGGCTTATGCCCAAGCCACCACGCTGGCAGGAGGTAGGATGTCAACTCGGATTTGCCGTGGCGCGGGGCGATGTTGATAATGATGCGTTTCTTTTTGCCGTCAAGAACATCCTTGAACAGCTTCGCCATTATCTTGTGGTGCCCCCCAACGGAGTAGTTGGGATACAACCTTTTGGCAAATTCAATGAGCGATGCTTGTGACGCTGTTACCTCCAGACGTTTAATTTTCTCGTCAAGGAGCGTTAGTAGTTCTTCTTTCTGTTCACGCTGGGCTAGCATCAGCCTCTTCCGGCACAATCTCAACTAGCTCCGGGGGAACATCGTTGGCTTTACCCTCCACGACTTTCATCAAATCCATATACTTATCCATCCGGGTTTGGATTTCTTTTTCCAAATCGCCGTCAGACAGCGCGGCTTTTTTAATTTCGATGCGTTCCGTAAACAGCGCCACTTCCGTTACCTTGCCTAGAACCTCGATTGCGCGGAGGCGTATCTTGGCGTCGGGGTGTTTGGATTCTTCAAGCAGTTGGGCGATACAGTAACCCCGTATCTCTTTAGCTTGTTCTACAAAAGCCCAGTCATATGCAGTGAGCATCCCGACAAGATGCTGGACAGCTTTTGGAACCGTAACTTTAGTGAGCGCTTGCTTTTGGGTTTCCGCGTCAAGCGGTATGGTCATCGCGGCAAAGGCGTCTTGCGCGGATTTCTGTTGGGCGTTGGTGATTGTGGCGTCATCATCGAAGCCGAGGTCTTTTAACCACGCTGCGGTGGTTGTCTTCCCGTCCACAATATCGGCGGGAGGAGCCGTAGCATCCGCCACGAACTGCGCGTCATTTGATAGCACACTGGGCGCGTAGTCCGCATCTTGAATGCTAATCAGGTGTTCGAACATTTAACTCCGCGCTTAATAAGCGAAAAACGGGTTTACTCTTTGCCCAATGTAGAATACACTACAAGCTCCTTCGTTGTGAAGCGCTTTTTAAGCGCCCTCCAAACAGCCCCACCTCCTCCGGGGCTGTTTTTTTGTCTACTTATGTATAAGATTAGACAAGGGGGCTGAAATCCGTATTTAAATCCCTAGATGTAAAAAATTAGACATTAGACCTCTATTTTTGGCAATATGGTTCAAGAATAGTGTTCCCGCCAAGCTGCCTCGCCGCCCCGCCAAAAGGGTTGCCCCGCCCCCGGTGGGGTTCCGCTACCCCGTTGCGGGGCTAATGGGGAGTTACCAAAACGTGTTATGGTATAATGTAGTTGTCGAATTGCTTCACGCCGTGGGGCAGCGACGCAGTAGGTGTGCATCACACACCTATCCACAAAAAGGAAATACAAATGAACAAACAGCAAAGCAATTGGGTCACGATGCTCGGCAATTTGATTGCCGCCAAGAAAGACCACGCCGTGGCGTTGCGCGGGTTGCTCGCGCACCACGACAACAAACGGACGCTTGCGTTGGTGCAAGACATCGTGACGGGCTTGCGCATCGCGTTCCCGCAGACGGACGCTTGTGAGGGGGTTTACGCCGGGCAACCGACGGTAAGCTTCCCGAAAAAGGGAAGCGGGTTCCAGTTCTACCGCGACGAGATTGCGGGGCTGTTGCCGAAGCTGCGCAAGAGCACGTCGTCGAAGCGCAACACCGTTGACCCCGTCGAAGCCGCTATCAAACGGCTTCGCAGCAGCTTCACCACCGCGCAGCTTCGCCGTATTGCCGCCGCGTTGTAATCGGCGGCTTCAAAGTTAGGTGTGTTCGGCACACCTAATTGTTAGACATTTTTCCACGGGCGTTGCTCGTGGGCGCGATGGGGGCGGCGCTATTCTGCCCCCGCTTGTTTTGGAGAAACACAATGAGGTTCGGGATGTATCACGCAGAGACGGGCGCACACCGTGAAGCGACTTGCTTCACACAGGCGCTCGATATGTGGCAGAACGCGCCACGCAGCGCGGGCACATGGGTGCTCGTTGTAGACGAGGTTGAGGTGGATTCGGCGTATACCGCCGAGACGCCCAACAAGTGGGGCGAGTAGTCCCGCACTCGTGCGCCGTGACAGGGCGCACTGTGGGCGCGATTGCCCGTAACCTTAGGTGTGCATCACACACCTAATCACAGAGAGGAACAGCAGTATGAAAAGGTACAAGCAACTCTTAGAGGACTACTACGCTGCGCTGGCGTGGCTGCACCTCGACTTCGCTGCGGGGGTAGACGACAACCTCGCATACATGAACACCCTCGTCGAGCGGGTGGGGGAATTGGAGTTGACGGATGACGAGTTGGACAGGCTCGACATGGCGTGGTCTATCAGCGAAAAGCTGAATGACTACTGGGATTTTGACATGGCGCTCTACCATATCGAATACATAGTCAGTTACCGTAACCACCTGAAAGGAACAGCATGAAAGCAAAAGCTTGCACCACAACCGCGCCCCGATTCTGGGCATTACTCGTAGAGGTGAAAGCCTCTATGAACCCCGCGCTTAAGAACGCGGAGATACCGCAACGAACCACGCTCACCGCACTACAGCGCCACCACGCCGCGAGGCGCACATGAAATCTCTGATGCTAATTAGCTTCACGGGTTGGGCGGGTCTCTCGCTCAGCTTCCTCATACCAGAGGGCATGTGGCTGTGGCTTGCCATCTTCGGGGCATCCTGCTTCGGCCTATCGGCGGCGGTGATATTGGACTAGCACAACTCGCTGACAATCTGTCAGCGAGTTACCTGCACTGCGGCGTGGCACGACTCCTCACCCCCACGCCGCAGCAGTTAGGTGTGCTGTTCACACCTAACTAATTAGGTGTGCTGTTCACACCTAATCGTGAGTTACCATAACTCACTACCAAAAAGGTCAATTGGACAATAGTCCACTATGTCCGGCATTTTTAGGGGTAGATGGGCGTAACTTTGTTCAATCAAATCAGGTAAGTCAGCGTCCACCTGTCCGGGATGCCCACATATATATATCCTTTTCCTTTTCTATATATATAAGCAGCAACAAGTGGACGCTGGACTTGTCTCTCGCTTTGTCTTTTTCTTTTTCTTTGTTCCTTGGAAGTTAAAAAGACAAAAAACACGTAGACAGTGGAGACGCACACGCGCTAACCCCATGATGTTGTATACTGTATGCCCTGTCCACGAGCACACAGATTTGCCGGACTATTTCGTAATAAGTGGACTATTTTAGTTTTCCACGCCCCATTTCCCGGCATTTAGGTGGACTATTTTCGTTACGGAGGGATAAAGCCATGAACAAATACTGCCACACCTGCAAGAAAACCAAGCTGTTTAGGTGCTTCCGCTACACCTCGCAGCAGACACCCAACGCCGTGCCGCGCCGTCTATTCGGGCGTATGTGCAACGCTTGCCGCACCGCAGCGCTACTCAAAGACGAGCGCAAGCTGGAGACCGCCATCCAACGCGGCGAGGTTGGGCACGTTCAAGGAACGCTACTCTTGCAGAAGATGCGCTCCGAGGCTGCAACCCGCAAAGCCGAGTATCGGGCGCAGCAAGTTGAGCGGGCACTGGAGACGCATCGGCTGGGGCGTTACCTGACCCGTGAGTGCAACCTGCACAAACGCTCAACGGCTGAACTACGCGCAGCATACGAACTCGACCCCGCCGAGGCGCAAGCATACGAGGCGCACTACGCCGTGAAGCTGGCAGAGGGCAAGGATAAGTATGCGCGGCTCAAGGCGCGGGTAGCTAAGGGTGACCGCAAAGCCATCATCCTCTACGCCAGCCTAGACAGGGGGGAGGGAACGGTCACCCCGCGCTAACCACGCACGACTCACCCCCCGCATTAGGTGTGCGCTTCACACCTAATTAGGTGTGCGTTTCACACCTAAACCAAACTTGCTGACATTTTGTCAGCGAGTTACTTGCTGACATTTTGTCAGCGAGTTATAGCACTACGTTTCACAACAAAGGAGAACCACATGAAGACGAAGAAAGTAAACCTGCGCACCATCCTCCGCGTGTCGGCCACCAACACCAAGTTTGGCTTGGTCAAGCGCATTGCCTACGTGCAAGGCAGCAACAAGAACGAGGCGCACTTCATCCACACCAGCAACGCCGACAACACCTGCATCACTATCAAGCGCATCCCGAAGTGGCGCAACGCAAGCATCTATAACTAAGGAGAAACACATGGACAAGATATCGAACTCGGTAGGGAAGGAAATCGCGGGGGTCACGCTGCTTGACAGCAGGTTGCACTTCGTCTTCACGGACAAGACGGAGATATACGTGGTTGATGACGGGCAGTCTTGTTGCGAGATGCGTTACATGACCACGGACGACGAGTTGGATTCGTTTGTTGGGGCAAAGCTCCTTGGGCTGGAGGTTAAGGACGCGCCGTATGCGAAGGCAAGGTGTGAGGATGATGTGCATCAGGTGCAGTTCCTTGAAATACAGACGAACAAGGGTGTGTTCACGATGGCAAACCACAACGAACACAACGGGTGTTACGGTGGGTTTTACATTACGGTAGAGGAGAAACGACATGAGTAATAAATTGGACTGGACGAAGACGAATGCCGTGTGGAATGGCGAGGACTGGCTGTTCTACGAGGTGCCGCTGGAGGCTTGCCCTAACTGGGGCGGCACAACCTGCTTCAGTCGAAGTGAGTTGAACTACGAGGGTGACGACCCCGTTAAGGCGGTGGTTGCGCTGAGGTATTGGTGTGACCACGGGGAGTCGCAGCCCAGTGAGGACTACCTTGACACTAGCGTTTTTGAGTTGCCGCTACTAAGCGACAGGTCTTCGCGCTTGGACAAGAGGGTGCTGTTGCGTAGTGCCGACATGATTGTAGTAGATTTTTGGTATGTGATGGGCATCAGCAGCACCTACTACGGCACCAAGATGCAAGCAGAAGTGGAGGCGCGTAAAGCGTTTCCAAATGAGGATGCGGGTAAGCGGTATGCCCGTGTGTTTTATAAAACGTTTTATCAGGAGGTATGAGATGGGCGAACGATACGTGATATGGACAGAGAAACGAAAGCAACACAGCAGCCCCTCCGGTGCGGTGTATTACAGCCGCGCCTTTGGCTGTTTCAGTAGTAAACACCGCGCAACGCGGTTTGAAAGTCTTGAAGCCGCGCTAGCCAAGGTAAGGCAATTACGTAGCGCAGCACCCAAATGGTTTATTCACGTAATCAAGGAGGTATGAAATGAGAAAGCATCTGAGATACACGGAACCAAAGCGCAGCCCCATCGGGCAGTTTCTGCAACGCGCCTACGACATCAAGGAGAACCGGGCGAACGCTCGACTGCTGGGCTTGGAGATAGCCAAGTCCGGGGTGATGAAGCACAAGCCCCTCATACCGCTCGCCGTCGTCGAGATGGTAACGGAGATATACGGGCGGTCAGCGTTGGCAACATCCGTGCGTAACTACGGCGAGCAGATGTTGAACGGGCTGCTCAAGTCCCTCTTGGGTGAGGAGATGGCGATAGCTATCGAGCGCGACGAAGCGCGGTTTGACAGTGGGTATTGGGGGAATGTTGCTTGGGCGCAGGAGTTCTGGTTCAGGAACAGCCCGCTTCGGTTGCTGCACTCACTGCACCTGCCGAGGGAGGAAGCAAATCGGGGGATGGTTGCGTTCGCTGAGTCCCCTGCCAAGCTGCTGGCTGACAAGTTCACGGTGATGAAGCCGGGGCGGTATCTGTCGCGGTTCTTCAGCGGCAAGCTGGAGGAGCGCACCATCAAGGTGTGGGCAGACAAGGTGGCTGCTGCTGGGATACCTCTCAGCCCGTTGCAGTTCATCGAGCATGACGACAGCGACGGGTGGATGCGGGTCTACAACGAGGGCTGCGACTCGTGCATGAAGGGACACGATGAGGTGCAGGTGTATGCACACCGTAAGAGCGTGTTGCGTCTGGCTTACCAGATGAAGGGGACTGAGATAGTGACACGCGCTATCGTGCGGGAGGATACCGAGCCGAAGCAATACATCCGCGCCTACCCCAACACGACCAGCGACGAGAACCAGAAGCTGCACACTGCGATGGTGTCAGCACTGGAGGCGGCAGGGTATGAGCATGGCAACCTGAAGGGTGTGCTGCTGGACTCTATTGAGTATGAAGGGGACAGCGACAGGTATACGTGCCCGTATCTGGACAGCGGCAACAGAGGCAGCTACGTCCACTTGACCGTCGTGCATGTGGAGGGGCGGGAGTATCTGCGGGTGGGCAACAGCGGGATGGATGGGCAGCAGCAGGACGGGTATGTGTCCGAGGAGGACATGCAGACTTGCGAGGACTGCGATGACACCATGCACGAGGACGAGAGTTGCTACATACCCTTCTGTGAGCGCACGGTGTGCGAGAGTTGCCGCGACAACAACTATACACACGCTATCGGACGGCGTGGGCATAGAGATTGGTATGACAACAACGACTGTATCTATTGCGATAGCGATGGCGAGCACTATGTCGAGGAATACGCTAACGACAGGGGCGTGTATCAGTGCGAGGTCAGTGGTGATTGGTATGCGGAGGGTGACATGGTGACCACAAGCCGGGGCATGGTGCATACGGACAGGGCGGTGGAGTTGGATGTGGATGACAGCGACGGTAACTCGTGGGCTGCCGAGAGTGACACCGTGACTACGCACGACGGACGCGTGATACACGAGAACGATGCAGTGATGAGGACTGTTTACTTCCACAAGGATGATGAGATTCAGAACGACCAGACGCCGGTGGTTGCGGCGCAACAAGTAGCTTAAGGAGAATGAGTATGAAAACGAGTGAACTGCAAGGTGCTGCCCTTGATTGGGCGGTAGCGAAGTGCGAGGGAATTACTTTAGGGGTTGTGTATTACTTCCAACCATCAACAGATTGGGCACAAGGTGGCCCGATCATTGAGCGGGAGGAGATCAGCATTACCAATGAAGCGGAGGGAAGATGGATCGGGGCTATTGATAACCCTGAAGCTGGTGGAGAATGGGACTGGCGCTGGAATCGGGTCGGCCCCACCCCACTCATCGCAGCCCTGCGTTGCTACGTTGCAAGCAAGTTGGGCGATGAGGTTGAAATCCCAGAGGAGTTGAAATAATGAAACGCTTACAAGCAATGCTGACCTACTGCCGTCCACACGGGGGTGAGGGTGAGAAGCAGTTCGTCAAGAGGTTCATCAAGCCATACAAACCGCTTGCCATGCTGGATGACAAGGGTGAGGTGATGGCGTGGTGTGTGCGGGTGGGGGACGCGCCTGTCCTGTGGTCGGGTCATGTTGATACGATGCACAAGCCCGATGCACCCGCTAAGCAATCAATCGTCTATGACGAGGGATGCGGCATGATTTACAAGGACGACAAGGTGATGCCGCTGGGTGCTGACAATGGCGCGGGTGTCTGGCTGATGCTGGAGATGCTGGATGCGGGTGTGCCGGGGACGTATCTCTTCCATCGTGGTGAGGAGCGCGGGGGTATCGGGTCGGGTGGCATAGCGAAGCACCACGAAGCGTTCCTCAAGCCGTTCAAGTATGCCATCGCGTTCGACAGGCGGGGCACGGGGGATGTAATCACTGAGCAGATGTGCGGGGTGTGTTGCTCAGATGAGTTTGCGCTGGCACTCGCGGCACTACTCAATACCAACGTGGCTATGGACTACAAGCCCGACAACACGGGCAGCTTCACTGACACCGCGAACTACATAGGCATCATCCCTGAATGCACCAACGTGAGCGTAGGGTATGACAACGAGCACACGCCCAACGAGACGCTGGATGTGTGGCACTTGATGCAGTTGCGCGATGCCGTGATAGCGGTCTTTAAAGCTGGCATCAGTTTGCCTGTGGTGCGCGACCCCAGCATAGTGGTAGACCGGTGGGGTGGCTTCGGTAGCTTCGGGGATAACTACGACTACCCGTTGTGCGCGGCAGAGGTGTTGGATATGCCGTTCAAAGACCTCATCAAGCTGGTGAAGACGACTCATCCAGAGGACATAGCGGAGTTGCTACTGTCACTGGCAGAGGAGGCAAGTGTAGCGGGGGCAGTGGAAGCAAACGATTCACAATACATGGAGAAAGATTATGCGCGGTATAGATATTGATTGGTTCGTGGCAGGGTTGATAGTTGTAATGGTAGTTTTACTTGTAGTTCTTTAGGAGGATGAGATGGATAAAGACCTGAAGTATCACGATTGCAATCGAAACGATTCATGGTGGGAGCATGATGGTAGGGGCATACCGCTGTGTCGCGTATGCGACAAGTGTCGAGAAGTGAAGCTGTCCAAGTATCGGCCTGAGATACTGGAGTATTACACGCAGCATGATGTCGATGAACAAATCGAAGCAAACTACTAGGAGATTGACAATGTATAAATACATCAGGATTCAAGCGATACCGGCACCGTTGTCTTTAGTGTTGGACGACGGCAGTGACTACAACGTGGGGGTTGCGCGGGAGCGGGAGTTGGCGGAGTCAGCACCCTACTTGGTTGAGCGCATAAAACATCTGGAGTTTTTGGTTGCGGGTCTGCGGAAAGATAACGACGAGGCAGATGAAGCCTGAGTCACGGCAGGTAGCCCGTGAACGGTAGCGAAACCGAGTTGATGCAGAAGGAAAGCATCTAGCGTGGATGAGCCGGTGTTTGACCAGACCGAGCCGGTAAGGAACTCGCAGCACGAAATGGCGCACCTAAAACTAACGCCCCTACGGTGCATGGGGCTTATCAAAGGAGAGGAAATGAGCGTTAAATTTGAAGTGTGTTACCCGTCCACCGCGACGGTAGTTAAATCCTTCAGGACATTGAAGGCCGCGAAACAGTTTGCCAAGAACATGACAGAGAAGGACTTGCCATTCCTTGTCATGCCGTGGGACGAAGGCTGCTGTCCGATAATCAAACGAACGGAGGTAAGAGTATGAGAGCACACGATTGGGAGGAGGCGTTAGACCAAGTTGTTGAAGAGAAACATAAATTGCGCTGTGCCCTGATGGACATCCTGTTGACGTGGTATCTGACTACAGGATTGGCCTCAATGGAGAACGCATTACACCGGGCAAAGGAGGTGCTCGACGCTACGGATGCAAAGCATTCTTAATGTATAACGCTTGACAGGGGGGGATTCTCTCCCCTAGACTTACCAAAAAACAATTCACAACAAGGAGCATCACAATGCAAGCACCTATGCTGTCGCATAAGCAAGTCTATTCACTCATCAAAGCGGTGGGTAGGAAGAGAACGGTCATCGTGCAGGGGGAGACGGGCGTTGGTAAAACGTCCATCCAGATGGAGTTTATGCGTGACCCCGACTTTGCCAACCACCACGTTCGCCGCCCGTTGGAATGCACCCAGATGTCCGATGGTTCAGTATGGATGCCCGACATTGACCGAGAGTTGGGCGTGTCCCGCGAGTTGCCCAACGAGCGCTTCCACATCAACACCAAGAACCGCAAGGGTGTGGACGGTTCCAAGCCGGTAGTCATCTGTCTGGATGAAGTGTTTAAGGCAACCAACCCGGTCAAGTGCATGATTTCCCCTGTGCTATATGAGCGCACCGTGGGTGACTATGAAGCCCCGGATGGCAGCATCGTGTGGGGTGCCACTAACCTAGCGGCTGAAGGGTTGGGGGACTCCCTCAAGATGCACCTGCGCACACGCATGAAGATTGTAACCATGCGCAAGCCCACTCAGCCTGAATGGGCGAACGACTTCGCCATCCCCAACGGCCTACACCCTGCCGTTATCGCAGCCACCGCGCTGCATCCCGAGTGGTTCGACTCGTTCATGGACTACGAGCCGGGGGGTAAGCATGAGGGCAAGACGCTGGCTAAGGAGAATCCCTGCATCAACAACCCGCGCTTGGCACAGGAGGGCATCGTCAGCCCGCGCACACTGCACTCAGCCAGTGACTCGCTGCATGAGGCGCACAACATGGACAAGGAAACCCTGTTGGCTGACTTGTGTGGCACGGTGGGGGTTACGGCAGGGCAGATAGTTATGTCGGTCATGCGTCTGGGTAACGACATACCCGCACCGGAGCGTGTGTTTGCCGACCCTGACAACACACCGCTCTCTAACAATGCCAGTGCGCAAGCATTGCAGGTGTTCCAGTTGTTTAACCGCGCCACCACACGCGACGATATGGCGGCTGTCGTGCGGTATGTTCGCCGGATGCGCACCGAGATGCAGACCATCTTTCGCCATAGCGTCGAGCATTCAGTTAAGAACCCTGTGTTCTCCACCATCGCTGAGTTTCAGGTGATGTTGCAGGACGCTAGGTTGTTCGTATAAGGAGGCATGATGATTCCAAACCATACGTGGGAGGTAATGACGTTGCAGCAGAGGGTGTCGGCTTGTAACAGCGACATCATTGAGCATCCAGAGTTTGGGCGGTTGACGGGCATCGTGTTCATGGGCGAGGTCATCATCGACCCCGCTTGCCCCACCGCCGCAACGAATGGGCGCGACGTGCGCTACGGAGAGAAGTTCTGTAGCAAGCTGAACCAGAAGCAACTGCGCTACGTTGACCTGCATGAGAACTTGCACAAAGGCTTGCGGCACTGCGTCTTATACAAAGCTATCGTGGAGAAGTATCCAGACGAGTCTAACCGTGCGCAGGACTACGTAATCAACGGGATGATTGAGGAAGTTGACCCGGCGTTTCAGTTCGTTGAGCGCCCGTGTGCTGTGCTGGTGGATGTTAAGTATCAGGGCATGGGGTTCATAGAGGTGTTGAAAGACCTGATAGCTAACCCACCGCCACCCAACGGTGGGGGCAGCACGTTGGATGAGCATGAGCCGATGGATGAAGCCCCTGAGTTGGGCGACGAGATAGAAGACGCGCTACGTCAAGGCAAGATTGTGTCTGACCGCATACGGGGGGAAGCTGGCGAGAGCGGTGCGTTGGATGTGCTGCTGCGCCCACGTAGCACGGCGTGGCGAGAAGCTATGCTGGAGTTCATGCAGTCTGTGTGTGACGGGGATGAGTTGAGCCGCATCTGTCCCCCGAACAAGCGCTTGCTACCTTCCGGGTTCTTGATGTGGTCGCATTACTCAGAGGCGGTGGGGGAAGTAGTCATCGCGGCGGACACATCAGGGTCGATGCGCGGCGTGTATCCGGTAGTGTTCGGAGAGATATCGCACATATGCCAGACGTTGATGCCTGAGTCAGTGCGGGTTATCTGGTGGGACAGTCAGGTTCGTGGCGAGCAGGTGTTCACGCCTGATAACTATGAGGCGATAGGTAGTTTAATGAAACCAGAAGGTGGTGGTGGCACTCGCGTGTCTACTGTTGCCGACTACATACAGGAGAAACAATATGCACCGATAGCAGTGATATACCTGACAGATGGATACATCGAGTCTGAATACCGCACCCCTGCACTGCCGATACTGTGGGGGGTTGTAGACAACACACGGTTTGTGCCGCGTGTTGGTAAGAAAATAGACATTTGCAGCTTCACAATCTAGGAGATATAAAAATGCAGCACTACAATATTGATACATGCGCGATGCTGGTGGAAGTTAATGCGTCCGTGTGGACTGCTCGTAAGCTTGACCGAGCCACAACGGATGAAGTCATTACCAGCAAGAATGCCGCGTCCAAGGGTGCGGCGCGGGTCAACAAGCACTTGCTGGCGGGTCGCCCTGAGTTGGAGGTGATCATCACGCACGTTGGCGGTGTGCGGGGCTACGTGTATGAGAACACGCTGCCGTGGTCAGACAGCGGTTTGCGCTTGCTGCCGGTGGTTAAGTTTCAAGAGTTCAACACGCGCATGAAGGTAGAGGAAGATAAGTATTGGGAGCTATGTAAGTCTTTCGTGGACGTATACCCCTCGTTGATTACAGCCCAAGCGTTGCAGTTGGGGGATATGTTCAAGCGCGAGGACTTCCCCAGTGCGGACACTATCCTGCACAAGTTCGGGTTTCAGGTGAACTACATGCCTGTGCCCACTGCGGGGGACTTCCGTGTAGACATCGGCAATGAGGCACAAGCTGAGCTTAAAGCCCAGTTGGTCAAGCTGGCTGACGAGCGGCTAACGTCTGCGATGGATGACATCAAAGGCAAGCTTAAAGCCCACCTTGTCCATATGTCCGGGCGGTTGGCTGTGGACATTGTAGATAACGTGCCGAAGGTGCGGGGGTTTCACGACTCATTGATTGAGTATGGCTTCGACCTGTGCGACATGGTGAAGAGCTTGAATCTTACCCAAGATGTAGAACTGGAGGATGCACGGGCGGCACTTGAGCGGTGCTTGGGGGGCATAACTACGCGCACTAACAAGCGGGGGCGGGAGTTGACCGTAGCGGATACGCTGCGCGAGGATATGGGCAAGCGCAGCGCAGTGAAGGCGCAGGTGGATGAGATTCTTAACAAGTTCACATGGTAAAGGAGCGGTCATGATTCAAACAAACGACGAAAAGGTAGCGGCAGCTATCGCTTACTTGCGCTCGCGGGATAGATACTTGCTAGACGGTTGCAAGTGGGTGCCGACCCCGGCAGGGCAGACTGACGTTAGGAAAACGATTGCGGACTACAGGGAGGCGTTGAAATGAAAGACAACAGCACAGGAAAGACCAAGGGCTTCTACGAACGAGGCCAAGCTATATTTGATAGGATTCCAAAAATGCCGGAGGAGAAGAAGGAAATGAAAATGTCAAAAGCCGAGGTAGAAAAAGCACTTGCAGAGTATCCACGCGTTAAGCCCACGCCAGCGACTCCGCTGGAGAATTGGTATTACTTGGATGAAACCCATGTGCTGCATCAAATGAGTAAGAATAAAACATTTGATGACGCGTGGGCTGAAATGGAACTTGCAGCAACCGTGCGCGGGACTCCTTTTCTTACCCTAGTTTGCGAAGACAACGCAAGGGAGTGGAGGGCAAAGCTAGACCGCTGGCTTGGTGATGATAAGTATCGGGAGAAATATAAAAAACGGAAGGGGGATTTATGAAATTCGTGGACGTTGTTATGTTTATCGCGTTCCTCACTTCTCTTGCGTTCCTGTGGGGTATCGTCGATGGGACGATACAGATGGCAACTGTTAAGGATTCCTTGACAGTTGGGAAGGAGTGCGGGAAATGAACGATACGCCAAGGACGGACATTCGGCATTGCGAAGCGTGTGGGCAGGTAAAGTTTCCAAGTGATCATTGGCAACGCCAACTCGCCGCCGCACAAGCCGAGATTGCAGCACTGCGGACGGATGCGGAACGGCTTGACTGGCTTGATACTGTTGACTGCGGTATTAACCATATAGGTTACGGAGAATACAGAGATTATATTGGGCGTGGATTTATAAAAAAGATACGCGAAGTGGTTGACGCGGCGATGAAGGAGTGCGGGAAATGAGGTTGATGGACTGTAAAGGGTATGACCTATACCCGGACGGAACGATGCGACCGGCGCACGGCTTGGGCGAATGGGTTAAAGCCGAAGACTACGACAAACTCCACGCTGCCGCCGAAGCCGCCGAGCAGCGCCTTGCCGAGGTCGGGCGGGATGGGGAGCGGTATCGGTGGCTGCGCGCGCACGATGTTCTGTGCTGGTCAAGGGAGCCTAATGGGGCTGGTAAAGCGCCAATCGAGACGTCACATGGCAAAAAACTTGACGCCGCAATCGACGCGGCGATGAAGGAGTGCGGGAAATGAGTAGTGACAAAGCATACAGAGCGCTGCATTTAAAGTATTGCGATCTTAAAGAAGAACTCGCCTCCGCAATTGAGCAGCGCGACAGGCTGGCCTGTGCGTTAAGAGCGTTACTGTCAAAGTGTCCTGACTGCGGTGGAACGGGTGAGGTAGGCACTGGGATAATACAAATAGGGCAACCAGACCAGATGCCGTGTTTCGTGTGCGCGGGTGAGCGTCAAATATTGTTGAAGGAGTGCGGGAAATGAGTAGCGACAAAGCGTATCGGGCACTGCATTTAAAGTATTGCGCTCTTGAGGGGGAGATGCTGGTGCTGAAAGACCAGCTAACCTGCGCGCTGCTTCAAGCGCGGGAGAACGCGGAGACTGCAAATGAGTGTAAATTAAGAATGGAAGATTTAGAAGCCAAACTCAAGGAGAAGAACACATGAGTGTTAATGCAGGAATGTTGTCTAGCGCGACAGACTTATGGGCTACACCACAAGAATTTTTTGACAAACAAAATTTGTTATACGGGCCATTTGATGTTGATGTTTGCGCTGATGCCACAAACGCCAAATGCCCCGCGTATTTTGACAAAACTTTAGATGGACTTAAACAATCATGGAATGGGAAATGTTGGATGAATCCGCCATACGGAAAAGAAATTGGCAAATGGATGAAGAAAGCCTACGAGTCGGCTGGTAACGGGGTGGTTGTTGTATGCCTAGTCCCCGCAAGAACGGACACAAAATGGTGGCATGAATACGCGATTAAAGGACGCATTGATTTTATCAAAGGCAGGTTAAAGTTCGGCGGCGCAAAAAATAGCGCACCTTTCCCGTCTGCAATTGTTGTTTTTAGTTAAAGCCAAACTGCGGGAGAAGAACGGATGACACCAGCATCATCAAAGACGCAAATAATCTGGCTTGAAGACCGTGTTGACGGTTTAGAAAAGAGGCTGAAAGAGGTGGAGCGTTTAAACAAAGCTACTCAGCCAGATGATGATCTTAATAACGTGCGTTACAAAGCTAACTATCGTTACGAAACCAAGCAGCCGCTGACGGATGAGCAGATAAAAGAATGTAGTTATGACGCAGAGGGTTTTATGATTAGCCGTGAAGCAGCAATGCGTAATGTTGAGAAAGCACATGGGATAGGAGAGAAAGATGAGTGACCATCCATTAGGGTTTAATTTTGCTGCTGCTTTGGCGGGAGAAACAGATCATCTCTTGGTATACACGGACAACCGTTTGGTTGGCGCTAACCCAGACCAAGTAGATGGTTATTGGGACACAAAAGAAAAAGCTTTCGTAAATTTTGCGGTGCAGTTTTCAGAGATGGCTCATGCCGCGCAGGGCCATCATTTATTTGTACGCAGGGCACCGGAACTTGTGGCAGCAAGTCAGTTTGAAGGCGACACTAAATGGCGCATGATTGGTAGGTTTTCAATTGCAAAACTTAAGGAGAAAGAATGATACTCGCATGGTATGACCCCACCAACCATCATGTCAGCACTGACAAGCACGACCCCTTGTTTACACAATTAGGACAGCTATGGCCTCTGCACAGGATACCGCTACCGCTGACAAAAGAAGCGGTGGGGTTGTTGATAGGAAACAGTCTTGAGGCGCAGTCGTGGCTTATGTCGGTAGTCAGAGCAGTTGAGAAGGCGCATGGGATAGGGGAGAAAGAATGAGACTCCAGATGAAAGCGTGGGACTTGGTTGGTCTTGAGAACGGCATACAAGAACACTTGGGGACGTTCAGCAGTCACAGAAAAGCTATGGCATACGGAGAGTATTTAATAACAACGGGGCAGGAAATATGCTGGGCTAACGCAACCAGCGATGGCTTGTCAGTGAGCGGCCCGTATAAATTACGTATCAACCCAGAATATTAAAGGAGTTACAAAGTGAAGAAGCAAGTAACGACCCCAAAGACTGATGAGTTGCTATACCGTCTCATGGGGCAGATAGACAAGCACCGCAAGACCAGCCAGAGCGTCTACGAAGCATTGTGGGAAATGGCGAAACATGCGCGGGAGTTGGAAACAAAACTACGGGAGAAGAAATGATACTGACAAAAGACGAGATGATTAAGGACACGATCACCGTAATCAACGGCACAAAAGAAAAAATTCGCAGCTTTATAATGAAGTTGTGGCATTCCGCGTTCCCCGCTACACCCGATTTCTATTTCAATCGGCAACCGTTTGAGCAACCGGTTATACCTGTGGTTGAAAAGAAACCAAGGGTAGCCAGACAGAAAACCTTACAAAAAATGTTGGGGGGAATCGAATACGTATTTGAATCTGTTGGGTTACCTACCGAATGGGCTTGGGCGCACACATCAAAAGATACAATTATTGCTTTGCGAAAGCTTGGGCCTCACATAAGCAAAATTCCTCCAATTGGAGACCTTGATAGCAGAATTAAATTAAAAACTTTAGATGGTAAGTGGGGAGCTTTAATGTTTGTTGCTTACGAAAAACAGGAAAAACATAAAGGCTTTATGAATCCAGTATTTTGTTACTCTGTATTGTTGAAAAAAGCACCGTGGTATGTTGGGAGACACAACAAAAAGTTACCAATCTTTGAATGCGGTGCTTCATGGAGGGACGAAAACGACAAACTATTTTGGGGCAACTGGCACGTCGTCGTGGACAAAACTACAGGAAGTGTCGATGTTTGCTCGTGTTTAAATTACACGCATAAACGTGTAAAAAATATGTCCTATACCCAAAAAGAATGGGGTTTGCCACCAATGGCGACTGCTGGATTTTCCGTAGAGGCAAGTCGTCAAGTAGATGTACTGAAGGCGATTTTTGTGGATTGTTTTGAGGCTTGGCAAATCGTTAACACTCATTGGAAGGTGTGTGTTTCTAAACAAAAACAAAGGGTAACGTGGACTGTGCCACAAGACGAAACGAAACACTTCTTCGCTGACAGGGATACAACTGTTACTGATGCTAGTGGAAAGAAAAAAAAGATAATCCACCACGTTGTACAGCACGAACGGATTACGGCGAGTGGAAAAGCATCAATGGTTCGGGAACACATACGTGGGTTAAACAAGTTTGACTGGCGCGGCTACGAGGTAAATGTCATAGCCCCAAAGTTTCACGTTACGGCACACGATTTTGACGTGGGAGCCTATGAGGAAGACGAACTACCAGCGGGTAAGAAAATGGTTTTCGCTAGCAAGGTCGGAAAGGTTCTGGCTGATCTGGAGCAGCGCGGTGAACGTAAAGAGCTACCCGCATTGCGCTAAATGTGAAATAGTTAAACATAAAGGGGGATATGTGCTAACAACAAATAAAGACCTTAGAAATGTATTGAAGAGCGCCGCGCAACAAGGGTGGGAGTTTGAATGCAAGAACAACCACATCAAGGGCAAGCACCCTAGCGGCAAGACCACGACGATAAGCCGAAGCCCAAGCGACGGGCGGGCAATCAAAAACATAATGAGAGACTTGAGGATTGCATGACACCCGAAGCTAAGGTAAAGAAGCGGGTGCGTGTTTTCTTAAAAGAACTTGGCGCATATTATTCCATGCCGGTAACAGGCGGGTATGGCGTGTCGGGTGTGCCAGACTTCCTAGTGTGCTGGCGTGGTAAGTTCTTCGGAGTTGAGTGTAAAGCCAACGGCAACAAGCCCACCGCGCTGCAAGAAAAGAATATGCACGACATACGCGAAGCGGGTGGGCACACAATAGTTATTGATGAAAACAACGTAGACCAACTTGGGTCATGGATAAGGGCGCACGAATATGAATGACGAGCCACCAGATGAAGTTAAAAGTAAATACGAAGAAGCACTTCAAGGAATAATTGGTGAGTGTGTATGGGGAGAGCACGGACGGTTCGCTATCTTGCTGGTTGGTGACCCGCGTAGTTCTTTCGTAAACGTGCTGTCTATAAATAGCGATAGGGAACAGGCGTTGATGCTGCTCGCCCTTGCTAGTGATGCGATGACTACCCAGCCTAAAAACAACGGAGCACTTAACTAATGGCTATACCTTTTAAGAGAGTTATGGTTCTTGATTTCGAAACTGCATGGTGCAGCAGCACGTATACGCTGTCCAAGATGACCACGGAGTCCTATATCCGCGACCCGCGCTTCAAAGCATGGGGCGCTGCGTTTAAGTTCCACGGCGACCCCACGCCGCCCATGTGGGTAACTGCTGAGCAACTCCCCGACTTCTTTGCCAGCATAGATTGGTCTACCACCGCAGTGCTGGCGCAGAACACCGCGTTTGATGCGGCTATCCTGCATTGGGTATACGGCTACCTGCCCTGCTTCATGTTCGACACCTTGAGCATGGCTCGTGCAGTGCGGGGGGTGGAAGCTGGCAATAGCCTACGGGCGCTGGCAGAGGCGTTCGGGTTCCCGCCCAAAGGCAATGACGTGAAGTTGAGCGACGGCATCCTTGATACGCTGCCCCGCCACATCGAGGACAGACTAGCCAGCTACTGCGTCCACGACGTGGAGCTTTGTGAAGGGGCGTTTGATAAGCTGGCGGCGGGGTTCCCGGTGAAAGAGTTACGACTCATCGACATGACGTTGAAGATGTTTGTTGACCCGCGCCTTGAGCTAGATTCAGAGATGCTGAAAGGTGCTATAGAAGATGAACGTATAAAACGGGAGGGGCTACTGTCGAGGCTGACGGTATCGGAGGAAAGCCTAGCCAGCAACGATAAGTTTGCAGAGGTTCTGAAGTTGGTTGGGGTATCGCCACCGCTGAAGAAAAAGAAGCCTACCCCCAAGACACCTAACCCTGTGGGTATGACCTACGCGTTTGCCAAGACGGACGCTTTGTTTCAAGCCCTGTTGAACGGCGACAATGAGGATGTGGCGCTGCTATGCGAGGCGAGGCTGGCGGTTAAGTCTACGCTGGGGCGCACACGGGCGCAGCGGTTTCTGGACATCTCTACCCGTGGCACGTTGCCGGTTCCCCTGAACTACTACGGGGCGCACACGGGGCGGTGGGCTGCGGGGCGCGGGAGTAGCATCAACCTACAGAACCTGAAGCGGGGGTCAGCCCTGCGCAGGGCTATCATGGCTCCCGAAGGCTATAAGGTTGTAGTCTGTGACCTTGCCCAGATTGAACCCCGCGTGTTGGCGTGGTTGGCTGGCTACCAATACCTGTTGGATATCTTCAAGTCAGGAGATGATGCGTATGCCGCGTTTGGAGCGCAGATGTTCGGCATTCCCGGCCTTTCAAAAGAGAGTCACCCCGACCTACGGCAGTCAGCGAAGTCTGCGCTGCTAGGGGCTGGCTACGGGATGGGCTGGTTCTCATTTGCCGCCCAGCTTCTTACGGGGTTTCTGGGCGCACCCCCCATGCGGTATGACGTAGCTTTTGCTAAACAGCTTGGTGTAACTAAGGACACGATGCTGGCGTTCATGGACTACGCGCCCAACATGGAGAAGGCGCTATCCATACCAAGGCTGTGTAACGATGACGAAATCGTGGTGCATTGCGTAGCCGCCAAGCAGATTATTGACAAGTATCGCACCGCTGCGAAGCCGGTTAAAACCTTCTGGGAGATATGCGACGAGCTACTGATTCGGTCATTGTCAGGGGGTATGCCGTATACCCATAAATGTCTAATCTTTGAAAAGGAGCGTATAATATTGCCAAGCGGCCTCGCTCTGCGCTACCCCAATCTAGTCAACACTTCGGACGAAAAGGGGCGCTTGCAGTGGTCGTATGGAACGCAGAACAAGAAGCTGTATGGCGGGAAGCTCACTGAGAACATCGTGCAAGCGGTGGCTCGGTGCGTGATGACGGATGGCATGTTGCGGATACAGAAGCGGTATCCCTGTAAGCTGACTGTGCATGATGAAGCGGTAGTGCTGGTGCCCGAAGACGAGGCGGATGACGCCGAGGGTTGGGTGCTGGAGCAGATGATTAAAGAGCCTAGCTATATGCCGGGGATACCACTAGCTGCGGAGACAGGAGTGGCAGCACGTTACGGAGATGCGAAATAACAACGGAGAACGTATGGATAAAATTAAAATCGGTAAAACCGGTTACACAGTAAAAGTAGTTGAAGCGTTCTGGAACAAAACGATAGTTGCCCAGATTGATTACCACACAAAAGTATTAACACTTGCCAGACGCGGCGGTATATCGCACAAGCCGCGCTCAAAGACGGACATAGAACAGTCTTTCTGGCATGAGGCTGTGCATGGGATTTTGAAAGACATGCGCAACCCTTTGGAGAGCAACGAAGCGTTCGTAGATGGAATTGCCATCCGGCTAATGAAGCTTCTTAAACAGGTATATCCGAATGAAAGTAACTTGGTCACACAGCGCGTTAAAGGAATACGAAAGCTGCGCACGGAAGTATTACGAAGTCAACGTGTTAAAGAACTACAAGTTTCAAGAAACACAAGAAACAAGATACGGTAAAGACTTACACAAAGCAGCAGAACGTTACGTCAAAGGTGGGCCGCTGGCAAAGCAGTTTAGTTTCATTCAGCCCACCCTCGACGCGCTGAAAGCCAAACGCGGCACCAAGCATACGGAACTCCAGCTTGCGTTGGACGTAGACTTGAAGCCGTGCAAGTGGTTTGATAAAGAGTTGGTGTGGGTGCGGGGTATCATCGACCTGTTGATTCTTGATGGCGACACAGCATGGGTGATTGACTACAAGACCGGCAGTAACAAGTATCCCGACAAAGACCAACTTGATTTGATGGCACTGATTACGTTCGCGCACTACCCTGAAGTCAAGAAGGTTAATGCGGCGCTGCTGTTCGTTGTAAAAGAAAGTATGACGAAGCACAAGGTAGAAGTAGAAAACGCAGAAGGTATCTGGTGGGACTATCGTGAGCGTGTTGCCAAGATTGAGGCAGCGCACACTAACAACGTGTGGAACCCCAAGCAGTCGGGGCTATGCCCGTGGTGTCCTGTTAAAACGTGTGAGTTTCATCCTGAACATTAGGAGAGTGAAATGCCTAAGTCGTCCAAGCAAGAACTTAAAACAAAAGCAGCCTACAACAAGATACCCAGTGTGCAAGACAAACGGGTTATCAACAACCGCGCTAGGCGGCAAGCACTTGCTGCCGGTAAAGCAAGCGTGGGGGATGGCACTAGCGTAGACCACATCAAGCCTCTGGGCAAAGGTGGTTCCGCAAGCAAGAAGAACACGCGGATAATTTCAGCCGCAGAAAATAAAGGGTGGCGTAAAAGACAACCTGAGATGTATGGGAAAAAGTAATGCAGATTGTAGATAATAAGGTGCTGGTGTTGCGTACTAAGACGCCCTCTAAGTACGCAATAATCCCGCGCTCAAAACACATCGGAGAAGTAAAGAAGGGTGTTCACGAAGTGGCAGTTCACTGGGGCTTGGATGAGGTGCGTGTGCTCAAGAATCTGGGTGTGCGCAACGTGCCTTCTCCCATCTTGCGTAAGTATGAGTGGCCGGGGCGCTACACCCCGTTCGCTCATCAGCGCGACACCTCTGCGTTCTTGACTATGCACAAACGCGCTTTCGTATTTAGTGAACCGGGAACTGGCAAAACGCTGTCAGCATTGTGGGCAGCAGACTACCTGATGCGCATGGGGGAGGTCAGGCGCTGCCTTGTGTTGTGCCCGCTGTCTATCATGCAAGCTGCGTGGATGGCAGACATAACGAAGAGCGTGATACACCGCACGGCTGTGATAGCGTATCACTCCAATGCGGAACGTCGCATAGAAGCGGTAAAGAATGATTACGAGTTTGTAATCAGCAACTATGACGGGTTGCCCATGATAGCCAACGCGCTGCTGGAAGACGGGCGCTTTGACTTAATCATAGGCGACGAAGCGAACGCGTGGAAGAACGTATCAACCCGCCGCTGGAAGACGCTTAACAAGCTGATACTGCCTGACACGTATCTGTGGCTGATGACCGGCACCCCTGCCGCGCAGTCGCCCGTGGATGCGTATGGGCTGGCGCGTCTGATTAACCCCACTGCCGTGCCCCGCTTCGCTACCGCGTGGCGTGACAAGGTGATGCGCCAGATCACAAAGTTTAAGTGGGTGCCGAAGGAGGATGCCTACGATACGGTATACGACGTGCTGCAACCCGCCATCCGGTATACGAAAGACCAGTGTCTTGACTTACCACCAGTGGTAACTATTACACGCGACGTTGAGCTTACCAGTCAGCAGATTAAATACTACCGGATGCTGAAGAGCCAGATGCTGGTGCATATGTCGGGGGAAACAATCACCGCCATAAACGCTGCTGCCAGCGTCAACAAGCTGTTGCAGATTTCAGCGGGGGCAGCATACACCGACAACAAGGAGGTAGTGGAGTTTGACTGCGCCCCACGGTTGGCAGTGCTGCTGGAAACACTGGAGGAAACTACCCGCAAGGTGCTAGTGTTCGCACCCTACCGGCACAGCATAGAAACCATCAGCAGCTACCTTGATAAGCATGGCATCTCTAACACCAAGATACACGGAGATGTTTCTGCTTCTAAACGTGCACTGATATTCGATGCGTTTCAAACCGCCGAAGAACCACGGGTGCTGGTCATTCAACCGCAAGCTGCCTCTCACGGGGTAACGCTCACGGCGGCTGATACGGTTGTCTTCTGGGGGCCGGTGATGTCTGTTGAGACTTACCTCCAGTGCATAGCCCGTGCGGACAGGGTAGGGCAGACGGGAAACAAAGTTACGGTGGTTCACATACAAGGCAGCGACATAGAACGCCGTATGTTCAAGCAGTTAGCAGGAAAAGTTGATAGCCACGGAATACTCATCCAACTTTATGAAGATGAGCTTGCGAATAGAACTATCGACCTGTAAAATCTTTTACTTGCAGTAAACACAACGAGGATAAAAATGACAACAGAAGATTTAGTTCCTATGGACAGGCTTGCGAAAATCTATCTCAAGATTCGCACGAGTGTTCAGCTACTCACGCAAGACTACGAAAAACAAAAGGCCGCTTTGGAAGCGCAGAAGTCTGAGGTAGCTAATGCCATGCGCGACCAGATGAAAGCGTTGGGTTCCAAGTCGGTTAAGACAGAGTATGGAACGGTCATGCTGGGCGTAAAGACTCGCTACACCACGCAGGACTGGGATTCGTTTAAAGATTTTTGCATCAAGAACAACACGATTGACCTCCTTGAGCGGCGCATTGCTCAACGGAATATGGCGAAGTGGCTGGAGGAGAATCCCGAAGATGTTCCACCGGGGTTGAACTCTGATTCTGAGTATGAAGTGACTGTTAGAAAACCTAGTTAAAGGAATGAACATGGCTACAGAAATGGCAGTATTTAATCCCGCGCAACTCCCCGCTTTTGCACGTAATCGTAAAGGCCCGTCCGCACTGGCGAAGGCGCTGGCTGGTGGTGGCGGTGGTGGCTACGAGCATCGCTTGTCAATCAAGGGTTGCGTGTTTCGTTTGGTGGCTGGCGGTAAAGAGATTGCGTCCATTGAGGAGCGCCATCTGGATGTGGTGATTGTCAACGCAACTCCTAAAGTCGGGCGCATCTTCTACGGTGTGAAGTATAGCGAGTCGGAAACCGCAGCACCCAAGTGCCAATCCGTGGACGGTATCAAACCGGATGCTGGCGTTAACGAAAAGCAGGGTGACAATTGCGCAAGCTGCCCGATGAACATCAAGGGTAGCGGTGACGGCGACACTAAAGGGTGCCGCTATTACCAACGTGTTGCTTTGGTTCTTGCCAACGACCTTCAGGGTAACGTGTTGCAGCTAACGGTGCCGTCGAAGTCACTCTTTGGTAAAGAAGAGAACGGCAACTACCCGCTGCAAGCTTATGCGCGGTGGTTGGACGCGCAGAACATCGACCCTGACCTTGTGGTTACGCGTATCAAGTTCGACACCCGCGAGTCTTCGCCCAAGCTGTTCTTCCGCACCGTGCGTTATCTGGAAGACGCAGAGTTTGAACTGGTGCAGGTCAAGGCTGAATCGCAGGATGCCAAAGACGCGATTGCTAACGTGAATAAGGCAGGTGCTGCCCCCACTACCGCGCCAGCACAGATTGAAGCTCCCAAAGGGCCACAGTTCCCACCTGACGATGACGAGGAAGACGCACCTCCTCCGAAGCCGAAGGCCAAGCCGAAGGCCAAGCCCAAAGCCGAGCCAGAGGAGGACGTAGAGGAACCGCCCGTCCGCAAGGGCGCAACGCCACCGGCAGCACCGGCAACAACATCGCTGGCGTCCGTTGTGGCCGATTGGGATAAAGATACAGACGATTAATTAACCTGAAGGGCGAGGGGTGTTAAGCCCCTCGCTACAGTATGCCGTATAAAAGTTCGATTAGAAAAAAGATAGCCGTAGCGCCGAGCAGTATGGGCAAGACGTTGGGCGGTCATGCCGTGCGCACAGACTTTTCCGTGCTTCGCATTTCAAAGGCAACCGGTGCAACGCGCCAAACTATTTACAATTGGTTTTTTGGCGGTGTTGTCGCGCCGTATTACCGCGATAAAGTTACTGAAATAATCGCCATCTTACGAGATTCACAAACCGCCGAACACGCATGGAGAACCGTATGCTCGCGCTTCCACCTGAAAACTTGACCGATGAAGAACTCATCCGCAACGCATACCAGTATATTCACGACGGGTTGCCCATACGCTGGCAGAAAGAAATCTTTCGTCGTTACACAGAACTGTATGACGCAAACTATGACCTTGCCGTAAGCCAAGCAAGCACTTAATCCCACAACGAAGGGTTACTATGACACCGCTGGAATTCATAGCGGCTGTAGTGCCGTCGGCGGGGGTTTTGTGCGTCGCGGAACTAAGCTCAAAGAAAAAAGAACACGTATTCGTAGACAAGGTTGAAGACCTTGGCATTCACATAGCACGTTTCATCGCAGAAAAACGGGATACCTATTTCGCATTAGCAAGCTTTACGGAAAGCGGTAACCGCACTGCGCCCAACGCGCTATACATGAAGTCGCTGTTTGTTGACATCGACTGTGGTGGAGGCAAGCCGTATTTAACAAAGCAAGCTGCCGCAACCGCGTTAGATACGTTCTTGCAGGAGACGAAGTTTGGCGCAATGGGCAACCCTTGGGTTGTCACGTCAGGCGGGGGGCTGCACGTCTACTGGCCTTTCACCGAAGACATACTTATCGCGCAGTGGCGTTCTGTCGCTGAGAACTTCAAGCGCCTGTGCAAGAAGCACTCGCTTCATATCGACTTTACTGTAACCGCCGATGCAGCGCGGGTGCTGCGTGTGCCTGACTCCTTCAACTGGAAGATTAAGGGCAAGCCCCGCAAGGCCAAGCTTATGGTGGAGGGCGGCACCTTTGTGTTTGCAGATGTAGCAGCAGCACTCAAGGTGCAGATTAACGGAGAGGCTGTAGCTGAACCGATATTCAACCCTGCGTCCATTCCCGGCATTCGCCCCAAACGCCAAACCGCATCGCAGGTCAAGCTGATCGAGAACAGCATCACGCGGTTCAAGACCATCATGCTGCGCACGGAAGGAGGTTCTGGGTGCTTGCAGTTGCGCCACTACGTAGAGAACGCAAAGCAGGAGGGTATGGAACCCCTGTGGCGTGGGCTGCTGTCGATAGCGCAGAAGTGCGTGGACGTTACCAAGGCTGCGAAGTGGCTGTCAGGATTGCACCCCTACGACGAAAGCCGTATGGAGCAGAAGCTGCGCGAGATTAAGGGGCCATACTCCTGCGTCAAACTGGATGGCGAGAACCCCGGCTTGTGCGAGAAATGCCCGAACTGGGGCAAGATCACCAACCCCCTCGCACTGGGGCGGGAGCTAGCAACGGACAACACCACCAAAGAAATCACGCTGCTGCCTGAGAGTAGCTCATCTGGTGAGCCAGTGCGTCCTAGCCAAATCAAAGTAACGCGCCCCACACCACCACGCGGCTTCTCTTACGGTAAGAACGGAGGCGTGTATCGTGAGATGGAAGTGGAGGACGAGAGTAAGAACGTTATTAAGAAACAAGTTTTGGTATTACCGTATGACTTGTTTGTTGTAGACCTGCTGAACGTCAACAAAGAACATTACGTGTTCATGCTGGCTACGCGCCCTGAAGGGCCAGTGCAGATATCCCTCCAGCAGAAAGCCGTAGTCAGTAAAGACGATACCGTTAAAGCGCTGGCAGCACAGAACATCGTGGCGGCGTATGGCTCTGGCAACGATAAGAACCTGTTTGATTACGTCAGGGCGTGTGTGGAGGCGGTATCTTCCAACAAGAACGCCATCAACGTGCCTAACAGCTATGGCTGGCAACCGGACGGCGGCTTTGTGGCGGGGGGTAAGATATTCATGCCCGACCAGACTGTTCGCCAGATACCCATGCCGGGGTTAGAGAACCTTACCCACGCCACCACACCAAAAGGAACGTTGGAGACATGGCGTAAGTATCCCGAAATGCTGATTGCGAAGGGGCTATACGACGTGCTGGCGATTGGCTGCGGGGTAGGGTTTGGCTCCCCGCTGATGGAGTTCACGGGACTGGACGGCCTAACCTTCCACGCTGGCTCAACGGAGTCAGGCACCGGCAAGACCGTAGCGCTGGAGTTGGCGGCGTCTATCTGGGGGCACCCTCGTGACTACCGCGTAGGCAAGAGCACCTCTGCGGTAGCCATGCAGCAACGGGCGGGGCTGCTACGGAACCTGCCGCTGTTGAGCGATGAGATAACCAGTAAGAACAGGCGCGATGCAGAGTGGTTTCCTGAGTTCGTGTTTGACCTGTCTGAAGGCCGCGCTAAAGAGCGTATGGAGTCAGGGGCGAACAAGGAACGGCTGAACACCTCAGTCTGGTCGCTGATGGCGGTGCTGTCATCCAACACCCACATGATGGACTACCTGACCGGTGGGCGTAAGCACTCCTCTGAGGGTGAGATGCGCCGGATGCTGGAGTGGGTTACTAACGAGACGCTCTCGTGGGAGGTGCATGAGGTCGAGGTTATAAAGACCCTACGCTACCACCACGGCACCGCTGGCGATGTTTACGCGCAGTGGCTGACCCTCAACCGCAGCACGGCTATGGCGGTCTACCAGAGTGTTTACCAGCGCATCAGGGCTGAGTTCAAGATGACCAACGACGAGCGCTACTGGCACGCTGGCGTGGCGTGTTGTGTGGCGGGGTGCATCCTAGCGGGGTCGAAATACTCCAACGTGGTAAACCTCCCGATTCAGCACATTATCATCAGCCTGAAAGTCATTGTGGAGAAAGCCCGTCAGACGGTTCGCTCCAACGTGCGCACGGCTGAAGATATCCTGAACGCCTACATCCGTGAGTTCTATGGCAAGTTCATCGTAGTCCGCGCTATTGACGGGGCGATACAGGCTACCTTTGGCGAGGCGGGGACGGTAGATGAATCCATCACACGCACCCAGATTTCAGGGCGGGTGGAACGGAACATAACACCGGGCTACGTAAACTTCTTTATAGAAGAGGGGCTACTGAAATCCTACTGTTCCAGCATGAGCTTCGGGTATGCCGACTTCCGTAAGCAGATGGAGAAGTTGCACCGTGTTGAGTACGTTAAAAAGGACATGTTGTCTAAGACCAAAGGCCCACAGATGCGGGTCAATGCGATAAAGATCAGCCGTCCTGAGTCACCCCTGCTTGAACCCGATGCCGAAAAAGATACGGATATACTACCCGTGGAATGAAACCCCGGTGTGGGGTAGCTTCTTCGTGCCAACGCTGGATGTATACGCAACGAAAGAGACAGGGCTGAAGGTAGCCCTGCATCTTCGCATCAAAGGTAAAACAACTTTCGGTCTATACAAAGGCAAGCACGGCGTGTTGTTTACGCGGCTTTCCGTATGATGTCGCGGTATAGTTTAGCCGTATCTATCTGCTCTTTGCGTAACTGGTCTATGCGGTTGCGCTTTTCGCGGGGCGAAAGATCAGAAGCTTTAACTTCAGTTATGGCATCGGTTGACTGTTTCATATCTTTTTTAAAGTCCCCGTAACTGGTGCCAATTGAAACCCGTTGCATATTAGCGTTGAGATACGCTTCGGCTTCAGCGGGGTTACCATCCGCGTACAGTTTGTTGTAGGTATTAACCGCCCGCTCACCGTCCTGCATCAACTCATAAGTGCGGTTGATGATACCGCCAGCGTCGTTTGGCTGAAACGCGCTACTAAAGAACGCAACTTGGGAAGCTTTCTTTTCAGCCTGTTGCACTTTAGGGCTTGCAATAAACGCATCAGCCAGTGACACAGCAGACAGCAACGTTTGTGCTCCAACGCCTTTTATAAATTGATCCACTTTAACTGGCGATACCCCCGGAATGCCCATGCTGCCAAGCACCTTTGCCAGTTCAGTTGTTGTATCTTTATACCGTTGCGCAGGGTCAAGGGACTGCATACGAGCAGACTCAACATCTGCGCCGGTAAACAAGTCTTTACCGGTTATGCTTTCAACAACCGGCACAAGGAATTGCGGTATGCCCTTGCTGGAACCGCCCGGAATCGCGTTAATACCCAACTGCACCAACGCTTGCGCAATGGGCGCTACGTCGCCATCTCCAGCTACAGAATTGTAAATGGCTTCCGGTACGGCTTTAGCCAGTAAACCGAACTCAAACGGAATTGGTATCTTAAGCGGTTCATCAAACCCCGGAACACGCACAAACCAGTTGTTAAGTTTTTGCTCCGGTGTGGCGTTCTTGTAGGCTTCGTCGTCTTCCATCGCCATCGCATACATAACCGTAAACGCAGCCATTGCCACAACCCGTTGCTTAAACTTTTCTTGAATCTTTAAGCGCTCGTTGTAAGGCATATTGCCCGTCATGGCTTTAACAAACACACTCAAGCCTTGTATCTGCGCGTTAAAGAACGGATACAACGTATTGGCCCATTGCACCGAAGGGGATACACCGCGCCGATTAAAATCTGTAATTTCATTGGCGGCTACCCACGCCTCCATTTCGTTCAAACCCTGCTTGATGTAGCTGTTGTAAGCAGACAAACGCACACCGACATCAGCCTCCATGCTCTTGGCTTCAGCATACGCAAGCAATCCTGATATTGACTGCTTACCACTAACAACACCGCGCAAAACCGTAGACAGCGCTTCTTTGCTGCTTCCGGCAAGAACTTGCCCGCCCAGCAACCCTTGGCTTTCAAGCAACGCAGCTTCGCGGCTGGTGCCAGTCAACGATTTATATATGTTTTTAAAGGGGTCAACAATCGGTATAAAGTTAGCGCCACTGGTTCCCAGCGCAGAAAACGAATCTTTAACAACCTGCCGAAGCGGATACATCGGACTCAAAATAACAGCGCGGCGCAGGAACTGCGCAGGGAGGCCCATAAGTTCCAGCGCCTTGGGCATTGTAGTTTTAACGCCTTCCAGCCCTTTGACCAATAGCGTCGGCGGGATACCTTCAAACATCGTATCGTTTGTGTCTTTTACGCGCACCGCAATATCTTCGCCGTCTTTTCTAAAGCGAATAACATTAGCGCCTTTATGCGCATCCGAAATTTTAAAGTCTTCTTTTTGTTCCCCGGTTTTTTTGTCTTTATATTTACGAGTTTCAAGCATGTTGAGCTTGCGCAGTGTATCCACAACACTACCCGTTGCAATGTTACGCAGCGCCATGTCTGTCAGCAGGTTTGTGTTCTGCACCGCGCTGGTAAAGATGTTACTGATCGCAGTGTCACCACCCACCAAACCGTGCAAATGCGGTTGGTCTGTTAAATTTCCAACAATAATCGGACTTGATTCACTGCCCAAAATCAATTCAATTTCACCGCTAGGGTTTTCCCGGTAGAAAGGAATGTAGTCTTTGGTAGCGCGAAGAGCATCAGCTTTTTCTTTAGAAAGTGCCCCCGCTTGTTCGGCAAAATCAACCAGCCCTTTGTTGTATTCGTTGTATATACCCCGCGCTTTTTCAAATGCAGTATTAACTCTGGGCATTGCCGCAATCTCGCGCTCAAATTGTTGCAGCTTAGCCCCGGTCAATACTTGATTGCCGTTCTTGTCTTTACCAAAATTTAATTTATCAACGCCAATTTTCTCGTTCTTAACCCGCTGCGCTGCCATATACATGGTAAACATATCACCAGCATCTTTTTCAGCAAGACCTGATTCACCTATAGCTTTAAACACCTTAACAAGATTAGCGCCGTCCTTGTTCTTGGTTTCAACCATCCAATACTTGTTAGCACCAGTGCCTTTTTGTTTGTATTCAAGAGCGCCGTTTGCCGCAACCAACCGCGTAAAGTTCATTATCTTGTCACGCGCACTCAAGTCATAACGCACTTGGGACGCTTCCAAGTCTGTTATCTTTTTGCCAGCAACGCCTTTTTTAAGCGCCGCCCAAACGGGCGCATACCGGTCTACAAACTGGGTCATGCCAGCCAAACCCATTACGTTGCCGCGTATCTCGTCAATCTTAGACCTGTCCTGCGCCACTACCGTGTGCATCATAGCCCACGATTCCGCGCTCATACCTGCGGGGCGTGGGCCTTCCTTGCTTCTAAAAGCAATTGTGCCATCGGGGGATACGTAGGCACCCAGCCGCCCCGCTGCCAAGTTGCGTGACGACTCACGGATCAACGCTTGGATTTCTTTAGCATCACGCTTTGCCATCTCCGACAGACCGGAGTTGCGGAAGTAACTACGCACCGCAGCAACCATGTCCCGCACAAAGGTCTTAACCTTCTCGGTAAAGGTGGGCGCAACACGACGCCCCTCGGCAGCGTGGGCAACCATCTCGCGCACAAGTGCCATTTTAATGGCTTCTCTAGAGTCTACTTCTTGCGTGGTTGTTTCTTGGGTTTGTGTTTCGGTCTGTTTATTTTGAAAATTTGCCAATTTTACAATGTCCGCAACAGCAACGTCGTATGCGCGTTTTAAATTAGCCGTTAATTTTTCTACGCCATGCGTTTTGATAGCATCTTCTATATATTCTTCAGCTACCCAATTTTCTCCTTGGTTATCCCACGCGTTGTAAATGTCTTCACCAGCAATAGCGTGTATTTTAGTATGTAAAATGTCATTAGCTTGTTTCTGTAAATTAGCTGGTATCACCGTAAGGACACTACTAACCCATTTTTCACTGGCATCCCATACATCGTACATGTTATCAATAGCATTTTCTGGGGTAATACTGCTAAAAGCTTTTACCAAATTGGTAGGCATAACGGGCGTTGCCATAGCCGCTGCCGCGCCTTTCAGCAATTTTCTACGTGTCAAATCAACTTCTGGGCGGGTGTATCCCAACGCTGCCAGCGCGGTCTCAACGTCAGGGAACACGCCCAGCGCCGTAGCAACGTCTGCTACGTGCGCATCGCCCTGCTTGAACAGCCGGTCAACCAGCGCTTGCATACCGTCTTTACCAATGATGGTATCTACGCCGTAGTGCCCAATCAACTCGTGGGCAAACGTTTCTTCAAGGTCAGCAAGGGTCTTGTGCGCCTCGCCTATGATGACAACGGTGCCGTCAGGCATCACAGCGCCTTTGGCAGAAGTAACACCATCTTCAGCCATTGCATCGCGTAACGCTTGGGGGGCATCGGCCAATGTTGGGGCGTATACAACCTCTACCCCTTTGGGCAGGGCTTTCTTAATCCGCGCCGCCACGTCCGCTGCGGCTTTGGCGTCAACACCACGGTCTTGTTCCGTGGCTTCGCGGTAGTCTGTCTTAGTTTTACGACCAGTTTTAGAGGTGGTTACTTTTCCGGGAGTTTTTTCTTTGTCTGGAATACCAAAACGCATACGAGGAGGCACACCACGACCCGACACTTCACGATCCCCAATTACTACGCCAGTGCGAATTACTTCTTGTAAATTTTTTTGGCTTTTTTCAGAACTTTGATACAACTCTAAATTTATATTGTTAGCTTCAGCGTCTTCTATAATTTTTAAAAGCTTGTTTCCCACCGCATCTTTTTTAGACTGCACATACGCCATGTTTGCCATGAACTGCTCAGACTGCTGTTTTTTAGCGGCAATCTTTTTAAGCGGCGCTAACTGTTTATCTATAGCTTCGTACGCAATCTTGGTTTTTCTATAATTGCTTGGCAGCAACGACAGCTTGCGTTCCAAAGCTTCGGCTTTAGATTTTTGCGTAGGAGTTTCAGAAACGGTTGAAACAACTTCACGAGAAACGTTTATGTGCAAACGCTCTTCAAGTCTTGCTATCTCATCAAGGATAGCGCCGCGCCGGTTTTCAAGCTGTATTTTCTTAGGCGTATTTGTTTCTGCGCCAGCGTAGGGGTTTAGCTGTTCAGTATTCCCCGTAATGCCTACGGCTTTAGCTATTATACGAGCGCGACTACGCAAGTCTTTTATACGTTTTTCAATAGCCGCAATTTCTGTTCCCGGCAAACCCCCTTTAACTGGAACTAGTTCAGAAACAAAAGTGCGAGTGCCGGTAACATAGGGGGCCAAATCTTTAGCAACGCTATCCGACAGGCCATCCTCAAAAACTTTGGTATTTTTTAATATGGTTTCTATGGTATTTTTATGCGCTTTGTATTTTTCAGTTGCCCGCGCTATTTCGCTTTCAGTTTTTAACTGTATTATGTATTTTTCTAAACGTGTTAATAAAGCACGTTCTTGTGCTAGTTTTTTATTATTTTCAGCAATGAATTGAATATACTTTTGCCGCGCTTTTTCTTCAATGCTTTTAGCTTTTGCAACCTGCGTATCCGTCAATTTTACAAAAAACTTAGAATTTTTTACAGAGCCTATAGCTCGTTTTAAACTACGAAGCGATTTAGCTAAAGCAAAACCGCGTTTCGTATTGGCGTTAATAAGAGCTTCAATTTCCATCCGCGTTTTAGACACTTGCCCACGCAGAATATCTATATCCTTAGATACTCTATTTTTTATTTCTTCTTGCACTTCTATATTTTGTTTCAGTGTAAGGGCTTTTTCTTTTGCTTTACGTGCAGCTTCAAGTTTTGCCGCACGAGTCTCTTCCGCTTTTTGTTGTTTAAGATTAAAAGCTTTTTCTTTGCGCAATCTTTCAAATTGCGCAGGAGTTTCCCTAGAAACAGAAGTTAACTTGCTGGGAAACAGATTTTTTTGTTTAGAAGTATCTTCTAAAGCTTGCCGATTAAGCGCCAATGCATCTTGTAGCGCTTGGGCATCCACTTCCCTACCCATAACAACGCGATCCGCCAAATCCGTGGCTGCTTCAATTGTTTGGGCAGTTCCACGGCCTTTTTCAAGCAACCCCTTTGCTTCCCGCATAGCTGCACGAACGCCGGGGGCCATTACCTGCTCACCTAAAGCGGCGGTTAATTTGTTGAGTGCGTACGAACTTCCTTCTGCACGAGATGTTTCAGCAGCTTCGCTTTGCGGGGCAAGCCCAAACGGAATTATTTTACTTTGGGGCCGTGCTTTTTTACCAACAAGGGCCTCTACAAAATAATCAATCCCGCGCTGTAATTTTGCTAACTCTCCGGTTCTTTTATCAGAAATTGTCATGCCGCGTTCAATGGGGCCAGCAGCAACTTTTTGTTGCATTGCCGTAAGCGTTTTTGTTAATTGTGTAATCTCTAATTGCTTACGGCGTATGGCAATCGTTGCCTCCATATTAGGAGGCGCTTTACTAGCGGCCTCTTTCATGGCGGCAAGTTCATTTTTTAAACGCAGTAGTTTATCCCCAAGTTTAAAATACGCTTCTTTTAACGCCCCATGCATTACGCTGCTGGCGGGTGGTTTACCTTTTTCCGCAAGGGCTTTAAATTTGGTATTTATTTGTGTAACTATTTTATTTTTTTGAACATCGGACAAGGCTGGTATCCCCGCCGCAGCACGACGCGCAGACACTTCGTTAACAACGGATTCTGCTATTTTGTTGCTTAATTGCGCCGCTTCAACTAGCTGTTGGTCGCGTATGTTTTTTGTATACCCCGCTTTAGCAACGGCGGCAGTTATTGTAGAGTCAGTTATTTCGCCCTTACGCAACGAATCAACTATGTTGCCAAGGTCAAAAAGCGCAGTTTTGCGCGTATCCGCGTAAGCATTAGCCTCTGATACATTCTTCCTAACAATATCTTCCGGTTCCGCGTCTGTTGTTGCAAGCGGGAAATTCTGTAACGCTGTTTCAGCTTCTGTTGCAACAGGCTGCGCGGCTTGTTTTGCCGCACGGCTAAGTTCTTTAAGCTCTTGCAACGTTGCTTCTATCCGCACAAACCTTTTACCAGCGGGGGTAAGCTTGCCATTCTGCACAAGGTCTTTACTTGGGAATACCCTTTTACGAAACGCTTCCAACTTTTGAATGTGCGGATCAAGAATTTTAAGGGCTTCTTCGGCTTGCTGCGCATTCGTTAAATCATAGGTAGTATTGGCCGGTATTTTTAAACCAAGCACATTTGCTACTTGAGGGGTTAGCTGTTTGCTATTAAGCGCCGTATCTACTTGTTGATACGTCCGGGCAGCGCCCACGGATACTTTTCCGTTACCAAGAAGAACGGTTTTAAGCGGGTTCTCAAGTAGCTGCTGCGCTTGTTGGGTGCCTTGTTCAAAGCCAAGAGCCTCTAACTGCTTAGCCAAACGGCTTTTGTATTCCGCCGTTCTTTCCGCAGCTATACCTGCTTCGGCTTCTGGCCCCGTCTTTTTTTGAAATGTTTCATAATTTTTTTCTATTTCTTGACGTTTTTTCTGAGCAGCCTGTTGCGTAGCTTGTTGGGCTTTTTGCTGCGCTTTTTGCTTCTGTTCCGTATCCCGTTCAGCCATTTCTTGTTGCCGTGTAGAAAGTATATCCGGCGTAAGTGTGGCGGGAGGCATAGGCGCAATGTATTCATCTTGCATCTGCGCAGCCATAGTATCTTGCGCTTGAGCTTGCTGCGGCAAGTTAAACAGGTCTGCTTGGGGGCCGGGAGCCACACCCGCCGCTTGCTGCATCTGTTGATCTTTTTGTGCTTGCAGCGCTTGTGTCTTTTGCATAAGCGCATCAGGGATAACCTGCTTCTTGCTCATGTAACGCTGCGTTGCGGCTTGCGCGGCTTTTAACTCGGAATCAACATCTAAGATTACGTTGCTAGCTTTAGCAGTTTTTATAAGTTCGCTTTGAGCCGCTTCAATTTTCTGCAACTGCTGCAACGCCGCGTTATACGCAGGAACATTTTTCTGTTCTTGCGCGGCTTCCACTTCCGCATTTAGCCGGTCACCTTCAGCTTTTGTTTTACGATACTCATCTTGCAGAGATGCTTCAGGCGTCTGGGTTTCGATGCCGGTAGGCAACGCTTGCCCTTGCAGGGGTGTATACGCACCGCCAGTCTCACCAAAGATATCGGTCTGCGTCCCGCCATAAGCAGGTAACCCCTCCGTCTTTTTAGTCCCCGGTTGCGCAGGAGCCATTCCGGGCAACGCTTGAAATGCTTGTTGTTGCTGTTGCAGTGCTGCTTGCTGCTGTTGCAGTGCTGCTTGCTGCAACGCTTCTTTCTCGTCCCTAACTTGTTGAATTTCGCCAAGCCGATCACGCGCTGCGCTGCGGCGACTAGCACCGCCCACACCACCAAACACGGCGGCGGGGCCAGCAACACCCACCGCAGTGGCGATATACTCCTCCTGCGCACCTTTATCAAACAGGGGCAGCCCCGCTTGCCAACGCTCAAGCACTGCTTGCGCGGTTTCTGTTGGGATTTCTATAACTTCACCAGCCACAACCCCCCGCCCAACTGTTCCGGCGAGGCTACGCTTTGATGCTTCAACCAGTGCCAGTTCTGCTTTTTCAACACCCAGCTTTGGTAACGCGCTGGCAAAAAGTTTACCAACACCCAAGCGGCCTAAAACAAAAGCAGTCTCAGCAACATCTAGCGCGGCAGCAGGGGCAGCGGCAGTGGCGGCTTTACCGTAATCAAGGGGCTTATTTTCTTTAGCTTTTTCTTGTTCCTCCGCTTGGCGTTCGACGTACTGCCCAACAAACGCCGGATAGGACGCTGCCAACGCACCCAAAACCCCACCGCCAATCGTGCCTATCGGCCCCGCCAGTGACCCAATGCCAGCGCCTGCACGCGCCGCACCCATGACCGCGCCTATCTGGGGTAGAGACTCGCCCAACTGCCCACGCCACATATTCAGTAGAGAGCTTACGCCGCCCTGTTCTTCTGGTTTTTCACCGCCAAACAAACCGTATTTTTCTTGAGCTTTTTGAACATCTTCCCAGCTTTTTGATTTTGCAATCTCGGAACGTTTAGCTTGGGAGCGTTCAATACCTTTCTTAATTGCCTCATCAGAGAGGCCGAACAGCGGCGCAAATGTGGTTGAGTAGGCAGATTTGAGCGCTTCATAACCTGACTTTGTGCTGGGTATAAGCCCTTCTTCGGCTTTTTTTACATCTGCGTATAGCTTGGGAAACTGGTCTTTGGCAAGTTTTATAGCATCATCATCAGACAAGCCGCTAGGAACTTCAACATACTTGCCAGATGGTGTTTGTAAATACGGCATGGCGGCTCCAATCTTTTAAAGTCAAGGCGTAACGCGACCTGCAACCTCGGCTGCATTTGGCACTTTATCAACCTGCGCTGACTCTGGCTTTGTAGCATCCCCGCTTAATCTTCTCAGTTCACTTTTGTAAATGCGGTCTCTAAGGGCGGGGAGTGTGTCATTTGGAAACTTAGCTTTCCAAGCCGCAAGTTCCGGTAAACTTTTCATTACATTTCCGGCGTTATCAGCAGCTTTGTCCCGAATTGCAGGAGTTATGCCCCCCCGTGGTTGGTTGTAGTAATTAGCACGTCCAAGGTTTTCTTTAATTTCAGAATCAACCCTAGTAGCCTGTGCCCCAGCAAGAATTCCTTGCTGCCCAAACAACTTGATTTTAGCCCGTCCTTCTTCTATATCTCCCATAGCTTTCAGATACGCGGTTTCGTCTTGCTTAGTCCAATGCCCAGCTTGAACCGCAAGTTTTTTACCTTCCATGAGCATGTTTTCGCTCTGGTTATACATATCAGCGGCTATCTTAGTGTCGCCTTGTGCCAAGGTTGCTTTAGCCATTGCAAGGCTCATACCCGCAGCAAGAGCCGCTTTCTTATCGGCTTTATCGGTGGCGGTGTAATCCTGCGCACCTTTAGCCAACGCTTCCATAGCGTCCGCTTGGCGGTCTCCAGACGGCCCCATTTTACGCAGCGCCGCAGCAGCACGGATAAACGCAATACCCGTAGCTTGCGCTTTAGCTTCGTTCCTTTCGTCGTTTGTGGCGGTCAACCCTTTAAGGAGGTTGGTGGCTTCATCCAGATACCCTTGTGACGCGGAGGTAACTTGGTTCTTGAATGCAGCATATCCTTCTGGTTTTGGAGGGCCAACTTGAAGGTCGGCAATCCCAGCGGGTTCTTGAGTTGGGGTTGCTGCTGTTTTAGCGGCATCAGTTGCGGCGATACCGTCTGAAAGTCGCTTTGCGGTTTCCTCAGAGTAGCCTAGCTGCTCTAAGCCTTGTGGCGGCGTTCTAGTCCTGACCGTAGCAGGGGCGGCAACTGGCGCGGCAGCAGGAGGGGCAGCAACAACGGGAGCAGCAGGAGCGGCAGCAACAGCGGGGGCGGGCGTGGTAGGATTGGATGCGGGTCGCGAATATGGTGATGGCGCGTCAACACCGAGCATCCGTAAGCCGCCCATAATTGGCACTCCCATAAGCCGACCCGCAGCACGAAAAGGCTCAGTAACGGCGCTGTTAAAGTTTCTAGCTCCCGCAGCAACAGTGCCAGCAGCAGAACGGGTAGCATCAACACCCGCCCCCAACGCGTCTTCTAAAGCCGTACGCCGCGCTAGCACTTGAGCGGGGGTTTCCGGTATAAACGGATTCTCCCTACGATGCCTGTTATATTCGTCTTCCTGCCCCTCTCCCTCTACTTTACCTTTATTTTGAAAGTGCTGCACCCCGCCACCCCCCGCGTAGCCCATCACACCACCCTCGGCAGCTTGCGCAACGTCGTTCATATTCTCAGCCGGGAGGCTGGCAACGCCCCCTTGGTCTTCAGGCATTTGCGCCGGTTGGTTCTGCGCCATCATGCGGTCTATCACCGAGCCGGGGGATTTGGCTAGTTCCTGCTGGGCTTGTATACCTGCTGAAGCAGTCGCGTTCTTTATCGCCACCGGCAACGCTGCGGCAGCTACCCCCGCAGATATGTCGCTGCGCTGTTGGCCTTTGATTATGGCATCCAAGTCTTTAGGGCGCATCGTCAAGGCAAGCTGGTATTGCGCTTCTATAGACATCCCACCAGCAATCCCACCTCCCACAAACTTCTTAACTTCCCCACCTTCCTTGTAGCCCTTGATTACGCCGCCTTCAGCGCCCAGCAACTTACTGGCACCGTATGCGCCAAGGCCAAGACTCATCATGTTGTTAAACGCGGTGGGCGCTGCTTCCATCTTTTGCTGCGTTGTAATCCCACGCCCCTGAGTTTGCCCATGCAGGATGTCAGACATAAACCCAAGCTGCTGATAAGGGTAGTTCTGCTGGTCTAGGAAGTTCTGATATTGGTTGGTCAAGCCTTGTTGATTAAACGCCTGTTGCTGCGCACCAACTTGTTGCTGTGCAGCATTAATACCCATCTGCTGACCGTATTGGTTCTGACCCAACTGCCCAAGTGTGTTGGCCCCTTGCAATGCTTGGTTGTAGCCTTGCAGCCCTAAACTAGAACCAAACTGTTGGGCTTGCTGGGCGTTCTGAAATGCGTTCTGACTACCGGTGGCTTGGATACCGGCAAGCTGGTTCTGGAGGTTACGTTGCCCTTCACCTTCTACGATAGCCTGACGACTACCACCAAACGCACCTTTGTTTGACGCTGCTGCGCCCATGCCCGGAAGTTGGCGTCCGTAGTCCATCACCGCTTGTTGCTTTTGGAAATCAGTGACGTTTTGTTGATACGGCGACATGAACGCTTGTATGGCACCGGGGTTGGTTGCCATCTGGTTGTATTGCTGACCCGCACCCAAACTACCCAGCCCTGCCGCGCCCGCTAGATTAGTAGCTTGTTGGTTCTGCGGAGATACCTGCATGTTGTTGACGGTATTAAAAGCTTGCTGCTGCATCGGCGTGAAGTCAGCCAGACGCTGCCCCTGATACTGCTGGTAGGGGTTCTGGTTAATATCCGTCAACGCACCGGCTTGCCCAAGCAGCTTCTCTGAATACGGCTGCGCCCATGCTGGGAGATTTGTATTAGTGACAGTCGAACTTGTCGGCTGTTGCTGCTGTTGTCCGCCGCCGCCTTTACCCATACTATTCTCCTAGTCCCGCTTCAGCAGCGGGAAGTTCAAATGTCTGCCACAACGGTTTATGTCCGTCAGTTTTAAATATTTTTGCCCAGCCCAAACGGGCTGTTGCTTCAATTCCGTCACACTTACTATCAAAAGCCCATGCCTGTAACATCCTTAGCATCGGGGTTTTCCATTCGTCTAAATCAACCCCGCCACAAAATGTCATACACAGAAACTTTCTTCTGGGGTAGTTTATGCAGTTAGTTACAACTGCACCTTTGATATTAGCCCCATCAAATGCAATCCAAAGCAAATGCTCGTAATCGGTTATAGCTGTCAGTATGTCGTCAACTTGGTATCTGCCGTGCGTATAGTCCGCTGCACCTTCCAAATACTTTTCAACTTGAGGCCATATTTGGTTAACCATCGTAGGCGGAACCAAACTAATTTGTATCATGCGGGCATAAAGTTAGCGGGGTTAATCTGACGCCCCTGTTTCTTGTTGCCAGTTCTTGCGTGACGAATCTTGTCCATCATGGCATAAAGCCTCTTGGCTCCAGCATCCGTCGAACCGTTGCCCAAGTGCGAAACTACGTCCGCAGGGACTACAAACTCCCCTTGCGCCAACGCAGCCCGTTGGGGTCTGGCACCCTTGATTACCGCAGGGATGGAGTCGGACATGCCGTCTCCCGGCCCTTGGAGCAGTTTACCACCCGCAGCGTATTCATTGGGCAGGGAGGCAACGCCGCCTTGGGCTAACTCGGTATACTTCTGCCCACCGGGGTCGTAGGAGTATTGTTTAGCTTTAGCTTCAGGTGGCCCCATTGCCATCACTTGACTGATTAGGTCTGAAAAAAACCCACCGCCAGCCATCCCCATAATCCCACCCTGCGCTGCCCTCTGCGTAGCTTTCTGCGTGGGTCTTTGCGTAGCTCCTGCAAAGTCGCCTTGCCCACGACTATACAGAGCTATCAACTTAGTCAGATATTCGTCTTTTTCTCTTGCAGAACGGTCATAGGGGCCAGCCGTCGAACCACCATACGGGCCGACAGGCGCAGTGTCCCCGCCCTGAGCCATGCCCTTAATTTCCCCGCCCTGCGCCGCGTTGTAGTAGGGCGTGGAACCTATTTGCCGGTAAGACGGGGCGGATATTAATCTGCCGCTGGCGTCGTATCTAGGCTGGTCGTAGGCGTAGTCTTGGCGCGTCCCTTGCAGGGTTGGGGCGGCGGGGTCAGCTTGCTTTGGCGTCATCATACCGGCAAGCCCCATCCCCGTTGCTATAAGGGGGAGTTTGTTGTTTTTTACAAAATCCATTGCGTTTTGGCCGGATGAGGTTATTTGCTTAAACCCGGCACCAAGCTTGTCCGTGTAAGACGGCATAGTTGGAGGTACAATATCCGGTGCCCCAGAATACGCAAGATTTTTAGTTGTAGGGTCTGAAAAATATTGCGGTTTATCAATAGGGTTGTACGGCTTTAGCATTGGATCAGCGGTTTCAAACATAGGGGTTCTAAATGCGCTGGAGTCTCCTACAAACCCAAGTTTGTCAGAATCAATCTGGGGCAAATTTATTTCAGGCGTATAAAGGTTTTCTGCGCCCTTCAAAGCCTCGTTTGTTACGAAATCTTTGCCCGCGTCTTGTGCTGCGGTACGCGTAGCTTCGCTAAGAGCATCTCCGCCAACGCTTTCTACCCCACCCAGCAGCGAAGCTCCACCATAGCCCAGCGCACCGGCACCCAGAGCTTTACCTATGTCGCCTGTTTTTGCATAAGAAGTCAGTCCACTTGCAAGACCAGCACCGATGGGGCCAAACATCATGCCCCCAACAATCGGAGCGGCAAAGCCAAGAACGTCTTCAAGAAACCCTGCCTCAACCAAGCCGGTATGGGGATTAACAGTGAGGGAGCCGCCGTGGGCAAGGGCTAATTGCTGAAGCCCCGCGACTTCACCGGGGGTCATGTGAACAAGTTGGGTGTCGTTGTTACGACCGAGAGAAGCGATGCCTTGGGCTAGTTGTTGCATAGTATTCCTTATGTAGCTTCGCCGCCGCTGGCGGTTATGGTTAGACCTGTGTTGGAGCCTTTAACGCTGATGAACGTCCCAGCAACTAATACCTGTAACCCGCGCCACGACAGAGTGGTGTTTGCAGCAATGGTATACCCCGAATACAACGCGTTTGCTGCCCCCGCCGAACCGCCCGTAGCAACCAGAGAGATGAATATTGTCAGCGCCCCGCTCGTGGTGTTAGAAACATCTATGCTTTTTAATAACGTGCGCGTAAGTGTTGGAGTAGTATATAGCGTAACAAAAGCACTGGTAACTGCGGTTGCCGGTATAAGCACATTTGCCGTTATGTTCTGAAAAGCCATCAGTCACTCCCTAGCCATTGTAGGGTAGTTAACCCATTGACTGCTTGGATAATTTGGGCATTATTGCTGTCTAGCTGGTTAAAGTATAGCCGCAACGTATTCAAAAGCTGGTCTTGATACCGTTGTTCGTATTCCAACGGCCCTACTGGAAGGCTTGGAGCTAGTGCGGGGAATATGTTTTCCACTACCTTCTCCCATCAGGTCTGACATCAATTCTGGTAGCACCCAACTGCCACGCTACACCAATCTCCGTAGACTCAATCTTGAACGCCATCTGCCGCCCACGTATTCGCGTGTAAACCTGCCCAGTGAAAAGCTGAACAACATAGTTATGGTTCAGCGGAGAGGAGTAGTTATTACCGCTGATTACAGCAGGAGCATCACCAACGCCGTAGTTAGTGCCTGAGTTTTGGCGCGGACGCACAGACAGATTGACCTTGGGTGCAGCTACCGTAGAACCGTCAAACGTAACGTCAGGCAGCATCCGCCATACAAAGCCAAAGTTATGCCCGTCACCAATATCAAAGTCAGAAGACTGAACGTAAGCGTTGATAGATGTAGGAGTTACATTGGAGTAATCGTCTGTTCCGTTCTCGTGGAACATGACTTGATTTGGTGTCAGGTAGGTTACCGCTGAGTATTGAACGTGTGTTGCGGCAGTCGTAGCAGCCCCAGTAACCGGATTAACTGCGCCACGAGAACACCCAGTCAACGTATTACCGTCGCCACTGTCGTGAGCCGTATAGCTTATGTATTCAGAGTCAATAACCAAGGTGCCTGAATTGGGGTAAGAATACCCGTTAAGCAGTGTCAGCGACGTAGCCGTTGTAGAGGTTATAGCTGTTGCCAAGAATGAATTCTGCACACTCTGTGCGCCCATCGGATATTGACGAAGCGGAGAATCCAACCATGCTGTGCGGTTCATGGTGCCGTAATACCAAATTTTTTCCAAATGGTTGTAGATAACATAGCGGTTGTTTACTGGGCTATTGGCAGACGGATAAAACCACCACACTTCGTTGAAGCCCTCATTAGTGCCAGCAACGATCTGATAAGATTGGGATTGGTTTATGTCATTAAAGACATACTGCCGAAGGGTGCAAGGAACGGTATCCACACGACCCGTGTAAACGTAGAACTTATCTACCCCCATCCAAAACGTCTGGTTATTTACCGAAGCAATAGCGTTAGGCGATATGATGGAAACGTTGTCCATCAGCAGGTTGAAGCCCCAGACATAGGGTGGCCCCAAATACTGCATGGTGAACAACGCCGCGTCTGTCCAAATTAAGACTTCCTGCTTTGCCGTTCTTGCGGCGACAATTGTTGAACCACCAGCAAGCTTGTATTCACCGGATTGGTTGGTTGCAGCGGGAACCCATGTGTATGCATCTTCTTGGTCAGACCAACGCACAATCATCGGGTCAAATGTCGTGGCTGAGTTACCGGGGACGTATGGGTTTGAACCAAACGCTATGACAAATCGTTGAACATCTGAGGCTATGACAGCAAGCGTAGTTGTCGGGGTATATGGGCCGTTTGTTGCATTGTATGTAGTTGCCAAACTTGTCAGTGTCACTGCCCGTGCATACGTGGATGTATCTACAGCCCAGTAGTAAATAGCGCCACCACGCGGGGCAAAGATTAAGTCCTGACCAAAGTTATCCGCAGTCCACAACCGAAGCTGTGTGCCAATAGAGTTTGCCGTAGCAGAGGCATCGCCCCATCCATAAGCCCCGTTCCACGGGCCAGCGCCCCAACCATTGCTAGTAGTGTAAGTGGCGCTGCCAGCGGCAATTTGGAAGTTAGCAACAACAGAAGCGCCACCAGTATTGGCGCTTGTAGAAGTAGCCGCAGTCGGGCTAATGATGGTAAACGTGTTGCCTGTTGGGGTTGATATGGCTTCAAACTCACCATTAAGCGTCAAACCGCCGCCCGCTACAGCGCCAGAGAATGTAACCCAAGTGCCGGGGGATATACCATGCGCTGAGACAGTAACTAAAACCAGCTTGGAGCCGCTGGTAGTGGCAAACGGGCCAGTCCCGCCAATAGATACCGGAGACGCCGCAGTCAGTGGGGTAACGTCGTGATACAACCCACCGTTCTCAACATAGTATTTCTGGTTAGTGCCTACCCCGTTCAGGTTGCTGTAGTTCAGCGTAACCCAGTTATTCATATCACGGCTTACACCATTGTAGGTATTAACCACCCCACCAGTTGATGCAGCCAAGTTAGTCCAGCCGCCGATCTTCTCAGGCTGACCGGAACGGAACCTGATCTTGTCAGATTCAAACCACCCGCCTTCATTGGCGTAGGTTGTGCTTTCCCGGTTAACCCCCGGTCTTAGTTGTAATTTTTGTAGTGGCATTATGGTATAAAAAACCTATGTCCAGAACGTGGTGGAACACACTGGATATGGCACCAAGTCGGCGTAGCCACATCATCTTCTAGCCAAAGACCTATGCCCTCTAGTATCTGGACATTGTTGCGACAGAACTTATCCAACTCTCCGTCGTTGTCTTCAATGTCTACTGCGTGACCCGTCATGTGCTTTGAATGCGGAGCGCCACCAGCATGGTTGTTTACCGCCGAAGGACGCCAACCTGACCGTAGCCCCCGGTCTACCCCAAAAGCAGCGATTAGCTGGTTAGCCTTCTCACAGATAATAGCAGCATTCGTCTTGATATCTTCGGTCAACTCCATCTCATGACCTTTCAGATGCTGACCTAGATACTGGGCTACGGTAATCATCTATGTCCTTCTACGTTTTTTACCTTTTCCACCGTTCTGTATGCGCCAAGCCCAAGGATTCCCATCAGTATCTGCATCGTCAGGTTGGTGTCTATAACAGGGAAATCCCCAACGTAGCCGAACCAGACTTTAGCCACAAACCGCGATACCGGCTCCACCACAGAAACGTAAGCTAAGGATACGCCGCATGTCCACATAATAAACGGCCTTGCGCCAGCAACAAACCAGTTAGTCGATTTCGCTTCTTCAATATTAGTTTGAATTTGAAGTTTAGCCAAATCAGTTTCTGCGGCAAGCTGGGCTAAGTCACCACTCTGCTGCATCTTCAGTAGTTCAAGCTGGGCAGCCGCTTTTTTCTCCGGGTCAGGGAAGAATCGCTCAATCAAAGACTGGGCAGCAGAGAACAGACCTGATATGACCAGCGGGTTCATTTGTCGGCTTTGTTTTCTAACTTCTCAAAAATCTTTGCGAGCATCGCTTTTATGTCCCGGATGTCCTCGCGATAGTCGCTCCGAATAACGTATTCTTTTGGCAAATCCTCGCGCAGCTTGGCAAGATCGGCTTTGAGTTCTTTGACCGCCGCCCACAGTTCCCGCGCAAACCAGCCAAGAACGGTAAAACCACCACCCAGAAGCGCGTTTATTAGATGTTGGTTTTCCATCACTTATCCGTTATGAAAATGTAATTGAACCTGAACCGGTAAAATCGTAATAACGAAATCCGCCAGTTACAGTAACAGTTGGGCTTCCAGTGGTGGCTATTGCCGCAGCAAGAGTGTCTGCGTATCGTATGCAAACCCGACCTGAACCGCCTGACGCAGCCGTTGAAACATACGCCTGACCAGAGCCACCACCACCCCCGCCAGTGTTTATTGTTCCAACAGTACCTATAAGTCCGTTTAAACCCCCAGCACCACCACCTCCAGTACCTGCGGCTGCAACAGTTCCACCAGAAGCTGCGCCTCCCGACCCACCGCCAGCATAAGTAACTGAGACACCTGCGGCGTAAAGAGATGCGGTACCATTTCCTCCAGCACCTGATATTGTGCTGGAAACTGAAGCTGCGCCCGCCGAAGTTGCGCCACCACCACCACCGCCCGCGTCTGACGAAGCCCCGTTACCATTGCCACCGTTATTCCCTTGTCCAGCAGTACCCGCCCCACCAGTAGCGCCGTTTGGATTGCCACCACCGCCAGACCCACCACTGCCACCAGTTTGTTCAGCAGAAGCACTACCACCCCCACCACCGCCAATAGAAGTAATGGAAGAAAATGCAGAATTACCACCTACTGACCCACGCACTGAATTTGAAGTCGCCCCTGATCCTCCAGCACCAACAGTCACCGTTATTGCACCAGAGCTAATTGCAAATGCCGTAGCTGTGCGAAAACCTCCCGCACCACCACCACCGCCTCTGGAGTTACCACCACCGCCGCCACCAGCAATGACTAAGTAATCCACTGCCGTTGGGGGGAAGAAAACGGCACCACCCACCAGCATATGCATGATACCGCTCACTAGCTTACCCCAGCACCAGAAACAAACCACGTATCGGTAGCCACCTTAAGGCACGTTGCCACACCTTTGGTAGCCACAGTCCGGTTACCAGTATTAGATGTTCCGGCTTGATACACCGTTAAAGATGTGGTGACGATAGTGATTGAGGTTGTGCCGTTGTTTACGATAGTGAATGCAGTTCCAATTGGGAAGGCTACCGAAGCATTGGTTGGGATGGTAATACTCTGTGCGCCTGAGTTAGTGCTGTAGATATGCTTGCCACCGTCAATCAGGACAAGCGTGTAGTTGCTGGATTGAATGTTTTGTGGAATATCCCGAT